>Ga0210389_10000395_pt1 | contig 41839 bp, 37 predicted proteins | sample IncBWH28OmetaG_FD_160127 | JGI IMG/M metagenome (GOLD analysis project Ga0210389, IMG submission 160127) | Forest soil microbial communities from Barre Woods Harvard Forest LTER site, Petersham, Massachusetts, United States - Inc-BW-H-28-O ... | reverse complement strand
GAGAACTTGGGTGCTTATGGGATTCGCTATAAGGGCGATATCATCCATCAAGCCGAGACCCAGCAGCAGGCTAAAGACTGGGTCGAAATGCATTATCCGAATCACGGATACGAGGTGGAGCGAGTCGTGGTGCGAAAGAACTCACCGAGAGGCGTGAAAATCGGTGAATGGCATGAGCATTGACAAATCCCCAATATGTGAAAGACCGGGGAGTCGCCATGAAGGCGACTCCCTGGATTTAACTCTTTAGGTAGAAATACTTGGCCATAACATCAAACTACACACTTCAATGGATTCTTCCATTTGTACGCGAATCGCTAAGTAAACGTGAGCCGTACAAGGAGTTTGACTTCCCTGTCTATGTGGAAGGCCTATGGACCATCTTTGAAAGAGTCCATGTGGAAGGAATTGTACGGAAGCCGGTAGGGGCGGGATACGATGCCACCAGTTTCTTAGTCCGACAATCGCCAGAGATGATTAGGTCGCTTGCCATCGAAGCCTTCAACTATCTTCTGTCCAACGGACTGCTGGCACGAACTGTGACGGATACCAACATAGATGGCTTGCGAGGGCAGTTCCCTTACTTTCTGACGAAGCGGGGAGCGGATTGGGCTTCTTCCAAGGAGCTAATGCCGGAGGATTCTGCCCAATACATGAAATTGGTGAAACAACTCGTTCCCGCTCTTGATCCGGTTATCGAGCAATATATGCAAGAGGGACTAAGTGCTTTCGTAGGACGCCACTATTTTGCTGCTGCGGTCATGGTAGGTGCAGCTTCCGAAAAGGCCATCTATTTATTAGGTGATGCAATACATGGCGCATTGAAAGATCCACAAAAACAACTGACCCTGCAAACTTTGCTGAACGGGAGAAGCCTAAAACAACTGTTTGACTTTATTCGTGTGGAGCTAGAAAACGTTACCCGTAAAACCAGCCCTGTTCCCTATTCGGCCCATGAGGGCGCGGTTGCCCATTTCGCGTCCCTAATCGAAGCGATACGAGTACAAAGAAACGACGCGGTTCATCCACAAAACGCAGCCGTCACGCCTGACTCTGTGCGACTGTCTTACGGTGCATTTCCGCACGCGCTTGAAAGGATGGAGGCGCTACGAGACTGGTTCAAGAACCATCCGGGGAGTATTTGATGGAAATTCAAGGACGGTCCCCATGCTCCCGTCCCATGCTCCAAGATTCATCAGCGAGTTGGCGTGCTCAGCTTACAATCGTGCTTCCTGCACCACTCTTTCGCTCCTCGAATGTCAAACGTTTCGACGTTCCAACCCGTCAGCCTTTTCAAATCTACAAAGGCTTTGAATAAATCCGGTGCATAAGTATCTGGCTTGTTGAGTAGGTCAAAAGTTGCTTGTCCATTCGGCTGATTAGACATATAGCCCAACAAATTGACCTGATAAAAGATATGGTTTGGTCCGTCCGTATCCTTTCTAAATCGTTCGGCCATCTGGTGGAGTGATTCCCGAGCAATAGTCCTTGCGCTTTGATACGGACTGTCATACATCCGGTCAATTAACTGATGAAATTGTTCAGGACTGCTTCCTCCACCATAGCCCGACAAGGACCGCGAGACCGATGCCAGAATTACAACATCACTTATCTGCTTCTGTTCGTCTTGAAACGCACGTAGCTTTTCGCCAAGTGTAGCTGCGATTTCGGCGTCAACTTTGGCTTTGGTTTGCTTGCGAACCTCATCATCAATAATCTGCTTGATGTTCGGCGTTTCGAGAGCGGCAGTTACGGCTTTCCTTGACTCTTCCTTCGCACTATCAACAGCATCTTTTCTCGCGTCCCTTAAATTTGTATAGAAGAGAAAACCGCCTACAGTGGTAAGAATTGTAAGGAACGCTCCAGTTATCGTAACCAGATACTTGAACGTCGCAGTTAATGCCTTGTACTCGACTTCTACTTGACTCTTGTTCGGTCCAGAGCTTGACGACGGGTCCGGCGCGAGCGTTGCCGGAGGGTTTGGCGGTTGTGGTGGCGTAACGGGCGGCTGGGGGTCGCTCATGTTTTTCTCCTCGGCTCCCTTCTGGTTCAGTTACCGAAAGGCTACTATAACCCAGGTGGACAGATGTATGATCTGGGCCCGGGGGACAGACGGGATGTTCCCATGGAATTTTCAAGCAGCCGAAATGTAAGAAAACTTTCCTTCTGTCCCTCGCCCTACCGGATGCGCGCAAATATGCAGGATGTAATGCGCTAGGCTATCCTGTTTTCCGAGGGGAACATGAGCCTGCTGACGATCATCCGCAACCTATCGCAACTGCTATTTGCAATCCTTCTCTTGCTTCCAGCCGTGGGCCAACACCCGGCCGCTTCCATCCCTTCCACTGGTTTTGCCGGGCTGGATGAGTACCGGACGTCGCGGATTTCCATCTACACGGACGATTTCGGGCAACTGCCACGCTAGTCGTCTCATTCTTTGCAAACAAAAGGCTGATACAAACCAGAAAAAACAGCGTAGCCAGGGCCGTTCGGGCAAGAAATCCCGCCACATGGGTTCGAAGCATTTCGCAATCACGAGTTAAGTCGTACCGAAAAAAGCGGGCCAATCAGGCTGGCACTGAATTCGCTTGCTTCACCCGCGTGGAACCAAGCAAAAATGCGATCACCGTGTCCACGGAGATCCTGCCGGCGCCAAAAATAAGCACGATCAACGCAACCATCAGGAAGGCAAAGGGGGCGGCGGCAACGAACTTGTCCGGATCGGAAAAGAAAGAGAGCAGCGCCTCGCGGTCTCCGATAACGTAAGCCATCGTCAGATTCACGGTGAGAACCAGGCCTGTGACCCGGGAAGCCAGGCCCAGAGCGAGGAGAATGCCACCGAAGAACTCGACGCAGGCAATGAAGACGGCCATTTGTGCAGGCATCGGCAATCCGAGGCTGGCGAAATACTCGCCGACATTGGACAGATGATGGAGCTTGCCCCAGCCACTCTGGGCAAGTTGCCATCCCCAATAGAGCCTGACCAACAGGAGGAATGGGGATTGCAAATAAGAAACCAAAGTGAAGAACTGGCAATGCCACAGCAGGGCCTTCGATAGCAGTTTGCTCATGATTTCCAGCTATGCTCTTTCTTTGCGGACTTTCTTACCGCCCGCATTTCCTTCGGGCAGGCAAAACCAGCCGAGAGCCGCCCAGGTTTGAAACGAATGTTGAACAAAAGCCGCGCGATCGGCCGCAGGGACTGAACTCTTGCGGAAAGCCAATTCGATGGCGCGCTCGACCGTTTTCCCGCTCCGCAGCGCATTGAGGAGCGCAAACTCTTCCGGTTCGATGCGGCGAAAATAGACGGAATAATCCAGACGGTGAACCGCCAGAAAGATTTGCGCAGGTTCAAGCTTCGCAACAGCGCGGACCTTGCTGTGTTTTCTGCGTTCCTGAACGGCGTTGCTTGCCCTATCAGGCGTGTCGTCGCCGTGTTTCACTTCCAGGAGCAGGTCGTCGACCGGATAATGCAACTCAAGGAGCTGCACATACGGTTGAATGCCCAGCTGAAGCTTCGCTGCATCGACCTCAAGGAGATCCTCGGAGCGAAGCGCGGGCTTTGCCTGCCCGTCGAAGGCTTCGATGTCCGCCCATTCGAGACGCACCATGTCGAGCGCAAGCACGCGCCGGCCGCGCAACCAGAGAGGATTTCCGCGCAACCAGGTTTCCAGTTGGGCGCCCAGATTTCTGAGCGTAAACGAGCGCGAAGGATGTTCCGTAAGATAGGCCTTGCACATGGATTCGAACCGCCGCCCGCCAAGAACGGCTCGCAAACCGGGATAGTCCTCAGCCAAGCTGGCGAGAACGCGAAACCAGTATTGGCGATTGTAGATTTCCAGGCGTTCGAAGGAAGTCAGGCGTTCGTTGGGCTTGATGTACCGGGCGGCGTAAGCGCTCATGCGTCCCCCGCCGGGCGCCTTGCGCTGCATGCGTTCAGACGACGTGAGGGGTTGCATGACGGCGCGAGCAACGGCGCGCTGGACCGCATGGAGTTTCATACCGCCACCGCCAGCGATCTGTCCGCGAGGAAGCGATTGGCCTTCAAGGCTTCTCTGTGAACTTCCTGAAAAGAAGGGATGCTGTCGTCCCATTCCAGAAGCGTCGCCGTGTGGCCAGCCCGTTGAATGGCGCGCTCGTAGAGCTTCCACACAGGATCGAGCACCGGGTGATCGTGGGTATCGAGAATGTATTTCTTGAATTTGGAATGGCCCGCAATGTGGATCTGGGCCACGCGTTCCGCGGGGATGCTGTTGACATAGGTGAAAGGGTCAAAACTATGGTTTTGTGAGGAGACGTAAATATTGTTCACGTCGAGAAGGATTCCACAGTCAGCCCGCTCTACAACCTCGTTGAGGAACTCCCACTCCGTCATTTCGGAAACATGGAACTCGGCGTAGCTGCTGACGTTTTCGACCGCGATGGGAATTTCGAGAAAATCCCTGACTTCGCGGACCTTTTGCGCCGTAAGGCGCGCTGCTTCAAATGTGTACGGCATGGGAAGGAGATCGTGCGTGTAGCGTCCGTCCACGCTGCCCCAGCAGAGGTGGTCGGAGAGCCACGGAGTATTCGTACGCTTCACCAACTGCTTCAACCGCCGAAGGTGTTCGCGGTCAGGCTTCTCAGCAGAGCCGAAATACATCGAGACGCCGTGTTGGACGACTTTATATTGCTCGAGGATCTGATCCAGGATGTGCAGCGGCCGCCCACCATCGATCATGAAATTCTCAGAGATGATCTCAAACCAATCGACAACGGGTTTGCGTGAGAGGATATGGTCGTAGTGGGGAGCACGCAGGCCAATTCCTATTCCGTAATCTGTAAATCCATTAAAGCGATTTCCCGGCATATCGTTTGCGCTCCTTGTTCGAAGGATAGAGGGCCAGGAGACGATTCCCAACCCTCCTATCGCATCGTGGATGGTTTCGGTCTACTCCGCGGGTGGCTTGGAACCATCGGTCGCGCAACCGCCCTTGCCCTTGCAAGAGTTCTTGCCTTTGCAACCGTCGTCGCCGGCCTTGCAGCCGCCCTTGCCCTTGCAGGAGTTCTGGCCTTTACAGGCGTGCTTTTCCTTCACCGTCTTGTCGTCTTTCTTGTCCTGGTTCTGATCCTGCGCGTTGAAGGAAGTCTTCAACGAGGGGAGCAGAGTCGTGGCCTTGATTGCCGAAGCTGTCCCGGCAAACATCCCCGCGAATGCCGCGCCAGCCAGCAGAGCCTTGGTCGTTTTGGTCATATTGGTAGTCTCCTGTCGATTCGAATGAGGAACCAAACACCGTCCGTACGCTTTATCCGCCATGGGCATCGCGAAACTAGCTGCTCGGCTTCACCAGACTGGCTTCCGTTGCGATTTCGTGGCGGCTTCTGACGTTTTGACAAAGATGCTCGGTCCGCTGAATGGGAGTCTCTGGAAACTCAAAGGTTTCACCCTATCTAGCAGGGAGGGCGGCTCGGTTCGGCCAAAATCCTCAGAGCCTGCACAAGCAAGTGAGATGAGCCTGTCTTCCGAAAATTTCCGGGATTCACAGCAGGGGCGCAGTTACAGACACGGAACCGCTGGGGGGAGATGCCGAATCTCGAAGGAGGGACCTCTTTAATTTTGATCCCGCGTGAAACCTTTCGCTTGCCGGGGACTCACATCAGGCTGACACTCTTCGAGGACGACGAGGCAACGGTCTCCGACCTCCGCATCGAGGGGTGGCCAGCCCCTCTAATGGTGGGGTGTCGGAATGCAGCGTGGTCTATCACAAATCTTGTTTTGCTAGGAGCACAGAATGGCAGACGTGAAGCTTGTAGTCATATATCCGCGTCCGAAAGATGTCGATGTTTTCGAGAAGGTCTATCAGGACGAGCATGTGCCGCTAGCCGTCGCGAAACTAGGTGGCAAGACCAAGATTGTCGCAACCAAGATACTCGGTTCACCGCAAGGCACTGCTCCTTTCTACCGTATTGCGGAGGTTTATTTCCCGTCGATGCAAGCCCTGGAAGTATGCGCGGCGGCGGAAGGCGGCAAGGAGGCGCTCGCTCACGCGGTGAAGATTTCCTCGGGTGGAACGCCAATTTTTTTGGTGGCCGAGGAAGAGACTTTCACATTCACCAAAACGGTAAACGCGTAACCATAAATCTTTGGTCGTCCCCAGCCTATCGGTACGGCCACTGTCAGATTTGTCACCGCTATAATTAATGTCGCAGGCGGATCCGGTGCCGCTCTTTCTGGGTCTCCTGGGATTCCGGTCGTTGCCGCGTGGGCGCACGGTCGACTGTTCTTCGACGCAGCGGGGCGCCGGGGACAGACGGGGCGTTTTCTAATATTGCTCGTGGCGCTCCGAATGCGCGCCAATATGCAGGATGCAATACGCTAGGCTATCCTGTTTTCCGGGGGGAACATGAGCCTGCTGACGATCATCCGCACACTATCGCAACCGCTATTTGCAATCCTTTTCTTGCTTCCAGCGCTCGGCCAAAACCCAACTGCTTCCATCCCTTCCACTGGTTTTGCCGGGCTGGATGAGTACCGGGCGTCGCGGATTTCCATCTACACGGACGATTTCGGGCAACTGGCACGCTACCGGGAGGCCAACGCCGCGCTGGCGCCGCCGGCGGCGAGCGAAAGCCGAGTGGTTTTCCTGGGCGACTCCATCACCGACTATTGGAAGTTACCGGATTATTTTCCCGGCAAGCCTTATATCAACCGCGGCGTCGATGGGCAGACCACGCCGGAGATGCTGGTGCGTTTTCGCCGGGATGTGATCGAGCTGCACCCGAAAGTGCTGGTCGTGCTCGCGGGAACCAACGATATCGCGGGCGTCACCGGGCGCACGTCGAACGAGGATATCGAGGCCAACTACGCTTCGATGGCCGAGCTGGCGCGGGCGCACGGGATCCGGGTGGTGTTTGCGTCCATCCTGCCGGTGCATAACTACACGCACGATGCCGAGGAGTCTTTTGCGCTGCGTCCGCGCGACAGAATTCTGGCGCTGAACGAGTGGCTTAAGGACTACTGCGGCAAAAACCGTTTCGTGTATCTGGACTACTTCAGCGCCGTGGTTGACGAGCGAGGGATGCTGAAGCGCGCCCTGGCTGACGACGGGCTGCACCCAAATGATGCCGGGTATAAGATCATGGCGCCGCTGGCGGAGAAGGCGATTCAGAAGGTGCTGGCGGAAAACAGAGCGCTGTAGTGGCCGACCTTCAGGCTTGCCCTGACGGAGGAATGGGCCGGTGCTTTCGTTTTTCGCGGATTTCGGATGGCCAGTCTAAAGTCTGGCCACTACAACTGCCGGCGGGGATTACCAGCCTGAAGGCTGGCCACTACAAATCGAGCAGCGCTCAACAACGAATCTTCTATTTGCCGACGTTTGCCAACAAATGCAGTAAACTGTGAGCGTGAATTTTGAATGGGACCCGGCCAAGGCCCGAGGCAACCGCCGCAAGCACCGGGTAACGTTTGAGGAGCCGCCACGGTCTATGGCGACGCCCTGGCGCTGACGTATCCAGAGCCGGATCACTCAATTTCGGAGCAGCGGTTCATCACCATCGGAATATCGACCTCCAAACGGGTTTTGATCGTGGCCCATGCCGAGCGCGGCGATTCTATCCGGATTATCAGCGCTCGGAAAGCTACACATAGCGAGCGAAAAAAATATGAAGAAAACAACTAGGAAGCGAAAACCGGCAAGCGACCTGCGGCAGGAGTACGACCTGTCCAGCCTGAAGGGCGGAGTCCGGGGAAAATACTTCGAACGCTATCAGTCGGGCACAAATCTCGTGCTTCTCTCCCCGGATGTGGCCCGACATTTCCCAAACGAACAGTCTGTCAACTCTGCCTTGCGCGAATTAATCCGTGCCGGCAAACGCCCGCTGCACCGCGCTCGATAGCCGCGCAACAACCTAAACTCACTCAAACTATTTGTCAGCACGGCCCGTAGTGGCCGACCTTCAGGCTTGCCCTGACGGAGGAATGGGCCGGTGCTTTCGTTTTTCGCGGGTGCCGGATTGCCAGTCTAAAGACTGGCCACTACATAGGCGACCAAAGGCGCGGCCCTGTCCCCAGTCATCCAGTCATCCCAGTCATCCTCCCGTACCACAATTGGGGTAGGGAGAAACGCGCCTTCCGTAGTGCAAAAAGATCATTCCATCGCGTGATGCGCCGCTCCTAGCCATCCTGTAAATCAGAATGGGAGACCCAAACCACGGTGACGCGGCGAGCTACGCAGCACGGGGATTCGGGGCAAAGTAAGGAGCAGAGCTATGAAGACGCATTCCATCATTTCCTGGTACCGGATTTTGCGGGTGCATTATCGCTGGCCGATGTTTCAAGCAATCCGCTACGCCCTGTGGCTGGCGCGATAGGAAGAGGGCGCGGAGTAGGACTTTAACGTGTTGCCATGGTCCCTCTGCTTCATGGCCGACGTTCGCGGGGCGCGAACGAGGGAGAAAGTCGGCCATTCCGGTCGGGATGACTGAACGGAGGAGGCTGACCCGCTGTAACTTAGTTGGCCTCTGTGCATCCATATGGCACACTCCGGGCGGATGAACTAAGATTGCGCCGCTGGTATCACCGCGAGTGGAATCTATTGCGCAGAGGTTCAGAATGGCGACAAACGCAACACAAGCAGGAAGCGCCGCGTCCAGCTTCGGCGGGCGGTCCGAGGCAGCAATGGGCCTGGCACTTATTCGTCTGACGATTGGCGCGATGTTCTTCTGGGTGTTCTTCGAGAATAAGGGGAAGGGCCTGTACACGCCGGGAGGCTACGCGGGGCTGATCAATTACTACATCAAGTCGAGCCATTCACCGGCGATATGGAAATGGGTTATGGGAATTATGGCCAGCCACGCGACGCTGGCTGCGCCCATGCAGGGCGTGGCAGAGTTTTCGCTGGGAGTCCTGCTGTTGTTTGGTCTGTTCACACGCCCGGCGGCTGTTATCGCGTTCTTTTTACTGGGCAGCCTTTGGATTTCGGAATTGGGTACGTCGTGGATCTGGGAACTGCTGGTTCCGGTGATGGCATCATTTGGACTGGCGATAGGACGCGCGGGGCGCACCTGGGGCATCGATGCAATTCTGGCGCGGCGGAATCCCACATCGCTGTTGTGGTGAACAAGGAATCCGCTTGCGAGTGTCGGTAATTATTCCAACCCATAACGAAGCGCAGGCCATCGGGCGTGTGCTTGCCGATCTGCCTTCCCAGTTGGTCACGGAAGTTATCGTCGTCGACAGCAATTCCACGGACGGAACGCCGGATGTCGCGCGAAAGCTGGGGGCACATGTTATCGATGAGCCTCGGCGAGGCTACGGGCGCGCTTGCTTGACCGGGCTTGCGAACGCGCAAAAACCGGATGTGGTGGTTTTCCTGGATGGCGACTATAGCGATCGCCCCGCGGAGTTGCCGATTCTGCTTGCTCCCATCATCGAAGGCCGCGCGGACATTACGCTCGGTTCGCGACTGGGCGGCAAGAACAACGCCGGCGCGCTGCCGTGGCATCAGGCCTTCGGCAATCAGCTGGCCGCGGGCATGATCCGTCTTTTGTACGGGGTGAAAATCAGCGACCTCGGTCCGTTTCGCGCCGCCCGCGCCGAGGTGCTTCGCGCCCTGGCGCTCGAAGAGACTACCTACGGCTGGGCGGTGGAAATGATCGTGAAAGGCGCCATCGCGGGATTTCGCATCGTGGAAGTTCCCGTGAGCTACCACCCGCGCATCGGCAAGTCCAAAATCAGCGGTACGGTAAAGGGCACGATTGGGGCGGGGTGGTTCATCCTGAGCCGCATCGTGTTGTATTCTTTTCGACGCCGGAGAGCGGGATTGCCGCGACCCGCGTAAGTTCCGATCGACCTCTTATGGAATCCACAAGACCGACAGCTGAATCTCTTACTCACCCAAACCGCACCTTAGTCATTATGGCGAAAGCCCCAAGGCCCGGCATGGTCAAGACGCGCCTGACGGAAAGCCTTTCGTCTGCCGCCGTGATCGCGCTGTATCGGTGCCTTTTGGCGGACACGCTCGAACTGGCAAAGTCGTTGAACGGCGTGGAGGTCGCGGTGGTGTGCCCTGAGCCGGATCAGGAAGAACTGGCGCAACTGGCAGGCAATACAGTGCAGGTAGTGGCGCAAGAAGGCGCAGGCCTCGCCGCCGGACTCAACTTTGTTTTTCGGCATTTCACCGCTGCGGGCCGCCATCGCGTGATCGCGTTTAACAGCGACAGCCCGCATCTTGCTCCGGCGGTTCTGGAGAGCGCGTTCGAAATACTTGCCAAGCACGACGTGGTTGTCGGGCCAACCAATGATGGAGGCTACTATCTGGTTGGCGCCAAGGCCGCTCATCCAACGCTCTTCGAAAGCGATGGTCTGGGAACAAAGACCGCGCTCGAAAGATTGCTGGCGCGCACCAAGGAGCTGAATCTCTCAACCGGTTTCTCCGAACCCTTTTATGATATCGACGTCGCCAACGACCTGATTCAGCTGGCTCGGGAATTGCAGCTTGCTCCCGCAAAGGCCCCGAGGACCGCTCGCTGGTTCACGGAATGGCAGCCTGCATTCGCGCAACTTGGTCACCGGGCGGGGGGCCCATAATTCACTGCATCCAGGGACCTCTGTACATCATCCAAGCGACACCCGTTTCATTCACTGAGGAGGAAATTCATGACCAAGTTGCGCCTTTGTAGGACGATCTCTTGCCTGTTGCTGGGGGCCGCGTTCTTTGCGGGCACTTCCCAGGCGCAGACGCGCCCAGCCATAGTCGAACAGCTTGCCAAGACTTATGGCCTCGATTCTTATGGGCAAGCCGAAGCCTTCCGCTACACCTTTAACCTAGATCTTCCAGCCCTGAAGTTGAAGCTGTCGCGCACCTGGACGTGGGAGCCCAAGACCGGCGCAGTCACGTATGAATCCAAAGATAAGGATGGCAAGCCGGTGAAGGTCAGCTACAACCGGAACCAGATGGCCAACGCCCCCGCCGACGTGAAGGACAACATCGATCCGGGATTCATGAACGACAACTACTGGTTCATCTTCCCCTTCCACGCCTACTGGGACACCAGCGCCAAGGTGACCGTGACGGAAAAAGCAAAATTGCCCATCGGAAAAGGTACGGCAACACTCGTGTCGGTGAAATATGGCTCGGAACTCGGCGGCTACACCCCGGGAGATACCTGGAACCTTTATGTCGGTGCAGACGGCCGAGTCGTGCAATTCGTCTATCTGCGCGGTGGCCCGAAGAAACCGAGCAACGTCACCACCACCTGGGCAGGCTATGAGAAGGCGGGGCCGCTGCTCGTCTCCACCGACCATCGCGGAACCGCGGACGGCTCACCGGCGCGCATTTTCTTTACTGGCGTGGCCTACAAGCTGGCGGGATCAGACAAGTGGATGGACGCGACTCCGGCTAAGTAACGCCGCTTTCCCCGACGAACCAGCGCTAACGCGCAATCACAACCGTGGTGCAGGAACTGCCAACTTTGGGGAGATCACGATTTGCGGCCATGCGAAGTTCAAGCCGCGGGCGCTCTCCCCGAATGATTGGGCAGTAAAAATCCGGTTGCAGCAGTGCTGCTTGCAGACGCCGTCGCCCCGCGCATCCTCCGTGACATGTGTCTCGAAACTCGCAAGGCCGACACGCTTCGGGAAGCGTGCGAGCCTGCTCAAACGGCGCAGAGTTCAATATCCCGGCCCCTGAAGAAATCAACTCGGCCAGCGGCTCGCCGAAGCCCGGCCAATAAACGCACGGCTGCGTCGTCGCACGCGGCGTCACTCGCACTGTGCTGACGCCGCATCCACCTTCCAGCGGCGGCAACCCAGCCATCGCGCGAACCAGCGGCTCGCCAATGGCGATTACATCGGTGCTCTCAAAAAGCTTGCGAAACCCTTGCCAGTATTCTTCGTAAGTAAGCGCGTAAAGATCAGACCGCACCGCCTGATAAACGTTCACGCGCAGGGGAGCGCCAAAGCGTTTCGCGACTTGCGCAACCTCCGCCAGCCGCAAGTAGTTTGACTTCATCATCACCGCAATGATCGTCACCGGCACACCCAGGCGCACGCAGCGCTCCGCCTGTTGCTGTATCAGTTCCCAGTTGCCCGCACCGCGCTGGGCATCCTGCTCCGCTTGCGTCGCGTAATCCAAGGAAAACTCAATGTCGTGAAAGGCGCGCAACTCGTCGTCTTCCAAACAGGCCACGCTGTGGCCGTTGGAAGTGATCGTCAGCTTGATGGAGAATCCGCGCAGGTAGACAAGAATCGCTTTGAAGTCCGGATGCATCCCGTTCTCGCCGGTCCCCAGGTTGACCGCGCGCACCGGCAATCGTTCCATGACAGCCTTCACCTGATCCAGCGACAGCCGATCCGCCCGGGTTGGATCCCGGTAGCAAAAGGAACAGGAAAGGTTGCACTCGTTGGTAAGGCCAAGCCCCAGCGAAATCCAGGCATCCGGGGCCTTTGCACCGTGCAAAACGCTGGAAACCGGAAGTGGTTCGTAGGTCACGCGCAATCCAATCGCTCGTAAATATAAATGAGTCAGTTCGAAGGCTTAAGGTTACTCAAGCGAAGGTAGAAAACCAAGCCGCTCTCAAGCGCCAGAGGCGCGGCACATATTAGCCCAGCGCGTAAGCGCTGGGTAGTTAGTGCATAAAGACGCCAAGCGCCGGAGGTGCGACACGTCTTTCATGCATACACGCAACGCCGGTGCCACACCCTTGCCTGCCCTGAGCTCAGCCGAAGGGTGCTTTTTACAAAGGGGGGCTCCTCTTCGCTCTAGCCGGCGTGAATCAAGAGCCGCCCACCCTTGCATAAACCAAACCCGCAAGAATAGGCCACCCAAGAGTTCTTAGCTCGCAAAGAGTGTGCCACCCGCCAGTCTTGGTTTTCATTTTCCTCTTTGGAGATATGGTTTATAGGTGCTGTCACAAAATGGGTGCAAAAGCCTCGCATTTTCAGCAGTCCCCAGACCGCCCTTGCTTTTATCAAGTGTGTGATCTACATGCATAGCCTTGAGATCAATTCGGGCACGACATAGCTCGCAAATAGAAGCGGTATCTAGAACGGTTCGCAACACAGCCACGTTCTTGACGCTACGCGAAAAATCCTTAACTTGAGTAGTGCGTACTGGCTTTTCCTTAACAAGCCAGTGATATTTCTCATGAGCGCCAAGAACACCTTCGATCTCTGCCTCTGATTTACCTTCCATAAAATTACTTAATACGAGATAAAAATACTCTTTCATGGGACGGAAGCCTTTAGCCATGCTTCCGTGCCGTCCAGTCAATTGGTTAATGAACATTTTGTGGTTAATCAGAAATTCCTCGAAGTCCTTCCTAACACGCGCGAAATCACAGAATTGTTTCTTTTCCTCAATCGCCATCAGCAGCGCACCAACGGCTAATACCGCTGTGGGTTGATGCCGACCATTCAATGCATAGAAGTAGACCGCTGGGTGCAAGCCAAGGGAGGATTCGTGCCTGCCAGTGAATCGGTTCGCCAACTTCTCGGTTTTCTCTAAACACTCTAGGGTTCTAGTTTCGTCTGGCTTTTCTGTATCCTTCACTATTTCAGTTTTGGATTTCTTCGATGCATCCACGACGGTTATATTGTTTGCGATATTTACGAAGTCAAAAATCAAAGGCAGCGTCTCAGTCCCGTATCCGTGACCAGCAATTGGGAGGTCGCCTGTTCTTATTGGTGGGTCAAGGGGTGGACTATACAGTTTGGCATAAACTGATTTCCCTAATTTGACGGTATCTTCTTGTCCCTTGGTAGAAAAATCTTTCCAATATCTATGGCCCGTTGCGTTTCTCACAACAACTCGCGACGATATAGCATTTGGTTCCGAACGAGAAGTGAGGATTGCAAACTCTGTAGGGTCAATCTGCACCGCCGATTGATTAATTGTTAGGAAGGCTCTCTCCGCTTTTTTCGGGTCGTTTCCTGGTACCCATAGCAGGGGAATTTTTGCATTTCCTAACGATCTGGCGGCGGCTGTAAGTTTTGGATTGGACCCTGGATTGGCCGCTTCGGCCTGAATGTCTTTGTAAGAACCAATGGTCTTATTGATTAGTGCTTGTGTTTTATCGTGAACCTTGCGTTGTTCTGGCGCAATGTCATTGCTAGCCAATTTAATCGACTCGGGGCCAGCACCGTAATCATCTAGTAGCCACCCGATCACCGCACTAAGACGATGAGCACCGTCAATTACGAATGTCAGACGAGACGCAGACTGCCAACAAATGACTGCTGGAATCAGTTCGCCCTCAACGAAAGATTTCAGAAAAGCGCAAATAGCCTCGGGGCTCCATGCCGCAGTTTCTCTTTGAAAATCAGGCTTTCGTAGAGTTAGATAAAAATTCTCGCCTTTTGAGAGGTCTGTCTTGCTCGCTTCTGCTTTTCCCTTCTCACCAGCAGCGGCGCCTTTTTCGCTCGCGAAATCTTCGCGAGGAATCATAGCATCCAGATTTACCACGTCTCGCATTGCGTCAGACCTCCAGGCATTAGGCTGGTAGAAGTCTTCAATTGTATCGTCTAATACCTCTTTAACATCATACAAGGGCATACCAGCCCATCTTTCCGTGAACGGGCCGGGTGCCTCGGGTTCCGGTTTTCGGTACCCAGGTTACGGCGTCACTTCGGCTCTTCCCTTTTTCTGGACCTCCAACTTTTACCTCGGGATTTTCAACTTCTGATCCCCACCGTTACTCTTTCAGCGCAAAATCGTTCCAGTACTATAAAGTATTATTGACTAGTGGTAACCATTGCGAGAGAATGGATCATGTTCGCGCGGGGATGGGTTTCTCTACACAACCCGCCCCTTCTCGGTCGAAAAACCTCCTCACCTAAGCCCCGTATTTCCATCACTTATAAAGTGATAGAAAACACGCGACTTCAAGTCCTTTATTTTGGTCACTTGCGAAAAACAGGGGGGAGGGGGGGTACCAATTTGCAATGGCCGAACTTCGGATCGGCCATTCCATCGGCAAGAGCGGCGGGCTACTGTGCATGGACTTTAAGATGAGATCCTTCGGCTATCCTCGTCGGATAGCCTCAGGATGACAAATTCTTAGGCGGCGGAGGCGTCGAAGGCTTGGCCTTCGGCTAGGACGTGGTCGGGGACGCGGCGGAGTTCGCGGATCAGGCGGAACCAGGAGAGGAGTTTCAGGCCGTAATAGGTGAGATCGATTTCCCACCAGTAGAAGCCCTGGCGAGCGGAGGCCATGAAGTAGTGGTGATTGTTGTGCCAGCCTTCGCCGAGCGTGACGAGCGCGAGCAGCCAGTTGTTTTTGCTGGTGTCGGCGGTGGGAAAGCGGCGCTTGCCAAAAATGTGCGAGAGCGAATTGATGGTGAACGTGCCGTGCCACAGAAAGACGGTGCTGAGGAAAAAGCCCCAGATCAGCAGCGGCCAGGAGCCGATGAGCCAGAGCGTGACGCCCAATGTGATGGGCGGCACCAGGTAGTATTTGTTCAGCCAGCGAAGCTCGGGAAATTTGGCGAAGTCGCCGATGTAGTCGAAGCGCGTGCCGTTGTAGCGGTCGGAAAGGATCCAGCCGATGTGCGACCACCAGAAGCCGAAGAGCGTGGGCGAGTGGAGGTCTTCCTCCAGATCGGAATAGCGGTGATGGTGGCGATGGTGAGCGGCCCACCAGAGAACGCCCTTTTGCGAGGAGGACATGGCCAGGAAGGCGATCACGAATTGAAACCAGCGGCTGGTTTTGAACGAGCGATGCGAAAAATAGCGGTGATAGCCGGCGGTGACGAAGAACATGCGGACTTCGTAGAGCGCGAACGCGGTGATGAGATACGACCACTTAAACGGAAAGAAAAAGATGCCGAGCGCAGCCAGGTGGATCAGTCCGAACGGGATGAGCGAAACCAGGTGGAGGTGAGCTCCATTGGGGAGGGGGATGGACAACGGTCGTGCAACAGAGGCCATCGAGAACTGCTCCTGCGCGGGAATGCCGCGAATGTGGTTCAGGCGCGCAAGAGTTGAGCGTGGGCAGCGCCAAAAACTACACTTTCAGTGTATGGGTGGGGGATGTCGGGGTCAACTTCACCAAAGTACAGGTGTGCCGAGAGGTGGAACAAAAAGCAGATCCCTCATCCCGCAGAAACCGCGGGATTCGGGATGACGAGGAAGGGAGAGGCGGAAGAACACAGGCTGAAGCCTATGCTACAGGGGGACGCTTAGGAACAATCGCGGGGGATGTGCTATCGTGCCTTTGGAACACTCGAACAGGAGCGTCAATTCGCATGGCTGAACGTCCCGTATTGGTTGGCTTGATACCGCAGGCTGTCGTGCTGGATCCCGGGGATCAGGTCAGCTGGCTTTCCGACGCGGGAAATTTGCGCGTGGAGTTCGACTCCAACCGTTGCCCATTTTCCTCGAACGTGTTTCAGGTGCCCGCGGGAATGCGGTTGATGAGCGGGCCGACGATTCCGGGAACGAAGCCGGGCAGCTTCAAGTATCGCCTGTGGCTGAACGATCAGATGGTCGGGCGCGGCGAAGTGATCGTCCGGTAGGAATCCTGCACAGGCTGAAGCCTATGCTACCTGGCCCGGCGAAGTGATCGTTCTGTAGACACGCGAAAGAAAAGCGCCCGCCTCGGAAGGCATCCGCTACAAGCAGAAGTTGAAATTACTTCTGCTTGGCGATGATCAGGTCCTTGATCTTGTCGTAAGTGGCCTGGGGAATAATCTTCTTCTTCACCAGGTCGGTTTTCTTGGCGTAGGGGCGGCCGTCGATGATTTTCTTCGAATAGGCCGCGCCAATTCCCGGAAGCGCGTCGAGTTGTTCCTTGGTGGCGCTGTTGATATCCAGCAGCGAGGCGGCCGCAGGTTTCGCCGCCGGCATGGTGGTGCTTGGCGTCTGGGGCTGGGGCTGCGATACGACGATTCCGACGCCCAACATGAGCACGAGCGCCAACATCAAAATGCGGCCGAGATTTTTCTTCATTTCGTTTTCTCCTTTAAATTTGAAATTATTCCGGACCGGGGAGAGTCAGTTCTTTTCGGAGGCGCGATAGCCCGCTTTAACGGCATCCGCTTCCGACATGTATTTTCCCTGCTTGGTCTTGCCGTAATAGCGAGTCCCAGGCTTGTGGTAAATCCCGGAATCTGTGTTCACCCAGACCATGCCGTTGCTGTTGGCAGGGGGAGCCTGTTGAGCCGCTGGCGTTGGCGCGGGCTTCGCCGCAGGTGCAGCGGATGCAGCGGGCGCTGGAGCAGCAACTGGAGCAGTGGCGGGTTTTGCGGCCGGAGTCGCAGCAGGCGCCGCGGTTGGAGTGGGTTTCGCCGCGGGAGTTGCAGCCGCTGGTGGCGCCGCAGCCGCTGGAGCGGAAGCGTCAGCTGTAGCGGCCTTCTTTGACTTGGTGGATTTCTTTGGGGTCGCGGCCGGGGTATCGCTTGCCGCGGGCGCTGTAGCAGCAGCTGGGGCGGAAGTGTCTGCCTCAGTGGCCTTCTTTGACTTGGTGGATTTCTTCGCGGTCGTGGCAGCGGTGTCGCTTGCCGCTGGCGCAGTAGCAGTGTCGGCCGCGTCTGACTTCGTGGTTTTCTTGGATTTTGAAGTTGTCGAACCGGCGCTGGCGGCCGCTGTAGAATCGGCTGGCGCATCGGCCTTCTTCGACTTTGAGGACTTCTTCGCGGAAGTCGTATCGGCCGTGGCTGAGCTATCGGCCGCATCGGCTTTCTTGGACTTAGTGGATTTCTTCGCCGCCGAGGTGTCCGCGGTTGCCGGCGCATCCGCCGTGTCCGTCTTCTTGCTCTTGGTAGATTTCTTGGTCGTTGAGGAATCGGGGGCCGCTGCGGTGTCATCCGGCGTGGTGGGCTTTTTCTTCTTCTTGGACTTCGCCGCGGTGGTATCGGTCTGGTCGGTCGACGCGGGCGTTTGCGCCGCCTGCGCTGCCTTTGCCGGGCGCAGGGTCAGGTTCGCCAGCACGAGGAGAAGGGCAACAAGCAGAGCGAGATGGAACCGGCTTCGAGTTCGATTCATTTTAGGTGAGATCCTTTCACCGGCTGCGCATCCAGCTCTCTGCCTGGCACACGGATGAGCGTGCCTCGGGCGGGTAACAGAGAATTCAAACGATCGCAGCGCGGTCTTCCTGGTTGAATTGGGGGAATGATGTGCGAGAGGCCAGGCGAAGTCAAGCAGGGATTACCCGACGGGACCCGAGAATGGGTTCTGGGCTATGGTGGAACTGGAAAGTAGGCGTTCGATCAGTCGCCGGCGAGTTGGACGCGACCGGATTCCATGGATTCGGCAAGGCCGCGTCGGACAAAGCCGAGGGCCGAGGCGGGGGCATCGCGTTCCGGATCGAGCGAGACGATGGCGGCTTTGCGGGGGAATTCGTTGCGGCGGTCGAGTTGCAAACCGGCGTCTTTCAGGAATTCGGCGGAGAAACCCATGTCTTCGGCGCGATCCACGCCCCAAAACCAGAGCTTTTCCTCGTTGCGCTGAAGGAAGTGCAGGGATTCTTCGAGCTTCTTCATGGCGCGATCGAAGGAGGATGCCAGGAAGAAGACTCCGAGGGACCAGGCATGGCGGGGATACTGCACGCGCATCCGGATGCAATATTTGCCGTTCTGGTTCTTTTCAATGCTGCAGCGATAGTCATTGCGAGACTGAGAAGTACGTCCTGCCATGGATTCAACCTTTTTGAGAGGGTATGCAGCGGCCCCGAATCGAGTGCCGAGCAAGCTGGCCGGAGTTTGAAGAATAAACCACCCCACCAAGGCCACCTTATTCGGACTGGAATAGGCTACCGGGCGGGACCGGGGAGGGCAAGGGGGTGTGTCGTTAAAATTTAACTTCTTTATTTACTATTGAATAGGGAAGTTCTTGGAGCTGCCGAAATCTCCAAATACACTCATTTTTTCGGGATAGAGCTTGAGCTTGCCTTCCTGTTTCAGCCGGTCATTCAGGGACGTTTGGAAAGCGCTGAAGGCCAGTTCCCGCTTCTGTTTGAGCAAGGCGTCCGTGATTTCCTTCTTTTGCTTGTCGAAATCCGCGGGATTTGCATCTTGCCGCTCGACGACCTGGTAGACGGCCCAGTTGGAGCCGAGGTTGAGGGCCGGACCAACCTGGCCAACTTTAAGGGCAAATGCGGGAGCCAGTTGCTTGCCGCTGCCAAGATTGGCGACGGAACCGTTGCGGGCGAATGGGTCGCTGGTTTTCGGATCGAGACCCAACGCTTTTGCTGCGGCGGCAAATTTTTCGCCGGATTTCACCCGCTTTTCGAGTTCCTCGGCCTTGGTCTTTGCGAGCTCATTGGACTTCTGTTGCTTATATTCGGAGACGATTTTGTCGCGGACCTCTTCGAGGGCCCCCTGATGCGCCGACAGGGACTGCTGGAGCGAAAGCACTACGTAGCCGCGATCCGTGCGCAACGGCAGGCTCAGGTCGCCCTGGCGGAGGTGGAAGATTTCGTCTTTCACGTCTTGTCCGTTTCCCAGTTCCAGCACCGGCTCGCCCGGGCCCACCGGGTGAGTCTGGGCGATGGTAAGGTGATATTTCTGAGCCAGTTGATCGAGGGTGGTCTTGTTGGACTGGCGGATATCGGCGGAAATCTGGTCCGCGATCGTGGATGCCTGCTGGTCGACTTTGTTCAACAGATAGTTGGGGCGAAGGCTGTCTTTCACTTCGTCGAACGTCCTGGTGTGAGCGGTTTCCTTGTCCAGGACCTTGATGATGTGAAATCCATACTGAGTTTTGATGAGGTCGGAAATGTCGCCTTTGTTGAGGCTGAACGAAGCCTTCTCGAACTCCGGCACCATTTGACCCGGCAACACCCAGCCAACATCTCCTCCCTTGGCTTTGGAGCCTGGGTCTTCGGAATACTTTTTGGCCAAATCCTCGAAGTTGGCGCCTTTTTTTCTGGCTTGCGCCAGGATATCTTCGGCTTTTTTCCTGATTTCAGCGACTTCCGCGTCAGTCTTGCCGGTGGTTAAAAGCAAAATATGCTCGACGTGAACCCGGTTCGGCACCTGGAACTGCTGGATATTCTGCTGGTAGACGACTTTGAGTTCATCGTCACTCACGACAGTGTTCTGCCGCAGCTGGGTAAGGTCCAGCAGTGCGTAACGGATCACACGCTTTTCGGGTATCTGGAACTTGGCCTTGTTCTGGTCGTAGTAGGCCTTGATTTCGCTGTCGGACGGCGTGATTTTGCCTTCGAGGTCTTCGGGCTTGATCAGTGCGTAGTCCAACTTCACTTTTTCGTTCTGAGATTTGAACTCCTGCTGAATCTCCACCGGGCTGGCGCTGATGCCGTCGGTAATCAGCTTGCGAAGCTTTTCCTCCACCAAGCCCTGCTTCACCAGGTCCTCGAAGACGGGGACGGTCAGCTGGAACCGTGTCTGGACTTCGCGGGTGTAGGTATCCATGCCGGCAAAGGTGTCCCCGTTGAAGGCGGCCGGCACGTACATCTTGATGCGGTCGGCGCGATCCTGGTCGCTGACGGTGACGCCGATACGCTTGGCCTCAAACTCAACTTCCTTTTGAAAGACGAGCTGGTTGAGGATGTTCCGCGCGTAGAGGCCTTCCAGCGGCTTGGGTATCTGGTTTTGACGGCGGATCTGGTCCAGCTGCTGGAGCACCTCGCCCATGGTGACGCTCTGGTCGCCGATTTTGGCGAGCACGTCGGTAGAGCCCTCGGTGGTGTTAGTGCCCTGGGGCACCAGGTACAGCAGCATGCTGAGGGCGATAAACGCGATCACGACGCCGAAAAGAACTCGTTTGCCAGTTTTCTGGTCCTCAAATACTCCAGCCATTCCAGATGTCTCCTGAGGTGATGAACAAACTTAGGATTATAGAGGATTGCGGGCGAAACCCCCAAATGAAGTTAAGGGGTGCCGGGGGGCAGCTTCCGAGTCGATGATCCGTTCAGGCCTGGGCGGCGGAAACCGAAAGTCTTGCGGCTTCCCAGGCGGCGATGCCGCCGGCGAGTTCGCCGACCGAAGTGAACCCGCGGCGTTTCAGAAGGCTGGCGGCGATGGAGGAGCGGTAGCCTCCGGCGCAATAGACCAGCAAGGGGCGATCGTTCGGAAGGCTCTTCAGATTTTCCGCGAGGTGATTGAGCGGTATGCTGACACTGTGCTCGATGTGTTTCTTGGCACGCTCGCGCGGCGCGCGAACATCGATGGCGAGTGGCGGCTGGTTCGACGCGAGGAGTTCGGCGGCAAACTGCGCGCTTAGGCGTTCCGTGAACGCGACCAGATCGGGGCGCGATTCGAGGCTGCGCAAGCCATTTTGCAGAAATCCGGCAATGTGGTCGAATCCGATTCGCCCGAGGCGAAGAGCCGATTCGGTTTCGCGGCCTGGGTCGGCGATGATCAAGATGGGATGGGTGTGATCGAGCACCGTTCCGGCCCACGTGGCGTACTGGCCTCCCAGGCCGATGTTGATGCTGCCCGCCAGATGCGCTGCGGCAAATTCGTCCGGGTCGCGTGTGTCCAGAATCTGGGCGCCCTCCGCCTGCATGGCCAAGACTTGATCAAGCGTGAGCGGTTTCAATTCGCGCGCCAACGCTTCCTCGAGCGTGGGGCGTTCCTTGCTGTTCAGGACGGCGTCGTAGACAAAATACGGGGGGGCTTCGGGCTGGTCGGTGGTGACCAACTCTACAAACGCCTGCTTGCTCATCGGTTGCAGCGCGTAGTTGAGGCGGCGTTGCTCGCCGATGGTGGAAACCGTTTCCTTGCTGATGGCTCGGCCACAAAGAGAACCGGCGCCGTGCGCGGGATAGACCAGGCTGGCATCGGGCAAGCCCAGGAGTTTCGTTTGCAGCGAGTCGAAGAGCATTCCGCCAAGATCCGCGGCGGACCAGCCTAGCGCCACGCGCAAATCCGGGCGGCCTACATCTCCGATGAAAAGGGTGTCGCCGGTAAGAACAGATTGCGGTTCGCTATCGCTGCGGGCGAGATCGTAGACCAGGATGGAGATCGATTCGGGAGTGTGTCCGGGAGTTTCGAGCACCTTGAGCCGGACGCTGCCAAACTCGACCACACCTCCGTCGCGCAGCGGAGTGAACCGGTATTCGGCTTTGGCCCTGGCGCCAAGATAGATGGCGGCACCGGCGCGGTCGCGGAGTTCGAGATGTCCCGCGACGAAGTCGGCATGCAGGTGGGTGAGGAAAACGTGCTTGATCTGCAGTTTGTGTTCGGCGGCGAAGGCCAGATACTGCGCGATGTCGCGCTGCGGATCGACGACGGCCGCGGTGCCCGTGGTTTCATCACCAATTAAGTACGAAGCATGGGCAAGGCAATTCAGATAGAACTGCTTGAAGACCAAAGCGCCACCACCTTCGCTTTCCTTCGAGAGCATCCGTTTGATTCGGATTAGCCAAACTGAGTGCCAGTCTGCGAATCGTATGACCCCGCTGCCTGCGCGTCAATGCTATTACCGCGATTGCAGTTTTGCGCTTTTTGCTGGGCGGTAACTGAAGAGCTTCTGGCAATCATTGCGCAGAAATCCGCCGATGACGGGGACGCGATGATTCCCTTTTTCGAGAACGAAGCGGCACGAAATGAGACAAGCGCGCCACTTATAGACTTCGTTGCCGTGCTTGCGGCCGTAGGCATCGATGTCTTCCTGGGAGACTCCGAAGACGACGGCGCCGATTTTGGACCAGACACAGGCGCCGGCGCACATGGCGCAGGGCTCGTGGGTGGAATAAAGGACGAATTCAGGAAGGTAGCGGCCGTAACCGCTGCAAACGTATTTGAGCATTTCGAGTTCGACGTGCTTGATGCTGGAGCCGGAGGTTTTCACGCGGTTGCCGGCGCTGGCGATGATTGTTTCGGACTTTCCTGTAACGCGCGTGATGACCGCACCGATGGGATAGTCACCGCGGTCGCCGGCGCGCTTGGCCTCGGCGATGGCAAGCTCCATGAACTTCTTTTTCGCTTTGTACGAGGCGGGAATCATGTGACCAGATTATATGCGTTTATCGCGGCCATTTCTTGAATTCGGCCCAGTATGTCCTTGAACTATTGGACGGAGAATGCGGAACAATTGCCTGTAACAGGGCCGTAGAGTACACTCCACAGCCAATGTCGGATACGGGCACGGTTCTTGGTCGGACCATTTCTCACTACAGCGTATTGGAAAAGCTGGGCGGCGGTGGCATGGGTGTGGTCTATAAGGCCAAAGACTCGCGCCTGGGCCGGAACGTGGCGTTGAAGTTTCTTCCGGACGACATTTCCCACGATTCGCAGGCCATCGAGAGGTTCCGGCGCGAGGCGCGCGCGGCTTCTTCTCTGAATCATTCCAACATCTGCACGATTTATGACATCGGCGAATTCGAGAACCGGCCCTTTATTGCGATGGAACTGCTCGAGGGGCAGACGCTGAAGCATCGCATCTCCGCCAAGCCGATGGCGATATCGGAAATCCTGGACGTGGGCATACAGATTGCCGACGGACTGGAAGCCGCGCATGCGAAGGGCATCGTCCATCGCGACATCAAACCCGCGAACATTTTCCTGGTGGAAAAAGGTCCGGCGAAGATTCTGGATTTTGGCCTGGCGAAGCTGGCGACGCAGCGGCAACAGATGTTGGAATCGGTCGGGGGTGGCTCGCTGCAGACGCAGACCCACATGGCCGACGTGGGAGACATGCTGACCAGTCCGGGGAGTTCCATCGGCACGGTGGCGTATATGTCGCCGGAGCAAGCGCGGGGAGAGGAGCTTGATCCGCGCTCGGATCTGTTTTCCCTGGGCGTGGTGCTGTATGAAATGGCCACGGGCATGGTGCCGTTTTCTGGCACGACCGTGGCGCTGATTTTCGACGGCATTCTGCATTCCGATGCGGCGCCGGCTACCAAGCTGAATTCGCGCTTGCCCTTTGCGATTGAAAACATTTTCGGCAAAGCGCTGGAGAAGGACGCGGATTTGCGGTACCAGACCGCGGCGGAGCTGCGCGCGGACATGAAGCGGCTGCGGCGGGACATCGATTCGAGCCGCCGGCCCGCCGCGGGAAAGGCCGATACATCTTCCGCTTCCGTTGCCGCAGCCGCGCCAGTGAAAAAATCCGTGGCTGTCCTTTATTTCGAAAATCAGGGCGGGGGCAAGGAGGACGAATATTTCCGGGACGGCATGACCGAGGACATCATCACGGAGCTTTCGAAAATTACGCAGCTGCAGATTTTCCCCCGCTCGGAGATGCTGGCGTTTCGCGATAAACAGACCGCGGCGCCGCAGGTGGGCCAGCAACTGGGCGCGACATTTATTCTGGAGGGCACGATTCGTCGTTCCGGGAGCCGACTGCGCATCACCGCACAGCTTGTAGAGAGTTCCACGCGGCATTCTGTGTGGGCCGAGAGATACGACCGGCAACTGGAAGACGTATTCGCGATCCAGGACGAAATTGCGCGCAGCATCGCGCAGGCGCTGCGCATCACGCTGACGCCGCAGGAAGAGAAAACCATCGGGCAGAAGCCGACGGAAAATACCCAGGCTTATGACTTTTATCTGCGGGGCCGAAGTTATGCGCGCCGGGAAAACACGGACTATGCCTTGCAAATGTTCGAGCAGGCGATTCACCTGGACGCGAATTTTGCGCTGGCGTATGCGGGGATCGCGCACCTGTGCGGGCTGATTTACGAAGTACGCGAGCAGAACCCGGCGTGGATCGAGCGGGGCCTGTCCGCTTGCGATCGCGCGATGGCGCTGGCGCCGGATTTGCCGGAGGTGATGGTGGCGCGGAGCCGGCTCTTCTACGCGCAGAAGAAATATGACGAGAGCGCGCTGATGGCTCAGCGGGCGATCGAGCGGAAGCGCGACTGCGACGGATCGTGGAATATTCTGGGGCGGGCGCTGCTTTCGAACGGCAAGTACGCGGAAGGGGCGAAGCTCGCCGAAAAAGCGCTGGAAGCCAATGGCGACGACTACAACACTTATATCCCCTACGGCCTGTGCCTGGAGCGATTGGGGCGCAAGCAGGACGCCGCGGAGATGCGGCGGCGGATGAATGACGTGCTTCGCCAGCAATTGGAAGTGGTTCCCGAGGATGTGCGCGCGCGCATCCTGCTGGCCACCAATCTGGCGTCCTTCGGCGAATCGGATGAAAGCATCCGGCACTTGCAAACGGCCGTGGCGCTGCGGCCAAACGACGGCAACACTTTATACAATGCGGCATGCACTTATGGCGTGTTGTTGCGAAAAGCGGAAGCGTTGGAAACGTTGAAAAAAGCAATCGCCGCCGGCTATGGCAATCTGAACTGGGCATCGCGGGATTCCGATCTTGATTGCCTGCATGATGACCCGGAGTTCCGGAAGATCGTTGGCCTCACAGAAGGAACCGCATAGCTGCAAAAGTCGTTCCCTCTAGACCTGAAAATTCCCACTGAAAAACAACCGGGGCACGTTGAGGGTATATTCAGAGGAGTCTCGGTTGAGGCGCTTTCTGGCGGATAGGCAGCGCGTCGCTGAAGGCTACAGGAGCGTCGTTTGCGCTGGACCATCCCGACGAAGAACTTTTTTTTCACGGTACTGGTTGGCATCGCCATGCTTTGCGCGTCCCCAGTGACCTCGCAGCAAGCGGCTGGACCCGTAATCGCGCCGACGTTCTACCGGGACGTGCTGCCCATTCTTCAGGAGCACTGCCAGGTGTGCCACCGGGCCGGAGGCATTGCTCCGATAGCGTTTGAAACTTACGAGAACACAAGAGGCTATGCGGCGGCAATCCGTGAAGCTACACGAAATCGTTCTATGCCACCTTGGTTTGCGGAAAAAGGAATCGGAAGATTTTCGAATGATCCGTCGCTGACGGATGAGCAGATCGCTCTGCTGGTTGCGTGGGCTGAGGCCAAGGCTCCCGCTGGCAATCCGGCCGACGCGCCGGCGCCAAAGAAATGGGTGGATCGCTGGACGATTCCTGCGCCGGATATGGAAATCAAGATGGCGGAGCCGGTAAGGATCCCGGCGACTGGCGACGTGGACTACACCTACGAAATCCTGCCCACGCATTTCAATGAAGGGCGTTGGGTGCAAGGTGCTGAAATCCTGCCGGGCCTGCCGGAGCATGTGCACCATGCGGTTGTGTATGTACGGCCGCCGGAATCGCCGTGGCTGCGGCACGCGCCGGTGGGAAAACCGTTCACGGCGGAGACGCTGAGTTCACCCGAAGACAAAAAGGATGCGATGTGGACCGACAGCGACGTCCTGTTGGTGTACGCGCCGGGCAGCACGCCGGACAACTGGCCGCGCGGAATGGCGAAATTTATTCCGGCGGGCTCCGATCTGGTTTTTCAGATTCACTACACCACCAACGGAAATCCGGGAAAGGATCTAACGCGAGTCGGATTGATTTTCGCGAAAGAGCCGCCGGAAAAACGCGTATTGACGCTGCAACTGACCAACGACCACTTTGTGATTCCACCCGGCACGCCGGATTATCGCGTGGAGGCACGCGGCACGCTGCCGAACGATGCGCTCCTGCTCAGTTTTTTTCCGCACATGCACCTGCGTGGGTCGAAATTCGAATACAACATCGTGCATAAAGATAAGACGGTTGAACCGCTGCTGCACGTTCACTACCACTTTCATTGGCAGATGAGCTATCGGCTCGCAGAGCCCCTGCCACTGAAGGCAGGCAGGGAACTCCAGGCCGTGGCCTGGTTCGACAATTCCAAAGGCAATCCGCACAATCCGGACCCGAGTGCCGCCGTCCGCTGGGGAGAGCAGACCTACGACGAGATGATGGTGGGATTCTTCGATGTCGCAGTGGATTCGAGCCTCGACAAGGCGCGGTTTTTCCACCGCGGTGGCTCGCCAGCCCCCAAAAAGTAACCCTGAAAGCACAGTGTTCGGAAAAGCGGCGCAACCGCTATTTGTAGATTGACTACGCGGGCACTCGGGACTTCCGCCCCATGCGAAACGGTGTGTTACATTGCGAAATTGGAGCATTCAAGACACTTACATCCGTGACGACACAAACTCCCATCGAACCACGCCGCCCGATATCGGCGCCCGCGCCGGGGCCGAAAATCCACCGCGTGGAAGTGTATTGGCACGCGGTCACCTACAAAACGGTGATTATCTACAGCTCTTTGATCCTGGTGATCATCGTAGCCGGAATGTTTGCCGTCAAACCGGAATGGACCAGTATCATCACCAGTAAAGTTTCTAACGCCCTGGGCAACCCAGAGACCGCGAACGCCACAGCCTCGCTGACGCAGGCCAAGTTCGTGAACCTGGACGGCCGCGTCCAAGTGAAGAAAGTGAACTCGGTAACGTGGGTGGAGGCAAACTACCACACGACACTCGACAAGGGCGACCTGATCCAGACCGCCAGCGACGGCGCCGCACGTATCACGTTTGCGGACGGGACGGAATACACCATCAAGTCGGAAACGCTGGTGACGGTGGAAGAAAACATCGTCACGCGCGACCGATCGAATACCGCCGTCAGAATTAACACGGGTTCGGTGGACCTGGCCACCTCAAGATTTTCGTCACCCGATTCCAGCGCGGCGGTCAGCGTCGAGGACGCGACTGCTTACCTGAAGCAAAACAGTAAAGCGTCCGTGAAGAATGACCCGAAAGAAAATGACCATGAAATCGTAGTCGCCAGCGGTTCGGCGCAAGTGCAGCGCGGGCAGGAAAAGATCGAACTGACGCAATTTGAAAAGGTGAGCTTCCCCTCCGGCGGGCCAAGCTTCAAATCAAATATTCTTGCGCCTCCGGGGCTGATTGCCCCGCTAAACCAGTCGCCCGTGATTTCGGAAACTCCCAGGACGGCGTCCATCCATTTCGAATGGAAAGCCGTGGACGGTGCGATCGGCTATACCTTGCGTGTCAGCCCGACCAACATGTTCACCCGGCTGGTAAAGGAAGTGAAAGTTTCGGGCACCAGCACGGAAGTTACGGGACTCGAGGCCGGGGATTATTTCTGGAATGTCAGCGCCTCTGACGCGAAGAAAGAAACCAGCGAGTACAGCGAGACCTTCAAGTTCAGCCTCTTCACCCAAGGCAAGACGCAGGAGATGATGCTGGAGATCGAAGTGCCAAGAATCCAGGGCCACTCCGCGGAACTGATCGGCAAGACCGAGCCGGGCGCCGCCCTGATCATCAACGGGCAGCCCGTGGCAAATATTTCGCCGGACGGAACCTTCCGGCATTTCACCGAACCGCTTGAGCCGGGACAGCACACCATCGTGGTGATTGGTTCTAATCGGCGCGGCGGCACGGCGAAGCAGCAGATTTCGATCGTAATACCAAAGTAGGCGGGGGAAACCGGATCGCGGTTTTGCGTGGGCCGCGAAATACGGCGACAATGGATTGCAGCACCGTGGGGGTCCGTACGCGGAGATCCTACCGGGCAGGATCCTCTCCGCAGGGGGAAAGTGGTAATGAACAAGAATGGTTACAACCTGAGGTCGGTGTTCAGTCTTTTTTCGTCCGACCTGGCGATCGATCTGGGGACGGCAAACACGCTGGTGTTCGCGCACGGCAAAGGCATCGTGGTCAACGAGCCGTCGATCGTGGCCATCAACAAGTCCAGCGGCGAAGTCGTGGCCGTGGGCCGCGAAGCGAAAGACATGCTGGGCCGCACGCCGGGAAACGTGGTCGCCATCAAGCCGATGAAAGACGGCGTGATCGCCGATTTCAAAGTCACCGAAAAAATGCTGACGTATTTCATCCAGAAGGCGCACAACCGCCGCGTGCTGGTGCACCCGCGAATCGTCATCGGCGTGCCCAGCGAGATTACGCCGGTGGAAAAGCGCGCCGTGCAGGACTCCGCGTATCGCGCGCGAGCCAGCGAAGTTTACCTGGTCGAACAGGCAATGGCCGCCGCCATCGGAGCAGGCCTGCCGATTGAAGAACCGTCGGGAAACATGGTCGTCGACATCGGCGGAGGCACCACGGATATCGCCGTGATTTCGATGAGTGGCATCGTGTACTCGAGGTCGGTGCGAGTGGCCGGCAACGAAATGGACGAGGCGGTGATGCAGTATTTGAAGCGCAAGTACAACCTGCTGGTCGGGGAGCGCACCGCGGAACAGATCAAGATGGAGATCGGCTCGGCGTACCCGCTGGAAAAGCCACTGACGATGGAAGTAAAGGGCCGCAACCTGATCGAAGGCGTGCCACGTACTGTGACAATTGATGACAGCGAAATCCGCGAAGCGCTGAGCGAATGCGTGGCCACCATTTTGAACGCCGTGCGCGTTGCGCTGGAGCGCACTCCGCCCGAACTTTCGGCCGACATCAGCGACCGCGGCATCGTCCTTACCGGCGGCGGCGCGCTGCTGAAGAATCTCGACAAGCGCATCCGCGAAGAGACCGGCTTACCGGTTTCGATCGCCGATGATCCGCTGGCGTCGGTGGTGCTGGGCACGGGCAAGATGCTGAGCGATTTCAAACTGCTGCGCCAGGTTTGCATCGATTGAGAGAGTTTTTAGTATTTAGTTGCAGGTTTTCAGTTTCCGAGCGGAGCTTGGTCATTCGATTTCCGCATTTCTCCCAGCCGCGGAAGCCGGTGTTGAATTAGGGTTTGAGTTTTACTTAAAACTAAGAACTGTTTACTGAGAACTATTCGCCATGGTCGGAGTTCCTTCCAGACATAGATCCCTAGCGCTGCTGGCCGGCGTGCTGCTGGCGCAAGTGCTGATGCTGGCGGTGCAGGTAAAGCGGGATTCCCGCGGCCGGCTGATTCGCGTGTGGAGCATGACCGCAGTGACGCCGTTCGAAAAAGGCGGGGCGTGGGGATTCGGAAAAGTTCGCGGCGTTTGGGACCATTACTTCGCGCTGCAGGGCACGACTCGCCTGAACGAGGAACTTCGCAACGAAAATGACGAGCTGAAGCTGGAGATTTCGCAGTTGCAAAGCAAAGCCGCCGAAGGCGACCGGCTGGCGGCGCTGTTGAATTTCCGGCAGTCCCACCTGAAAGTGCCGATGGTGATGGCGCGGGTGATCGGCGCAAGCGCCAGCTCCGCCAGCCACACCGTGGAAATCGACCGCGGGGAGCGCGACGGCATTCGGCGCAACATGGCCGTAATCACGCCCGATGGAGCGGTTGGCAAGATTATCGAAAGCTATCGCGACACGGCCCAGGTTCTGCTGCTGAACGACAGAGACGGCGGCGCGGGAGCCATGCTGGTCGGTTCGCGCATCCAGAGCCCAGTGAAAGGCACCGGCGAGCCGATGCTTTCGATGAGCTATGTGGCGGCCGAGGAAACGGTGAACGCGGGCGAAAAAATCGTCACCAGCGGCATGGATAAAATTTTTCCGCGCGATGTTCCCATCGGCACGGTGCTGGATGTGAAACAGGGCAATCCGTTCAAGCAGATTCGCGTGAAGCCGGCCGCGCGGCTCGATCGGCTGGAAGAAGTGATTGTGCTACTGACGCAGGAATCCGTGAATTTCAAGACCGACGCCGATGAGCAAGGCGCGCAACCCGCGGCGGGAAATTCGACGCCGGCCACATCGGGAAATCCCGCGGCGGAAAAGCCATGAACGATACTTTTGAACTCCGAGGCGGCGAATCGCACATTGAGGTGCACAAGTTTTTTCCCGGCGCGGTGGTGGGTATCGCGGTGCTTTCGCTGGTGCTGCAGCGCACTCTTCCCGTTTATCTTCCCAGGCTGGAGATTCTGGATCTGCCGCTGCTTGCAACAATTTATTTTGGGCTCAGCCGCAGGAATCCGTCCACGGGATTGCTGCTCGGCACGGTTATGGGACTCCTGCAGGACAGCCTGAGCGGCCCGACGGTTCCGCTGGGTGAATACGGCATCGCGAAGACCGTCATTGGGTACCTGGCTTCTTCGATTGGCTCGCGACTCGATACCGAGCATCCGCTGGCGCGATTTGCGCTGGTCGCACTCTTCTACGTCGTGCACCAGTCGATCCTGACGATCGTGCGCCGGCTGTTGCTGAACGAGCCGGAAGCCTGGTTCAACATGCATCTCGCCGTTGCCGCGCTCGTCAACGCCGTCCTCGGCGTCATCATCTTCGTGGGCCTCGATCGACTCCGCCGTTCTTCTTAAATCATCCTTCAAAATTCGAACTAGTGTGCAAGCAAGAACTGCTTGAAGTCTTCGTATTTGCTGCTGATGGGGAGCGAGAGTTTCGGGCGTTGGAGGTATTCTGCGAGACGCGATGGCAGGGGCGGGGCAACCCCGATTCCCTTCTGGACAATTTCTGCAAATTTGGCGGGATGCGCCGTGGCCAATACCAGGCCCTGCGACGGCTCCGGATGTTCCTTGCGGTAGGCTTCCCAGGCGAGCAGGCCTACGGCGGTGTGAGGGTCCGAGATATAGCGATAGCGTTCCCAGACGGTGCTCATCTGCTGCAGGGTTTCTTCGTCGGTGGCGCGGTGACCCCAGATTTCCTTGCGCACGTTTTCCAGGCGATTGCGGCATAGATCGAGCAGCCGTGGAAAATTGTTGGGATTGCCCACGTCCATGGCGTTAGAATAGGTGGCGACGGCCGTCCGCGGGTGATACTCACCGCTTCGCAGATATTCGGGCACGGCATCGTTAGCGTTGGTGGCCGCGATGAATCTTGCTACGGGCAGGCCGATACGCTTGGCGAAGATTCCGGCTGTCAGATTTCCGAAATTTCCGCTGGGGACGGAAACGATCAGCGGCACAGAGGCCACCGGGAGCTGCCGGTAGGCGGCGACGTGATAGAACATTTGCGGCAGCAGGCGACCTACGTTGATGGAATTCGCGGAAGTCAGAAAGGCACGCTGGTTCAGCGCTTCGTCCGCGAAGGCCCGCTTCACAAGCCGCTGACAATCGTCGAATGTGCCGGAGACTTCGAGCGCCGTAATATTTTCGCCGAGCGTGGTGAACTGCTTTTCCTGGGCTTCGCTGATGCGTTTCGAGGGATAGAGAATCACCACGCGAATTCCCGGCACGCGCAGAAACCCGTGCGCCACCGCGCTTCCCGTGTCGCCAGAAGTCGCCACCAGCACCGTGAGAGGACGCGATTCGCCGCGGACGAAATAGCCCATCAAGCGCGCCAGGAAGCGGGCGCCAAAATCCTTGAACGCCAGCGTGGGGCCGTGAAACAGCTCCAGAACGTGCAAGGCCGGCGAAAGCGAAACCAGCTTCACGGGGAAATTGATGGCTTCGGCGACGATCTGCCACAGCATTTCTTCCGGCACGTCGGGTGTGGCGAATGGCCGCACGACACGGAAGCAAACTTCTGTGAAGGGCAACCGGCGGAACTCTTCCAGTTCTTCGGGAGTGTGGCGGGCGATCTCGACGGGCATGTAGAGCCCACCGTCGGGCGCGAGTCCCCGCAGCACGGCGCCACGCAGCGAGGTCAGCGGCGCTTTTCCGCCAGTGCTTCGATATCTCATGCGCGGTGATCCACCTTCGAAGTCTTACCGGTGCGTTCCAGTTCCAGGCGGATCTTTTCCAGGAATCCAGCACCCGCGAGCTTTTTATCGGTGTCTTCGCGCAAGCTCGGTTCACGCAAATCCGCGACCGGGATCGAACAATGAGCAAGGGCCTCGTAACTCTGACGACGCGCGCCGATCAAGACCGGGTAGCAGCGGGCGACGGTGGCCTTGGGGTCTTCCCCGGCGCGCGCCTGAAACGCCCCGCGCCAGAGCACCGGCTTCGGATCTTCCAGATAACGTTGAATCAAGAGTTGCTGCTCGTCGCGCGATGCCGCGAGGTAAACCACCAGCATCTGTTTGCGCAAACGGTGCAACAGATGATTTCCGACATAGATGACGCTTCCAGTGGTATCGAGAACCAGGTCGCGCTCGGGATTTTTCTCCAAGCCGGTTAAAACCTCATCCAGCACCGCAATCTCCTCGGAAAGATACGCCGATTCGCGGTCCGCGTAGGTCGGCAGATGCGGCCAGCCCATCCAGGCGGCGACGCCATTGATGCCGGCGTAGCCGCCGGATTGGAGCGCGGGCTTCAACCGGCTTTCAATCTGGGTGTCGCAACAAATTGCAGGATAGCCGGCCGCGGCGATGCGCGTGGTCCAATAGGATTTGCCCGCGCCGGACATTCCGATCAGCGCGAGCCGCAACGGCTTATTTGGTTGAGGCCACATAGAGAATCAGAAAGTGTAAAGGACTCCGCGCTAGCAAAGAAAATGAAAAGCATCGCGTCCCTTAGATGAGTTTAATTTATAGGAAAAGCGAGGGCTTGCGAAGGCGGGCGCGCTAGGGCGTTTCCATGCAAGATTGAACTAACTCCTGTGGAGATGTGCACGCACGGTTTGCCTCGCCAGCGCAGTCTGTACTGAGAGTACCTGACCCTGTGGAAACCCGGGGATTCTCGCGCCGCTGATTGAATGCGCTTGACATGCGTTTGGCCCGCTCTAGAATCACTCCACTCACTTCCAGGGGGACCTCTCAAGGTCTGTGAAGTGAATCCCGGAAATACTATTCATCCAAACAAAATTGAAAGTGGAGGACTATCTTGAAAATCCGCAAGCTCTCTCAAAGCTTTAGGAACCGCCTTACTTGGGCCGTTTGGGGCGCTGCTGTATTCTCACTGCTTCTAACCGCAACGCCATTCGCCAATCCGGTCCGCGCCGACGGTCACGATCATTCCGACTTTGACCACGTTTTCATCATCATGATGGAAAACACCGGATATGACACTTTGATCGGAAATCCGAACGCGCCGTTCATCAATTTCGCCGCGGCCACCACGGGCCTGGCTACGAATTACTTTGGGATCAGCCATCCCAGCCAGCCGAATTACATCGCCGCCACTTCGGGGTCGACGAACGGAGTTGCCGATGACAACGACACGACGATTGACGTGCCCAACATCGTTGACCAATTGGAGTCGCATGGAAAATCCTGGAAAGGTTACATGCAGTCGTACTCGCTGTGCGCGACTCCACTCGACCACGCCTGCGGAAACCAGCTGTACGAACGCAAGCACAATCCCTTCATCAGTTATAAGGACGTGCAGAGCAACCCGGCGCGCGTGGCCAACATTGTGGACTTCAGCCAGTTTGCGACCGACCTGGCGAACAACACCGTTCCCAACTACGTGTGGATCAGCCCCGACCAATGCCATGACATGCACGGGCGCGGCGCCACGCCGGCCGATCCTTGCGATTTTTCGCAGATTCAGCCGCTGATCTCAACCGGCGATACGTTTTTGCTCAACACCGTAAACGCCATCATGACTTCGAAGGCCTGGACCGGCAATTCCGTGATTTTCATCACCTGGGACGAGAGCGACTTCACTGGCACCGGGCCGAGCGGGTTCGGTGACACCAGCGGTTGCTGCAACGCGAATCCCGGCGGCGGGCACGTTGTGACGCTGGTCATCTCGAGGACGCAGCGTTTTGCGCGGAGTTCCGGCGATCCCGCCAATCACTACTCCATGATGGCAACGATCGAGGACAACTGGCACCTGGGTTGCCTTGCGAACACCTGCGACCGGAAAAGCGTGCGCCCGATGGGCGACCTTGTCGGCCCGGTCGGCGGCTTCTAATCACCCTTTCCTACCATGTGCCGGGAGTTCTTATTTCTCCCGGCACATCGGAAGGAGTTTTTCCAAGCTCAAAGGTGAACAGGCCACTCTCTTCACTTTGCGTTTCTATTCCACAGCAGGCTTCCCACACGTTCTGGACTTCCGTTTGCGGCGAAAAACCTAGTAATCAGCCCGCTACCTGTACCTCAGGACGAGTTGCGTGGTCTGAGGTCGGGTGCTACTTTGAAACAGGCTTCTGGAATGAGACGGATTCGGAGGCCGGGCGACGATTTCGAGAGCTTCCACAGGTGGACCGGGGCGTTTTTTTGTGAGCCTCGCCGACCGGAGAGTTCGCACTTCAACGCTGTAGTAAATGAAATTGCGCGAGCGGGCGCCGCTCAGCCCTGAGAATTATATTTGTTCGCGCGCAGGTCTCGCGTGTCGTACTGGTTTCGCAACGATAATCGACTGCCGCAAGAACGGCTGGCCGCCGCCTCCTACGTGATCGTGGGCATGATCACGCTTCTGCTGCTGGGCTTCTGGAAACTCCAGGTCATCGATTCGGATAAATATGGAGTGATGGCGGAGCGCAATCGCGTGCGCTCGATTCCCATCATCGCGCCGCGCGGACGCATGCTGGACCGCGATGGGCGCGTGCTGGTTGACAACTATCCTTCGTTCAGCGTGCTGCTCCTGCGCGACGACATGCCGGCGGTGGAGAAAAATCTTCCCGCGATTGCGGACGGACTGGGCCTTTCGCTGGACGATTTGAAAGACCAGTTGAGCAATACCTCGGCGCTGCCGAAATTTCAACCTATCGTAATCAAACCGGAAGCAACGCCGGGCGATGTGGCATTCATCGAGTCGCACCGCGCGGATATTCCGCTTCTGGAAATGCTGATGGTGCACCGCCGGAGGTACCTGCCCGGGGGCTTCATGGCACATGCGAGCGGGTATGTGGGTGAAGTCAGCGAGCAACAGATCGAAGCCGGCAATGGAAAGTATCGTCCCGGAGACGTTGCGGGAAAGTCCGGGCTGGAGCGGCAATACAACGATTTGCTGGTGGGCACGGACGGCATGCGCCGGGTGATCGTGAACAGCGTCGGCAAGGAGATGGGCCGGCTTTCGCAGCAGGAAGCGATTCCCGGCAAGCAGATTCAGCTGACGATTGACTACGATTTGCAGCAGGTGGCTGAAAACGGGCTGGGAGACAAAAAGGGTGCGGTGATCGCGCTTGATCCGCGGACTGGGGAGGTGCTGGCGTTCGCGAGCCATCCGGCGCCGGATCCCAACGATTTTGCAATTCGCGTTTCAAAGGAAGAATGGCAGCGACTGAACGAAGATCAGGGCAAGCCGCTGCTGAACCGCGTGACGCAGGCGCAATTGGCGCCCGGATCCGTATTTAAGATCATCATGGCCACGGCGATGCTGGAGTCGAAGACGCCGCCGCAAAATTTCACCGCGTTCTGCCCGGGATACGGCGTTTTTTATGGACAGATGCACAAATGCTGGGTGTATGGAAAAAAGAGCCATGGGACGGTGAATCTGCATGAGGCAATCGTGCAGTCCTGCGACGTGTTTTTCTACAATGTCGGTCAGCGCATGGGCATCGACACCATTTCCAAATACTCGAAGATGCTGGGCCTGGGAGCAAGGACGGGGATCGATATGCCGTCGGAGGAGCCCGGTCTGGTGCCGTCGGAAGAATGGGTACAGCGCGTGTATCACCACAAGTGGTACCCGGGCTCGACGATATCGGTTTCCATCGGACAAGGTTCGGTAATGGTCACGCCATTGCAGGTCGCTTATGTCATCGGCGGCATCGCGTCGGCCGGTGATTTTAAGCAGCCACATCTGTTGAAAGATGCGCAGAACATCGGTGAGAAGCATGTGGAGTTGGCGGAAAGTACCGTCGAACAAGTCACCCAAGGAATGTACGGAGTGATCAATGAAGCCGGAGGAACCGGCAACTCCGTAAAGCTGCAGGGAATCGAGTTCTGCGGGAAGTCAGGCACCGCGCAGATGATGAGTTACAGCGCGGCCAGCCGGCTGGGATTGGGAAAAGGCAAGAACGACGGCTGGTTCGTGGGGTTTGCACCGAGACGCGATCCGGAGATTGTGGTGGCGGCGGTGGTGGAAGACACATCGGAACACGGTGGCACGGCCGCGGGACCCGTGGTGCGGGATATCGTGAAGGCGTATTACGACAAGAAAGAAAAGAAGTCCCAAGGCCAGTCCACGGCGCAGAATCTGAAACCGGGAGCGGAACAAGCCTCGGCGAACGCTCATGCCGTGGCGGAAGCTCCCAAGGTTGCGCTGAAACGGGAAATACCCGCGAAAGTGGCGCAGGTAGTGCAGAAAAAGCAGGAGCCGGAGTAGCCGAAGAGATTTGTAGAGGTAATGTTTCGAGCAGCGACAGAATGAATGAAACAACCACAACACGCGATTACGACTGGTGGCTACTGGCAATCATTGCCGCCATTTGCGCGTTGGGTGTGATCGAAATCTATTCCGCCACGCATGGCAGCGCGCTGGTCGGCATGCACACCAAGCAAATCCGCTGGCTGGTGATTGGACTGGTGCTGATGTTTGTGTTGTCGCGCATCGACTACCATCTGATCATGGACCAGGCGCCTGTGCTGTATATTATTGGCATATCGGCACTTGTAGCGGTCCTGCTGGTAGGGCATACGCGGTTTGGCGCCAAGCGCTGGATCCCCGTCCTGGGCGAATTTCTTCAGGTGTCAGAACTGGTCAAATTGATTATAATCATCGTATTGGCGCGCTTCTTTGCGGAAGTGCGTACCGATGAGCTTTCCCTGCAGGATTTGATTAAGGCAGGGCTCCTGGTAGGAATACCGCTGGTCTTAATTCTGAAGCAGCCCGATCTTGGCACCGCCCTTGTTTTGATGCCGATGTTGATCGTCGGCGCATTTCTGGCCGGGCTGCAGTGGAAACACGCCGCGGCGATCATCCTAATCGGCGTCTTGATGCTGCCCGTCGGGTGGCATTTCTTGAAACCGTACCAGAAGGAAAGAGTTACTTCGTTTTTGCATCCCGAAGAGGACGCCAAGGGTTCCGGCTATCAGGTCTTGCAGTCGAAGATCGCAGTCGGCTCCGGCGGCTTCTGGGGGAAGGGCTTCGGCAACGGCAGCCAGAATCAACTTGGGTATATTCCGGTCCGGTACTCCGACTTCATCATGGCGGCGCTGGCGGAAGAACAAGGATTCAAAGGCGTGCTTGTTGCTTTAGGGCTGTACATGGCGCTATTGTTACGACTGGTCCAGAACGCTCAGCGCGCCAAAGATCGCGCGGGAATGTTTCTGGTCATGGGAGTTACAGCAGCGCTTGGCTTTCACGTTTTGGTAAATGTGGCCATGGTCATCGGGGCCATGCCGGTCACCGGCATTCCGTTACCCCTGATGTCCTATGGAGGATCCGCCACGCTGTTTGTTTTCCTGGCGATAGGCCTGGTAATGAATGTCCGGCTGCGCCGATTCGTTAACTAGCCGTTTGCCAGTTCCGAGCGCGACCTGTTTCAGGAAGTTTGCGCCGGACCCGCGGACCGACGAAAGTCCGGGCCGCTTGCAGTTCAAGAAGGAATTTAAGAGTGAGGATAGCATCGTCCGCCGTTACCCCGGGAGCTTCCCGGCAACGGCCCAGCCTCGATAGCATGAGGTTTTCGCAAAACGAAAGCCGCAACCCGGCTTCCCCCTCCGGCTACGAACGCAACGCCGCAACAATATTGTTGTCGCCAGCGTGCCCCGGTTTAAACCGGGACGGCGCCTTGCCCTGGACCTCTGTCTCAGAGGGTCCCGCGGCGGTGCATCCCAAGGAGTTTTCATGTCGAAAGAATTGGTTATCAGCGCGTCCTCCCACGAGCGGAGAGTCGCGATTTTGGAAGAAGGCCAGCTAGTCGAGATCTACATTGAGCGCGAAAAAGAGTTCGCGCTTGTCGGCAGCATTTATAAAGGAAAAGTAACGCGCGTTTTGCCGGGCATGCAGTCGGCGTTCGTCGACATCGGCCTGGATGGCGACGCGTTCCTCTACGTCAGCGACGTTTTCGAAAACCTCGAAGACTACGATCACGGACATTCCCACGGAGACGCCCCTGCGCCCGCGATTGCCGCGGCGTCGGGCGGAGCGTTGATCGAACCACTGCCGGGAGAATCGCTTTCCACGCGCACGGTTCATGAAGAGACGATCTCTCTGGACGAGCCGCGCGAGGAGCACGGCCATGAGCACGATCGGGGTCCATCCGAAGAATTTCGCGGCGCACCCGAGCAGCACGAAGGCCACATGGGGGGCGAAACACATCCGGCGGAAATCAATGACCTGGACGAGCGTCAACCGGAATCGAACGCTTCCGCACCCCAGAATTTCGCTCCCAGCTACAACCCGACACGCAACTATCCTCCGCGCATCGGCAACGATCGCCCGCAGGGTAGCGACCGTGGCGGAGATCGCGGCGGCGACCGTGACCGCGGTGGAGATCGCGGACGCGGCGGACGGCGTGGACGATTTGGACGGCGCCGTGGCGGCAGTGGCAGCAGCGGCAGCGGTGGCGGCGACCGGGATCGACGGCCCCACGGACAGGGTGGCGGACGCAATTTGCCTCCCTCCAAATATGCATCCCCGCAGGGAGACCGCGACACTCGCGGGAGTTTCGACAACCGGCGGCCTTCGAATGATCGCGTGCCGAGCGCTCCCGTCGAAAGCCGCGAGGACGATATTGTCCTGCCGGGCGAATCGCTGGCCAAGTATCGCGCACGGCCTGTGCCTCCTCCGGTCGAGCCGCTGGGTGATCACGAGCCCGAAGAACGCCAGCCCGATTACGAGCAGACCCCGGCGCGTCCGGCGGTCGGCCTGCAGCCTGGAACCGGGACACCGCGGCGTTTCTCCGGCAGCTTGCCGCACTGGGTTTTAGCCGATACGGAATCGGAAGCCGAAGCGGTTGTCGCTGAATCCGCACCGGAAGAACATGCACCGGAATCCGCCGCGGAAATTCATCACGCGGAAGAAGCTGCCGCCGAACCGGCGCGCAACGCTGCTCCGGCCCTAAGCGATGAAGAGGCGGTCTCTCTCTCCGCCCGGCTGGTGGAAGCCAAGCACGAAGAGACGCAGGCACGCGCGGAAGCCGACTCTCTGGTTGGCGGCGCAGATTTTGACGAGGACGAAGCCGAAGCCCTCCACGAAGCACATGAAATTGCCGAGCACGAGGAACACGGGCACCACGAAGGAGAGTCAGAAGAGGAGCAGGACGAGCGGGAAGAACGCGAAGACCGCGAAGATGCGGAAGAGGAAGCTCACGAAACGCAATTGGCCGCCGAAACCGGCCACTCCGAACGGCATGAGGAAGCCGGCGAAGAAGCGCACACGGAAGAAAACCGCGCAGAGATGACCGAAGCCGAGCGAGCCGACCTTGCTCACGACGAGGCCATCGAACACGTCGCCGCGGAAACTCTGTCGGCAGCGGTGGCGTCCGACGGTTCGGCAGTCCAAGCTGTCATCGAAGAAGACACAATTCTATTGCCCGGGGAAACCCGCACGCCCCGCAATCCGAACGCCCCGCGCGAGGATTTCGCGCGCATCGGCACCAATCCTCGTTCGCGTTTCCAGCGCCCACAGCGCGGCGGACGCGACCGCGGCGGTGATCGCGGCGGTTTCCGTGGACGCGGCGGACGCCCCGACGGGCGCTCTGATCGTCCGCATCGCGGCGGCGACCGTGACCGTGGTGGCGATCGTGGTCCAGATCGTGGCCCAAATCGCGGCCCGGATCGTGGTGGTGATCGTGGCCGTGGACGCTTCGAGCGCCGCCCTGGTGGCCATGGCCCGCATCGCGGACACGCGCCTTCACGCCGGCCTCAGCTGATTTCCGAAATGCTGAAGGCGGGCCAGGATGTCGTCGTGCAAATCGCCAAGGAACCTCTTGGCAAGAAAGGCGCGCGTATCACGAGTCACGTGGCGCTTCCCGGCCGCTTCCTGGTCTATATGCCGACCATCGACCACATCGGCGTTTCGCGCAAGATTGCCAGCGCGGAGAACCGCTCCCGCCTGCGCCGGCTTGTCGGCGAAGCGCGCGGCAGTTATCCCGGCGGCTTTATCGTTCGTACCGCCGCGGGTGGAGCGACCGACGACGAAATTCGTACCGACATTGAGTTCCTTGGACGGACCTGGAGTGAAATTAAGCAAAAGCACGATGACCGCAAGGCTCCGGCGCTTTTGCACCGCGACTTGAACCTGGTCGAACGGATTCTTCGCGATTACGTCAGCGACGATTTCACCGGCATCTGGATCGACAACGAAGAGGAATACGGCAAGGTCGTCGAATTCGTCAGCCGGTTCCAGCCGAAGCTGGTCAACAAGGTGAAGCTGTACACGAAAGAGCAGCCCATTTTTGAAGAGTTCGGCATTCAGCACGAGCTCGACAAGGCTCTTCGCGCCAAGGTGTGGCTGAAGTCCGGCGGCTACATCGTGATCAACCACACGGAAGCGCTGGTGGCAATTGACGTCAACACCGGCAAATTCGTGGGCAAGGGCTCCATCCGCCTGGAAGACACCATCGTGAAGACCAACCTGGAAGCCGTGAAGGAGATCGTGCGGCAGATTCGCCTTCGCGACCTCGGCGGCATCATCGTGGTGGACTTCATCGACATGGAAGAGCGCCGCAACCGCGAAAAAGTTTTGGGCGCGTTGCAGATGGCTCTCGAGCAGGACAAGGCGCCGTCGAAAGCGCTGTCGTTCAACGAGTTCGGCCTGGTCTGCATCACCCGCAAGCGCACCAAACAGGCGCTGGAGCGCGTGCTCTGCCAGCCGTGCCCGTATTGCACGGGCTCCGGCATGGTCAAGTCCATCCCGACGCTCTGTTACGAAATTCAGTCCGAAGCGCGCAAGATGGCCGTCACCGATCACGAAGGGCCGAACCTTACCCTTCGCGTGCATCCGGAAATCGCCAAGGCGCTGAAGACGCGCGAGTCCATCCTGATCGACGAGCTGGAGCAGAACTCGCACAAGCACATCATCATTCAGTCCGACGCGACACTGCATTGGGAGCAGTACGATATTTACTAGGTAGGGGCGGCTTTACGCCGCCTCATTGAGCCGCACGAAACGCCCGGGCTGATCCCCGGGCGTTCTCTTTTTCCGCGGAAGCTCTCTTTAATCTTTTTCTCGAGTTTCCCAGGGATGCGCGGTCTTGCCGGATGGTGGAAAAACATTGTGCTGGGACGCCGGCATCGGCACGTCGCCCATTCGGTCCTCCCACAAAAACTTGTTCAGCACGGCAGTGTCGGCCGCGTCGGCGTGGCTGAAATCCAGATTCTTTCCTTCCTTCCACTCTTTGGTATTCATTTCGAACAGCAGCCCGTTGTCGCGGTTGCGGTAATCGGCGCGAAAGGCCGGCTGGGTTCCGGGGCCGCTGAAGAGCGGGGCCATCACGGCGGCCCGTGAATCATTGGCATTCATCGGCGGC
>Ga0210389_10000394_pt1 | contig 41955 bp, 73 predicted proteins | sample IncBWH28OmetaG_FD_160127 | JGI IMG/M metagenome (GOLD analysis project Ga0210389, IMG submission 160127) | Forest soil microbial communities from Barre Woods Harvard Forest LTER site, Petersham, Massachusetts, United States - Inc-BW-H-28-O ... | reverse complement strand
CCCCAAACGCCCCCCGGGCCGCACGGTAACCAACCCCCCGGGGCCGCGCCGCTCTCAAGCCTTCCCAGGGGCTCCCAGGCCGGACCGGGGCAGTTCCCGGCGCCCCTCGCGTACTGCCAACGTCCATACAACGCCAGTACGCCGGCCCGGTTTCGCGTTTGAGACGGTCTGCATCGGCTGCAGCTGTACGGATAACCAGGCCTGCGTTTCGGACCTGGGAATGCCCTGCCATTGGGTCGCGGTCAATGCGGAGCGGCTACGCGGCGTCTGCAGCGAGTGCGCCACGCGGATGTGCACCGCGCTTCTGGATGTGCATTCCCCGGATGCAGATTGGCCTCGGCCGAGCGATGACCAGCGGCGGGAGATGGACCTATGAAGCCGGTCGCCTTTCCGCAAGCGACCGTGACCTTCGCCAAGGATCAGCCCGAGTACACGCCATTGCCCGCGCACGTCTCGCGGCAGGGCGTCGTGACCAGCTGCTGGGAGCTGACCACTGATGAACTGACGCGGCTGCTCGAGACCAAACGCATTTGGATTTCGCAATTGACATTCGGCGATCCGCTGCAGCCGCAGATCCCCTCGGTCGACAAGCCGGACCTCACGACGTGAAGTCTTCGGAAGTGCCTCCGACGATCTGCCCCAGCTGTGGCAAGCGGCTCGATGGCGCCACGGACCCGTTGACGAAGGCGACGCCCAAGGAAGGCGATGTGAGCGTGTGTGCCTACTGCCAGAACATTGCCGTGTTCCGCGCCGATCAGACCTTGCGAGCGATGACCGCCCGCGAATGGGCGGAGATGCCCGCGACCTGCCGCAAGCAGCTCGAGGCCATCCAACTCGCCATCGACCAGTTTCCGCCACCAGGAGGTTAACCATGAACGTTGAAAAACTCTCGATGGACAAAGACCAGGCGCGCGACCTCTATCGCCGCTACCAGGAAAGCCGCGCCGGCATGACGCCAAACGATCGCGCAATCGCCGCGATCTATAAACGCATCGCGCAAGGCAAGCTCATCATCCGCGCGCTGGCATCGATCGCGGCCGCCGGCCTCGGCGCGGACGGACTGCCGAAGCTCGCGATCATGCGCGCCGATATCCCCAAGGTTGCCTGCGCGTGCTATTTCAACGAGATTCGATTCGATGCGGTGCACGGCAATGGCCGCGCCTTCCAGGGCTACGCGAAGGATCGATATTTCAAAGTGTCTATGCCCGGCGCAAGCAGCAACACGAGAAGCCGCGTGGCCAGCGTGCCGCTGATTCCGGTGCATCTGCGGCCGCGCAAGGCGCTAGGGCAATACCATGTTCTGTGGGAAGCGGATTGGAATCAGTATCCCGTCGATCCGTACCTGCTGCGGCGCTTCGGCCAGGATGCCTGGGTGGTTGTCGCGGCCTGGGATCTGACCGACGTCGAGCGCGCGGTCATGTCGACGCAGCTGCATGGCTGATGTTCCTAAGCGGCGCCGGCGGCGGTGGACGCGAAGCGACATTGCGATCGTGCGCCGCCGCTACCCGCACGAACCGACGCCACGGCTAGCAAGGGAATTGAAGCGTTCGATCTGTAGCTTGTACGGATTGGCCACGAAGCTCGGTCTGCACAAGAGCGCGGACTATATCGCCCGCAAGCGCGCCGTCGAGCGCAAGCGCCTCAGCCGCAGCGGCGTCGCTTATCGATTCGGTATGGGCCATGTGCCCGCGAACAAAGGCATGCGCCGCCCTGGCTGGTCGCCAGGACGCATGGGCGAAACCCAGTTCAAAAAGGGCCAGCGATCCTGCACGTGGATGCCGATCGGCTCCTACCGAATCACGCACGATGGCTATCTGCAGCGGAAGATCTCGGACACTGGCTACCCTCCGCGCGACTGGGAAACCGTACATCGCCTGCTCTGGATCTCAGCGCACGGACCGATCCCACCAGGGCACAAGGTTGTTTTTAAATCCGGGCATGCGACCACGGTGCTCGCGGAGATCACACTCGACGCGCTCGAGCTGGTGTCGCACGCGGAGCTGATGCGACGGAACAGCTATCACAATAATTACCCGAAAGAGATCGCGGAAGTCATCCGGCTGCGCGCGCAGGTGGTACGGCAAATCAACCGAAGAACGGGGGCTCAGCATGAAAAACAAAATTGAGGATCTCCGCGACCACTTGTTCGCGACGCTCGAAGCACTGCGCGACAAGGAAAAGCCCATGGAAATCGAGCGCGCGCTCGCCATCTCGGAAGTTGCTAACTCGATCATTGAATCGGCCAAGGTTGAGGTCAAATTCCTGGACTTGGTCGGCGGTAAGGGCTCTGGCTTTGTAGGCGACGCCGCTACGCTCCCGGATACGCGCACGCCGAAGGACGCTGCGCTGCCGCGGCTGGTGAAATAAACTTATGAAGCTGCGCTGGCCATGGAGCAAGAAACCGGCGCCGGTGGCCATTCCGCCCTACGTGCCGCCCGTGCGCGAGCCTGCGAAACCGGAGGAGACCATGGTGGTCGAGGAACACGACACATCGGCCATGACGCAGACGGGCGTGCACAAAGCCTGGAAGCGGCTCACGGACAGAACCCCATGACCAGCTGGCGCAACCGCATTGTGGCCAGCGGCGAGGCGGATCCGGCCGCGATCACCGACAACCCGCTCAATTGGCGCGTGCACCCGAAAGTGCAGCGCGTGACGCTGGAAGACTCGCTCGACAAGATCGGCTGGATCCAGAAGGCGATCGTGAATCGAACCACGGGGCATCTGATCGATGGGCATCTGCGCGTGGCCTCGGCCGTGGCGCGCGGCGAGACCTCGATCCCGGTGGACTACGTGGAACTCACGCTCGAGGAAGAGAAAGCCGCTCTCGCCTCCCTCGATCCCCTGTCCGCCATGGCGGTGATGGACGGCGAGAAGTTGACCGAGCTGCTGCAGGACTTCGAGTTCGGCGGCGGCCCACTCGATCAGATGTTCGACGAGCTGCGCGAGCAGGCCGAAGGCTCAACGCTCGCGGCCGCGAGCAAGAATCCGGAAGGGATCTTGACCAAGGGGGCGCCGGTGGTCAAAGCGGTGATCGCGGTCAGCGACATGAACCTGATCGAACGCGCGCTCGCCGCCAGCGGCAAACCCTCCCGGGGCGATGCGCTCCTTCACCTCTGCCGAGTATTTCTCCATGAAAAAGGACAACACGACGCTGAACCTCAAAGCGTCGTTACGCTGGAGCCTCTTGAAAAAGATCCCGCGCCCGATCGTCCTCGAGACGCACGCGGGAACGGGGCAGGTGTGGAAGCGGGTGTACAGCGAGATAAGCCAGGGCGTCGCGTTCGACGAAAAACCCGCAAAGGCTGAGCTCGTCGCTATTCAGCGGCCGACCTGGAGCGTGTTCGAATCCGACTGCATCGAGAGCCTGCGAGCCGGCGCCGGCGAGCACCTGGCCATCAATCTGATCGACATCGATCCTTATGGCGAACCCTGGCCTGTGATCGAGGCCTTCTTCGCCTGGGAGCGGCCCTGGCCCGATCGCATCGGCTTTGCGGTCAACGACGGCGTGCGCATGAAATTGAAAATCACCGGCGGCTGGGACGTCGAATCCTTAAAGCCGGCGGTCCAGCACTTCGGCAACTCCGCCATGTATGGCGAGTATCTGCAGGTGGCGCGCTGGAATTTGAAGCGCCTCGCGGCGGTGCGCCAGTACGAGCTCGCGCATTGGACCGGCTACTACTGCGGCCACGGCGACTGCATGACGCACTACGCCGCGGTGTTCGACCGATTCGACAAGCCCTCATCGTCATCCTCGTCGCCCGCATCATCGTCGTCATCATCGCCGGGGCCTACGGCCGCCGGCGGCTGAAAGCGCGTATGGATATCCGCGCGCTGCTTGGCTCGCAGCTCGAGCGGCCGCGCGAAGCAAATCTCGTACGCCGCGGCATAGCTCATCTCCGGGGCGAACATCTCCCGCAGCAGGCCGCGCTGGTGGATGGCGATGCGGATCCGCTCGCGCCGATCATGCGCGGAGATCTCATGGCCCGAGAGCACCAGGCCGCCGGTCGATAGTTCACGGATGAAGGCCATTTCGATCTCCTCGCGCGTCATGGGGCGGCCGCCGCGGCCGCGAGCGCGCGCGCCCTCACCTGGTTATACGCCTTGATCACGGCGACGCGGCCGGCGTAGTCGGCGTCGCAATCGTCGAGGACTTTGGCTTCGGCGGCGATGCGAGCGTCGAGAGCGCGTCTTTGTCCGTCGGATAGGTCGACGGGACAGAGATCGCCGGCGGCAGCGGATCCGGTACCGGACACGGACTTCGCACGTACTTGGTTGTCGTGCAGCCGCTGCACCAGATCAGCATTGCCACGCTGAAGATCCGCCACTTGATCGTCATAGGTTTTCACCACGAGTTGGAGTTGCGCGGCGCCGATCGCCGCATCGGTCGTATTGGCGCCGACGGCCTGCGCTTTCGTTTCGGTGGTCTGAGCGATGCAGGCGACCGCGCCCAATTGCTGCTCGGTGTGGTTGTGGATTTTCCACCAAACGACCGAGGCCATGATCAGAAGGAGCGCGCCGATCACTTCCCCCGCGATGCGCTCCAGCGTGGTCATTTGAGCGAGCGCAGCTTCGCGGTGAGCTTATCGAGTTCGCTGATGAGCCATCGGACGCGCTCCTTGGTATTCTCGATTTGGTGGCGGAACTCATCATCGGCCACGGACATCTGCCGGCGCGCGCCGTCAATGCGGTCGAGCACCGCGGTCGCATCGAACGCGGCGCCGCGCAGCAGTTGAAGCTTGTCTCGGGCCTCGACGATGGCCGCAATGGCTGCCTGATCCTCGCTCATTTATGAAAGCCCCATCCAATGACCGCTAACAGTGCCGCGAATACTACGCCGAGCGCGGCGACCAATTTGAAAATGTTGTCGACGCGCCTCTCAATCCGAGCGGCGAGCTGCCGTTCGAATTCGGCGGCGCCGGCCTTCGGCTGCTTCAATTTAAGCGACGTGATGATTTTCTGCATCACCTCGGCATGCTTCTTCGCGGTCTCGGTCAGGTCGCTGATCGCCTTGAACTGGTAGCGCTGTTCCTCTTCGCTCGAATGCGAGCGCTCGCGAAACACGCGCAAGTTGCGCACCGTCTCATCGAGTTCCTTATTCGCCCCCGCGACCGTCTCATCGAAATCGGGAAAGAGATCGACCTCGGGCTTCGGCGGTCGGTGATACTCGCCGGGCCAGCGATCGAGCTTGGTCACGGCGGCGGATCGACCCAGCCAAAAAATTGCGCCAGGCTGTTGTAGGTCCCTACCAGCGCGACCACGACGCCGAAGATCATCAGCAGCACGCCCTGCTGCGGCAGATGAATCTCCGGATGGCTCGCGAGCTGATATTGCACGGCGCCGGCGGCGATGCCGATGCCGCCCACCGTCTTGGTGCGATGGCGCCAGATCCAGCGCGCGCGCGCCTTGCAGCCCTCCCAGATCACGCGAGCACGCCGCCGGCGCCGGTATAGAACGTGGTGAGGCCTGCGAGCACGCGCTCGGGCTGGCCGCTCTGGCCGCCCGGGAAACTCGCCCACTCGTTATCGCATTTTAGAATCGCGCTCGAGATGCGCCCCAAGCTCACATCGTCGAGGGCGCCGCGCGCGCGGATGCGCAGGATCGCCGCCTGGTTCTGCGAGTCGGCGCGAAAGTCCGGCAGGTTGAGCGCCTGCTTGCAGGTGAGCCAGGTCGCGCGGGTGATCTGATAGCGCCCGGCCGCGGTCGACCATTCGCCCACATACCTGGCCCCCAAGCTGTCGAGCTTTTCGCCCTTCCACTCCTGCAGGCCGTTCGGCGGCCGGTGCTCAGCCGGGTGGTAGTCCATGTCCTCGACCGTGTGGATGAAGCCATAGCACACGCGATACGGATCCGGCCGCCGGTCGGTGCCCTCGGCGCGCGCAATCATGGCCAGGAACGCGGCGACGTTCGGATTCAATGGAAATGCCGGCCGATCATGAAGGCGAGCAGCGCCACCGGGACCGAGACGATCACGAGGAATTGGATCGCGAGGCCCTGATGCTCGGTGATGAAGGTGATCAAATCTTTTTCGTAGTGCTCGACGGTGGGCAGAATCTCCGCGGCGCGCGCGGCACCGGCCTTCTCGATCGCGGCGATCTCGGTGGGAATATCCATGCAGCAGCCTCGTGTGGGAGAAAGTGGGACGCGGCGCATGCTCTGCCGGAGGCCGCATCGAAACGTTGACGGCTGTCGCGAATTGCCCGAATGTGGCGCTGCGATGGGGGACTAGACGCCCCACTTCGCGTGGAAATAATTTTCGACGTCGGTGATCTCGGTCGAGGTGCACACCCGGTTGACCAGGATCAGCTCGGCGATCTCGCCGTCGAACGGCGCGCTCGCGCCATCCCAGGCGAGGATGTTCGTGCCTAGGCCGATGGTGCACACATGGGCGCCGCTGCCGTCCGCCGCGCGATCGCGGCGAAAGGCGAAGTTGCCGCTCCCGGTGTTGCCTTCATAGGTGACGTTCGATTGATACCAGGTGCTGGCGGTGAGCGAGGCGCTGGCGCTGCCGATGAGCGCCACAAACTCCGACACCAGCGCGAGCTGCTGGCTCGCATTGATGTACCAGAGCAAGGAGGAATTGGCCGTGCTACCCACGAAGAGCTGATTCGCCGTGGCGGCCGCCATGTTGAAGACCGCGAACAGCGTGCTCACATTCATGGCCGGGAGCGTCGGCAGGTTATAACCGGTCGACGCGAAGGTCGCGACGTTCAAACCATTGAGCTGTGAGCCCACCGTCGCACCGGAGCCGCTATTGATCGTCGCCGCGGTGTTGGGCGGCGCGGAATTGGGCAGCGTGGCGGAATAGTTGCCGCCCGTCGCGAGCAGGTCGCCTTTGAGCCAGTACACCAGATCCGCGAGGCTCGAGGGATCGAACGGCGCCGCGGCCCCAAACGCATACGGGTTGATCAACATCAGACGTGTCCGATCAGCGTGACGATGAGCCCTTTCGCGCCGGTGCCTGCCGCGGTGATGTCGATGGTCAACAGGGCATCATCGCCGATCGCCGGCGCCGAGATGACGGCCGGTGTCGCGGCGGTCACGCTCGTGAACTCGGTGGCATCGATCGAGAGATCGGTCGACAGAATGTCGCTGCCCGCATTTTTGATCGCGACCGTGACCAGCCCCGAACTCGAATCGACCAGCACCGACGAACGCACCGCGGTGAGCGTGAAGGCCTGCGGCGCGCGCACATAGGCGACGCTCGCGCCGGTTGCGAGCGCGGTCACGAGATCCGAGCAGGCGAGCTGCAGTACGACATCGGCGCTGCCGGTACTCGACGCGCCGCTGCTGGTATCGCTCACCACGCGCACGCGACCGTTCGATTCGCCGATGACCGTGGACCCCTCGAAGATCAGGGTTCGCACATCCGAGATGCCCGGCGAGTCGCCCAGCTGCTCGACGGTGATGCTGCCGCCGAGCTCGAGCAGCAGCGCGTCGAGCTTGTTCCAATTGAAGTCGAGCGGGACCTCCGGCTGTTCCTGCGATGGGTTTAAGAGCTCGAAGCCAAAATTCGGGGTGATCATGTGGGGATCTCCAGCAGCGCGATCGCGGGCGTGCCGCGCCCGACGATCGCCGAGAGTTGATACACCGCGACTTTCAGCGTGGTGGGCGGTGAAGAACCAAAATCGGCGAGCTGCTCGGCGCTCGTATAGATCGCCTGGGTGGTCGTGGTTGCGAGCGTGCGCAGCACCACGGGCGGCGAGGCCGGCGAGGCGGGATCCAAGATATCGACCGAGAAGGCCTCGGTGGCTTCGCCTAACGGAATGTCCACACCGCTCATGAGCGTGCGGCCGAGCCGCGAGCGGCGAAACCAATGGATGCGGATATCGCCATCGGTGAGCCGATCGGCGCCGAGCGTGACCGGCGAGAAGCACACCAGCGCCTGGGCGTGGCCGGCGAAGGTCTGATCGATGCCGCTCGAATAGGAGGCGCCGATCGACACGGCCTTGTAGACGCGCGGGGTGCCGATCTCCGACTGATTGAGCACCAGGCGCTTTAACGTCGTCAGCGAGAGCAGCACGAAGGTATCGCCCGCGCGGCTCGAGCCCATCACGTGCTCGGTGCCGCGGCGGCCGCGCAGCAGCCGCGACAGCTGCCAGTGCGTCGCATCGATCTGCGTTGCGGTCGCGAACTGCACGATCTCCCAGCGGCCATCCGCGCCCATCGCGGCCGCGTTCGCGCCGGCGAGCACCGCATCATCCGTGCAGCTCTCAAAGGTCGAGAGCGAGGAAGCGACAGTGACATCAATGACCGTCTCGACGTCCCAAGTGAGCGCCGGCGACGCCGGCACGGCGCCGCCCAAGTGCCCGATGGTCGATTCGACCAATAGCGAGAACTGCGAGGTAAAGGTCGCGCCGCCGTCGGTCGATTTGTAAATGACGCAGCCCTTCCAGCCGTTGCCGATATCGCTCGAGCGCTGCGCGGCGACGTAGAACCCCGGATCATTGTCCGCATCGCGCAGGCACGGAAGGTCCAGCAATTCGTAGGACGTCGGGCCGATGAAGGTCAAGGTCTGCGGCTGGCTCTGCGGCGCGCTCGCGACCGCAAAGGAAATGTAGGCGCCATCGTCATCGCGCACGCACGAGAGCTTGCGCAGGACGCCGGAGGCGGTCGCGTCGTGATCGATGCGCAGGCGCCGAATCACGCCGTCGACCGGCACGCCGATACAGTCGGCGGGATCGAGGCCAAGCCACGCCTGATCGACCGAGAGCTCGTGCGCCGTGCGGCCGGCCCAGGCGTTCGCCCACAGCACCTCGGCGCAGCGCGCCGCCTGCACATCGCTCAGGCAAATCGGCAGCGTGACATCGACGTCGTTGGTCGCGGCGCTGTTCAAGCGAAACTTCGAATCCTGTTCGCCGTCCTGATAGTCGCGCATCGTCGCCATGTAATGCAGGCGGATCGAGCGCGGCAGGTCCTCATCCTGCGAGCGCGCGGTCGTGACCGAGGGCGGACACTGCGACGGATTGGTGGCCGCGTCATAGGCGCCGATATCATCCGTGGTGAGCGTCGCGACGATCGGCTTGCCGCGCGTCACGAACTTGAGCGTCCCGGTCGATTCCACCACATCGAAGAAGCCCACCGAGCGGAGCGGCGTGATAATGGCGGAACCCGAGCACAGGCTCGCGATCGGGTACCCGTCCACGGTCACCTCGGCGAGATCCGAGCAATCGACGGCGGTGAGGCCTGCGCGCTTGCACACCGCCGCGATGATCGTGCAGAGCGAGACATTGCTGCCGAGCCCCTGACACAGGCGCTGATCGGTGATCCAGGCAAACGCTTGCGCCAAGGGATAGTCGGTCCCATACACGAGGCCGGGCGCCATCATGCCGGCCGTGACCGCGGCGTTATAGGCGGCGGTCCAAAAGGCGGCGTCGTTGTATTTCGGATCGCCGAGCGGCAGGCAGGGATTCAGCGGGTATTGCGCCTTGGTTTCATCGCTCGCGACGAACTGCTGCAGCACCTTATAGGTGGTCGACGTATCGCGCACCCACGGGTTGCACTTAACCAGCGTGCCATCGGGGCGCACCGCGTAGCCCGGTGCCTGGGCCGACACCGGCAGCCCGGAGCATTGAGCCACCGGCGCCGACGGGCTGCGGGTGACCACGACGTTCGCGCCGACCACGTACTGATACCAAAAGCCCGGGTCCCAATCATTTTGCGCGGTGAAGGGCGGAATGAGCGCGGGCTCGCCGGCCTCCGCGCCTTGCGCGGTGACGTAGACGATACGATTCGGTTCCCACCAGGTGTTGCCCGGCGTGTAGTACAGGCCCGACTGCGAGGGGTTCGGCGTCGGCCGATGCGAATAATCGAAGTAGCCATCCCGCGGCACGGTGTACTGATAAAACAGATTGAGGATCGTCGGATCCGGGGTGAGCGGCGGCTGCGCGACCGTCGGGCCGCCGGTCGTCGAGATCTCGAGATCGACCTCGACGTTGTCCCAGCCGACGGCATAGCCCACGAACGAGCGGAACGGCACGCCGTAGAATTCGCCCAAGATCGCCGTGACGTCATTCTCATCGGTGTAGGTCGCGGAAAAATTATAGGTCGCGTGCGCCGGCAGCGAGTTGTCGAAATCATTGATGACGAAGGTGTTGACGTTCTGCGTGTTGACCGGATCACCGATGCCGCTCGCCCAGGGATAGAGCACCTCATTCGAATAGATCGTGGCCTCGGTGCACTCGCCGATGCCGGCCTGGTATACCTCGAATTGAAAATTCGGATGCCGCAGGCCTTGCGCGATGGTGAGCGCCCGATTCGGATACACGATATAGGCGAGGCCGCGGAACGCCGGGACCTGGCCCACGCCCTGGATCGCTTCGATGGTCGGATCCGGCAGCTGCAGCTCGTCGCCCAAATACAGCGTGAAGGTCTCGGCATAGGCGGCGCTCGCGATCAGGCGATTCGCATAGGCCTGATCGGTCTCGGCGAGAGAATTCAAATCGGAGCTCGCGGCCAGCTGCGGGCGAATGTCATACACGATCGCGCCGTTCTCCCAGATGCGGCTGATGCCGGCGATCGCGCCCACGTCATCGGGCGCCTCCGGATCGACGCGCTCCGCGAGGCCGATGGCGATCGACTGCGTGTAATTGAACGTCTGCTGCTGCGGGCCGCCCTTGCCGCCGCCGCTCGAATGCTCGACATAGGGCGCGAGCCAGATGACCGTGCCCGCGACCGAGCAGGTACCGAAGATGATCGGCACGGGACCGCCGACCGTCGCGGTCGTGGTGCGTGTGTCCTGGATGCGCGGGCCGGCGGGCAGCTGGGTCGGAAAGAGCGCGGCGCCGGCGAGCGAGCCCAACGCAAAGCCCAATTGCGGATAGCCGAGGTAATACCCGACGACGGTGCCGACGACGATGAGGGCGGCTTGGCCGAGGTTCGACACTAGACCGGCGCTCCGGCGCTCTCGTCGAATTGATAGCGCACCAGCGGCAGCGCCCACAGGCTCGCCGTGCGCTTGACCCACACGCCGCGATAGCCATGCTCGACGACGCAGCCATTTTCGGCCGTGCAATGAATCAGGTTCACGCCGGTGTAGATCCCCGCATGAGAGGGATACGTGGTGTCGGGCCACTTCACCAACACGAGCGCGCCCGGCTGCAGCGGGATCTCGCGGCACAGCTCGCGGAGCATCGCCTCGAGCTCGCTCTGCGGCGCGCGCGCATAGTTGATCGGTAACCGCTCGAGCGGCATCGGCGAGCCCAATTCGCCGAGCAGCGCCGCGATGAACCCCAAGCAATCGGCGCCGTGCCGCGTGCGGCCCTGGTGCAGGAACTTGACCCCAATCCAGGTGCGCGCCTGTGCGATCAAATCGTCCGGGGCGATCACAGCTCGGCCACCGTGGCCGGGCCCGCCATGATCGCGAGCACGCCCGGGATGAAGATCCCGTAGCCGCGCCAGTTGTCGAAGTTCTGATAGATCACGATGCAGGTCATCGGCTGCCGGTCGCAGCCCGGCGAGAGCGTGAACTCGTCTGCCGGCGCCATGTCCGCGGGGAAATCCTCCCAGACTTCCACCACGCCACCGTTGGTGTTGGGATCGAGTTTCACTTCGCGCGAAAAGCCGGCATTGGCTCCGCTCGTGAAGAGCAGCGCGCCGCCCGCATAACTGTAGGGCGGCCGCGGGCTCGCCTGGTCGAGGTCGACCGAGAAGGCGCGCCGGTCCGTTTCCGAGACCACAGTACCGGTGATGGTGATCGCGGCCACGTTGAATTTGCAGCGTCGGTCGCCGAACTTCGCCACGTTGCAGGTGGCGCTGAAGGTGTTGATGATCATCTGCGACAGCAGCTGCGTGAGGCCGCGTACCTCGGTCACATACTTGCCATCGCTGTCGCGATTGATATCGCCCAGAAACCCGCTCTTGATCGCAAAGTAGCCATGACTCGGCGCCTGCCAATTACAGATGAGCACGGTCACCGGCGCCATATCGAGCAGGCCCGCTTCGATCTCATCCACCGTGACGTCGGGGATCGCGGTGTAAGGCGTCTGCGGCATCGCGCCGGTGACTTCCAAATTGTCGACCGACATATCGCTGGTCGAGGCGATATCGCCCGCAGTGACGTTCGCGATCGCGTAGTAGGTGCCGGCGTACTTGTCGGCCGGAGAATCCGCCGGCGAGTTGATCGAATCGCCCAGCGTGATATCGCGGTCGTGCTCGGTGCCGCGAATCATTTTCCCGTTTGCCATCTCGATGGTCCAGAGGAAGGCGAGGCAGGTCAGATCCTTGCGCAGATCCGCCAGCAGCAGCGGCGGAATCGTTTTCATATCCCGATGCCCACATCGATCGGGCCACAAAACACATGGTGGAAGTCCTGTGACTGATCGATGCACGGACGGCGCCACCAGCTGAGCGGCCAGACATTGATCGCCACGTACACCGCATATATTTTGAAGTGAGCCTTGCGAGCGCTGATCCACACATTGCGTGCGCGCTGCCATTGGCTCATCTTGAGGAAGGACTCGTAGCGGAACCCAGCGTCGCGATATTCTTCGGCGGTCATGCGAGTGGCACCCGAATCTCGGCCAGCTGGACGGTGACGTTCATTGCCTGGTAATCGGTGATCGACGGATTGAAGATCGCGTCGAACCGAACCCATACATCGAACTCGCCGCCCCAGCTCGTGGGTGTCCCCGAAAAACCGCCGCCGATGGTCACGAGGCCGGTCGATTCATCCAGCGTCCACGCGCTTTGCACGGCGCCGGTTTCATTCGCGATCGCCACAGTCGATCCCAGCGGCCGCGTGATCTCGCGCTCCTGAATCGTGCGGCCGCTTTTCGTGACGTACTGCTTGACCAGGCGAAAGCTCGGCGGCGAATCGCCGGAGGCGATGAGCGGCTGATCGGTCGCCGCCGGCGCGCTGCCCAAGCGACAGGATTTGTAATCGATCCAATCCTTGAAGCGAAACCCGGACGACATGCCGCCCATCGCGTGCCAGAAGTCCAGGAGGTCCTCGATGTCGTCTTGCGGCTGATCGCCCGTGGGTACGCCCGTGTACTTGGTGAGCGGCCGCGCCCACATCCGCTGCCGCCGCTCGAAGCCGCCCTCCCGTGCGGTGATCTTGACCAGGTAATTCGGCTCCGCGATAAAGCCGAAGGTCGGACAGGTCGGAAAGGTTTCGGCGAGATCGGGAACGATCGTGCTCATTGATTATTCCGGTGATTCGCCTGGCCGATGCTGCGCGCGGCGGCCGCCGCGGTCTGCATCTGCGACTGACGCGAGATGGTGCCCCCGGGCGCCTGCACGGTGAAGTGATTGGTCACGCTGACCGGCCTACTCTGCCCGGCCGGCACGATGTTCATGTTCTGCGATCCGGAGTACACGAGCTCGGGGCCGCTCTCGCCCACCAGGCCGACGCCGCCCGCGCCCAACGTGCCGCCCGACGCGAACGCCGGGATGCTGCTCGCGAGCGCGCCCGTATCGGTGCCGACTGCGGCCGCGCCGGTCGACGCGATCGCGCTACCGCCGCCGCCGGCGCCGCCGCTGCCGAGCAGCTGCGCGAGAAACGGAGCGAGGCCGCCGGCGCTGCCGCCCTGGCCGAAAATATTCTGCGCGAGGTTCTTCGAGATGATATCGGCGAACTGTTTCTCGATGTCCTTCGCCATGTTGACGATGGCCTGGCGGAAGGATTCGGCGCCGGTGATCAGCTTCGAAAAGTTATCGGCGAACGCCGTTTCCAGATTATCGCGCACGGTCTTTTCGAGCGCGCTGGTCTGGGTCTGCAAATTCTTGATCGAGTTTTGGAACGCCTGCGTATCCAGAATGAGCTTCGGATTCCCGGCCGCGGTCGCGATGTTGTTCATCGACGCATAGACCGCATTCAAATCGGTGATCTCCTGCTGGCGAGCGGCCTCGGTCTGCGCCTGCGCCTGCAGGTCGCTTAACTGCCCCTTCGATTGCTGCAGCTGAATGTTCGCCTCGATGGTCGCGAACTGCTGCTGGATCACGGCGCCTTTTTGCACCTCTTCGTTGTAGGCCGCCTGCGCCAGCGTCTGCTGTTTCAATTCATCGAGCTTTTTCTGGCCTTCCGTATCGCCGGTCGCCGCGAGATCCTGCGACAGCACCCGATGCTGCAGATCGAAGGCGGCCGTCGCGGCCTCGAGGAGATTGCCTTTGAGCGTGAGCAGTTGGTCGTTGATGCCCGCGATCGCGGTGGCGTCCTGCTGACGGACGAAGACCGCTTCGAGCGCGAGCGCCTGATTGCGCACATCGGGAATGGTCTTGCTCAAGCGAGTGAATTGCTGGCCCAAGGTGCCCGTGGAAATGCGATAGGCCGTGGCGGCGATCGCGCCGGAATTATAGGTAAGGATCTGCTCGTGGATCTTGTTGGTGAAGTCATCGAAGGCCTTCGTGTCCTGCTTCGTCTGCAGCGCGGCCGCATTCGCGCGGATCGACGCGGCCAGCGTCACGCCCTCCGCGCCCGCTTTCTTGATGGCATCGGCGAGCGGGCCGAATTGCAATTTATAGTTGGTGAGCGCGGCGCCGCCCAAGCCAAAGGCGGCCGCCTGATCCTTCAGGTTATCGTTATATTTCTGCAGCTCGGCGATCGCTTTGTCGGATTCCTGGATGGCCGTCAGGTTCGGCGCCTGCGCCTGGATCTTTTTCTTTTCCGCCTCGGTGGTCGAGATGATCGACAGCTGTTTGTCAGTGCCCGCCTCGAAGATCGCGGTGATTTGATCCTGGGCGGTCTTCGCCGTCGCGACGTTGTCGGCGTTGCTCTGTTTCCAGATCGCGGAGGCCTCGGAGAAGTCGCCGTGCGCCACGGCCACCGCGATCGCGCCGAGCGCGCCGATGGACGCGCCCAGCTGCTTGAACTCGCTCACCGCTTCGATGACCACGGCCGCCACAATCTTGACGCCGCCGACGATGACGCCCGCGACCTCGGCGAACGCCTGGCCGCTTGAGGTCGACGCGGTGAACTGCTCGGCCAGGGTCGAGAGCACGGGCAGCAACTGCGCGGAGAGCTGGTTGCCAAACCCTTCGGAGAGCGTCGCCTTGATCACGGCAAACTTTTGTTCGAACTCCTCGGCCGCGGCGGCGAGGGGACCGGACAGCACGATGCCCGCGGCTTCGGCCTGGGCGCGGAATCGATCGAGGCCGGCGGATCCCTGATCCAGAATCGGGATCAGGTTCTGGCCTTGCTTGCCGAAGAGCTGCACGGCGATAGCCGTCTTATTGGGGCCGTCGGCGAGCGTCGCGAACTTATCCGCGATCTCCGCCATGACGACGCCGGCATCCTTCAAATTGCCGCTGGTATCGGTGACCGAGATGCCGAGCGCGCGGAACGCCACGCCGGATTTGCTCTGCGCGTTGCCAGCGGCATCGCTCAAATTGACGTTGAGTTTTTTGAGCGCCTGGCCGAGCTCGTCGACCGAGAGGCCGGAGGCGGCGCCGGCGAGCGACAGGGCGGATAGATTCTCGACCGAAATGCCCGCAGCCTCCGACATCTTCTGCAGGTTGGCTTCGCTCTCGATGGAGCTTGCGGAAAAGTCGACCAGCGCGCCGATGGAGAACGCGGCGGCGAATTTATCGGCGAGACCGGAGAGCAGGCTCTCCTGATCCTTTTGGAACGCGGAGAGTTTGGACGTCGCTTGATCGAGCGCCTTGATGTAGGAGCTGTTGTCCGCCTGCATCCGGACTACGAGCGCGGCTAAATCCGTCATGGTTTTTTCCCTTTACGGATGCGCCGCGTCGGCCGGTCGGCCATCGCGGACAGGGACGCGAGCAGGCGGCCGCGCGCGATCGCGTCGCGATCCTCTTTCGGCCGAAGCATGAAATCCGCCATGTTCAACGTCGCGCCCTCTTTCAAATGCGGCCGCAGCAGCTCGGTGATGATCAGCGCCGCATGCATGTTGTCGCGCATCGGGCCCCAGGGTTCCTCGCTCCAATACATCGTCCAGCGCTCGAGTTCGCGCGCCGGCAGCTCGTCGAGTTCGCCCAACGACCGCCCCAGGAGCGCTGCGAGCCGATGCTCGAAGAGCTGCTCGGGCGTCAGGCGTTTTTTGCGCCGTCCTCCGCCGGCGGCGCCGCCGACAGGCGAAACGCTTCCTCGCTGATCGCCTTCAAGATCGCGTGCGGCTCATCGGCCGCCGCGGACTCGGACGCGAACTTGGGCTCGACCGTGCACGCCCAGGCCATGAACGCCTCGACGGTTTCCGGCTGATCCTTCAGGCGCTTGCGGATTTCCCGCATGATGCGCCCGCTGATTTCCCGCACTTCGTACGACACGCCTCGAACCGTGATCGTATTGGCGACCAGGGAGCTCATGCGCGAACGATCTTGCCGGTGATCTTGCCGATGAACTTGATGACGTTTTGCTTCGCGACCTGGGGATCCAATTCCCAGTCGAGCATCGCGAGCGTCAAGCTGAACAGCTTAAAGGGCGAATCGCCATCGATCTGCACTTCGAAGTTGCGCTTCACCTTGTTCTCGACGTCGTTGATCAGCTGCTCCTGAATCGGATCATCCATCACGTAGTTCGCGCCGATCGTCACCTGCTTGCCGTCGGACAGGCCCGGGATATATTCCTTGACCCCGAGGCTGCAGAACGTGGTGACATCGATCAGCGCATTCGAGGTGCCGATGCCGCTCATCGAATCGACCGGGCAATAGCGCGTGAAGACTTCCGGCGAGCCGCCGTCCCCCACTGCCCAAAAGATTTGCCCAACGAAAGGGCCGCCGTCAATGGTGTCCATAATCAATCCTCCAGGTACCAGAAGTTATAGGTCTGCACGATTCGAATGATCCCGGGGTCGGGATCGGTCAACGGAAACTCATTCGTCAGAAACACTTTTTTGACGACCGTCTCCGCGACGTCGCCCGAGAAATTCTCGAACAGCTTGCGCAACGCCTTCGCGACGGTCCACGCATCGTCGCCGTCGATCCCATACGAATCGATCATGAGATCCGCCGACACCAGCGGCGAGACGCCGCAGAAGAGCTGCTGCCGCATCGTATGCGTACGCTGAACGTTGATCGAGGGCAGCGGCGTATTGGGTTCGCGGATGACCCCATAGACGCGCTGCGCGACCAGCGCCTCGATGGTGGGCTCCGCGATCAGGAACGTGCGCAGATCGGTTTCGAGCCTCATGTGGTTTTCGCCGCCTTCTCGACCGCCCGGGCGATGCTCGCGCGAAACGCCTCCTCGCAGTCGGATCGCGACTCCAAGAGCGCGCGGTCGATCCACGGTTGCGCCGGCGTCTTGCGCGTGCCCAACTGGATGAATTGCAAAATATAAAAGGCGAGCTTGCGCACGCCCAGGATTCCGCTCGCGATGTTCTTCGCGCCGTTGATGGTCGAGATCGTGCGCAGTGCCGCTTTGGCGTAGCCGTAGTTCACCAGCAGCCCGTTCGTGAGCCGATGCGGCCGCGTGCCGACGGGGATGATTTCCTGCGCGCGCAGCAGCGCCGGCTTGATGCCGGCCTTGACCGCACGCCTGAGCGCCCGCCCTTCCTCGAGCGAGGACAGCGCATTCAGCTGCTTGGTGAGCGCCGCGACGCCTTCGAGGCTGGAGCGTGCCATTACGCGGGTGCTCCCACACGATAGCCCGACGCATCGCGCAGGCTGCAGGTGAGCTGCAGCTCGACGCGCAAATTGATGTCGCGCACCGCGCCCATGACGTCGTAGATCTCGTACACCGGATCGCTCTGCCCGGGATTCGTCAGGTACACCAGTCGAAACTGCGAGGGGCCCGCGCCAGACATGCCCGGGCGATAGCGGATCCGGATCCGCGTGATCACCGAGCGCTCGACCGCTTGCGCGAGCTGATTCTCGTACGGCTTCCAATCATCGATCGCGAAGTGCACGTTTTCCGCCCACAGCACATAGGCGACCGATGGCGCGCCGGTGGTATCGGTGCCCGGAACGCGGCGCTCGATGTTGCCGACGTGGCGCAGCTCGCCCGATTGCGTGGGCCGGATCTCGCGGCGCTTCATCGGTGTTCCGCTCCCCCCTCGCCACCCGGCGGGAATGCCGGCAAAGGTCGTGGCGAGGGTGCGGCCGTAGCCGCTGGCGGCTTCGTGGTGGTGTATGAAATAACGATAGCCGATTTTTTCTTGGCGCGCATGCGCGCCTCGACGGCTTCGAGCCGCGCGCGGATCGCGGCCGGCAGATGGGCGCGCACCTTGGCACAGCCGCCGCAGCTCATACGCCCATCCCGATGCGATAGGGAAAGAGCATCGATTCGGCCGTGCTTTGGATCAGCTCCCAATTATCGACGTTGCGGTCGAACAGCAGCTCGATCTTGAGCAGGATCGCTGCCTTGACGTCACGGCGCAGCGGCTTCGCGTCGTCGCGCAGAATCGGATTGTTCGCCCAGTAGTTGCGCCAGGTTTTCTCATCCCAGCCTTCCCAACCCTCGACCCCGATCACGCCGTCGGGCCCGGGCCACGTCGCCGGCGGCGACCAGGTCGGGGAATCTTTCGGGTCGGGCAGCGGCGTCGCCTCAGTGTCGGCCGGGGAGTTCAGCTCGAGCAGCTCGCCCAAACTGCGCGACGTGAAATTCTCCGCCCAGTCGATCGCGGCGCCGATCAGCAATTCGATCCTGTCGTCATGAATCTTGAGATCGTCATCGATCGACAGCTGCTCTTTCGCCTCGGTGAGCGAGATGTAGGGGTTCGCCGGACTGCTCATCGATAGTGCTCCTTGATCCACGCATGCTTACGTTGCATCAGCGGATTCCAGGGGTCCACGTGGCCGTGCATGATGACGATTTTCGCGGTCGTCGGCAGCATGCCGCCCTGCGGCGCGATCTGGTTGCGGTAGGAATATACGCCGTCGCGCGCCGTAAACTTCGCTTCGTTGGGTCCCAGGCAGGCGCCGATCCAGGCTTGATCGGAGCCGATGTACTTCAATTTCAGCCCCAAGAGCGGCGAGACCCGGGGATCGAATTGCTCCCACAGCTGGGTGCGGGTGCCGGCGGTGTGCTGGATCAGCGAGCCGTTATAGGGCGTGCCGCGGGCGGTGTCGCCGTACATTTTGAAGTCCACGCCAGAAGCGAACATCGGGGTGATATCGCCGCAGATAACCACATCAAGATCAATGCTGACAAAGCGAGGAGCCAGGATCGTCGCCGCCTCGCGCGAGAACATCTTGAGGCGACGATAGCAGCTCGGACTTCCGCGGCCGTGCGGGCTCGGCACGTTCGCGTAATCTGACCAAAGTTTAACGGTACGGACATAGGGCGAAATTCCCGCAGCATCGTCGGTCACGCAGACCAGTTCGAAGGGCGCATGGTAGTGCCGCTCGAGCATCGAGTGCAGCACATTCACCGTCGCGGCCGCGAACACCGAGCGGTAGCCCGGCGGCGGCTTCCACTTCCAGCATACGAACGTGAGCGGGCGCGATCCGTTGATCATGGATAGATCTGCCGATAGGGAAACTGCAGGCGCAGCGGCCGCCACTCGGGATCCAGTTCGCGAATCAATTTGATGCGCCGGACGGCGCCGTGATCCTCCGGCGCCCCCTTGCGCTGGTAGGTCGTGGTCGAGGCATCGGGAATGACCTCGCGCGGCACGCGGATCAGGGCGGCCGTCAGCATCTCGACGTCGGCCGCCTTGACCACGCGATCGCGAAAGTCCGCGTCGGTCCCGTAATGGCCGGCGAAGCGCTCATCGTAGCCGCCGATCTTCTCGTACAGGTCGCGCGTGATCAGCCAGCTATTCGGGTGCGGCTTGTAGGGCGTCGTGACCAGCGCGGCCCCGGCCTGCGGCGGGCTCATGAGCGTTTCGCGCGAGAAGCGGTAGACGGTCGACGGCGAGAGTTTGCGGCCGAGAATCCGGCCGAAGGTTTCCGGCGGGATCAGGTGATCCATGTCGGTGAGGAGCAGCCAGCGGGTCTCGGCGTGGTAGGCGCCGATGTTGCGCGCCGCGTCTTGATTCCAGCGCACGTCGACCCCGATCCGAAAGATCGACAGCGGACAACCGATTTCCTCGCCCTGGGCCTCGCCATCCGGCGATCCGTCATCGACCACAATGACCGCCAGGGCGGCCTTGAGATCGCGTGGCAGCGCCCGCAGGCGCTCGAACTGCACGCGCAGCATGCCGGGGTTCATGTAATACGGCAGGCACAGCGTGAGCTTGCGCGGCTTCATGGTTCCACGGGTCCGGCCGAACGCCGATAAGTGGCTGATTCGGTTCGAATAGACATAAAAAAACATGGATGTTCCACGGAACGAATCACGCTTCGGCGTAGACCGGCCTGTGCGACTACAGCACAGGGCATGCGGCCGCCTCGAGTCCGACTCGGTTGATGCGCGGGAACGGCAGATGGACGGTCATGCCGCCCGTGGTCGCGACGAAGGTGCGGATCCCGGCCGCGCGCAGCTTGAGCGCGGCGCCCTCGAACTGGGTCGACCAGACGGCGAGGCGCGCGATCCCCGTGGAGTGGCCCGACCAGGGATAGGGCGGAAACCAGTGCGCCTGGCCTTTGGGCCCGCGCTGCATGTCGAAGCCCACGAGGTAAAGCTCGCACGGCCGCAGTTGGTACGCCAGGTTGAGCGCGCAGAAGCCCGAATGCGTGCCGTTGAGGGTGCCCGGGACCTCCGACAGGATGGTCGAGGTGTGGTCGTTCTCGAACGGCGTGACCCAGGGCGCATCGGACACATCGAGATTGATCAGCGTCTTGCGCCGCAGCCAGGTGGGCTTGCGCCGGCCGCGCAGCTGGTCGAAGCGAAACTCCGCCCAGAGCCGATCCATGGAGACGATGATATCGACGTGCGGCAGCAGCAGGCCCGCGTCGTTCACGCCAATGACGGTGCCGGGAAGCTTCGACAAATCAAATTGCGATGCCGACCAGCCGCCGGCGACGATCGTGATGGGCCCGTTCACTTCGCCTCGAAGTGGTGGGTCTCGACCTTGATCCCGTAATAGATCATGCCGCGATGCTCGAACGCGGCGTGCAGCGAGCGCATGTAGTGATAGTGCTGCTCCGCTTCCGCATCCGAGCCGAGCCTGGCGCGGCGGCCGCCGCGGACGTCGACGAAGAGCTGGGTATGCTTCGGCGTGCACGCGGAGAGCACCAGATCGAGATACCGCTCGGGCTCGACGTGAAAACACCACGACTTGAAGCTCACGATCAGATCGTACTGGCGCACCACATGGGCATGCGCATCGTTGGCATCGATAAAATCGAAGTGCGTCACGCCGTTCATCAGCAGAAACTGTTTCGCGGTATCCATGTGGTTGAAGGTGACGTTGTGCCGCGAGACTTCGGGCGGATCGTCGACACCGTCGAGCAGTGTCACCTGACACTCGCCGCCGTAATGCTCATTGAGCAGCGCATCGATGCCGCCGAGGCCTGAGCCGACGTCGAGGATCGAGCGGCACGTCGCCGGCAGATACGGCTCGATCAAGCGGAACTCGGAATAGAGCACGTCGATATATTTTGCGCACCAGGTGCCCGGATCGCCCTTCATGTCATCGAGTGCACCCCGCTGCAGCACCAAGTAGGGATAAGCGTCGCGCGAGATGTTGAGCGATTCGATGTTCATCGCCGTTTTTTTTCGACCACTTCGCGCATCCATTCGGCCGGGACGCACTCCTGGAGGCCACGACAGAACAGCGTCTCCACCACTTCCTCCGGCGTGTCACCCGACAATCCGCGGGCCAGCAATCGCTCGACATACAGGCGCCGAGCGGGGCCGAGATGGAGCGTCACTTTTTTGGGCATGCGGCTCATGGTTTGGTGGCCAGGATCGTGACGTCTTTTCCGCCGGTATCGCCGATCACCTCTACCCCCGCCCAGCCGCATGCCTCGAGCTCGGTTACCCACCAGTCGGCCGGGTGAATCGACAGATGCGCATTGCGGCCGTCGGGCAGCAGCGCATTCGCGGCCCGCGTACAGATCACGAAGTAACCGACCTTGCCCGTGATGCGCCACAGGTGATCGAGCACCGCGGTGAGCTTGTCGGGTTCGACGTGCTCGAGCACATCGGTGCACACCACGAGCTCGCAGGGCTTCGGCATGGTTGCGCGCTCCGGGATCCCGGGGTCGTAGCCTGAGACGCGGATCGGCGCCAAGGCCAGCGCCAATCTGTTCTCGCCGCAGCCATAATCCAAAATCGTTTTCGGATGATAGCGATCGATGAGCTGGCGCACAGCGACAGCGTGCTTGAGGCCATCTGCGCCCCAGCGGCGTTTCGCATGCAGGAGCTCGAGCTGCGTGCGATACGCCGGCGAGGTCAAATCATCCTGCCCGTAGCGATAGGCGCCGGCGTGTTTCATGAACATGCCGATGTGGCCCAGGTCGATCGCGTGGATCCCTTTCACCGAGAGCCGATACGCGAGCACGGTGGCCGTGGTGCCCAAGCACAGTAAGACCCGAGCGCTCGTTTTACCGATCTCTTCCTCGATCCGATCAATCTCCGCGTAGGCATGCTGGCGCGGTCCGATCACCTCACGCACCGAGAGTGCTTCGGTGCCGATCATGTCCGTCGTGATCGATTTTTTGTCGCCGGAGACCAGGACGATCTCGGCGCCGCGCCAGAGCCCATGCACCCTCGCCCAGTAGTCCGGGCGATCAATCCACGGCGCATTATCGGGGCGCGTGATGAACGCGCTCCCGTAAGTCTTCGCGCCGCAGTACTTGACGTATTTTTCTTCCGTGTATCGCATCCAGCTGACCTTGCGCGGGCAGCCGTTGAAAATATTCGGCAGGCATACGACGCAGCCGTTGGGCCGCAGCAGGATGTGCTGCAGCTCGCGCGACAGCGCGACGTCCGGACGCTGCGAGGTGCAGCCGCCGCCGACCGCGCAGCGCCATTCGCCATCGCCGAAACGTGCGATCGATTTGGTCGCCGCGATATCGAGCGTCAAGTCTTCGGAGAGTATTTCCGGATACTTTTTCACGACTTGCCGAAGCCGACCAGGATCGAGCGGATCACATTGGTCGCGAAAATAAAGAGCGTCACGGCGCCGCCGGCGAGGAGCGAGGCCGCGATGAGCATCAGGAATCGCACAGCACGTCCTCGATCGCCTGGCGCGGAAAACACGTGAGCGAGGTCTTGCGGCTGCAGTTGATGATCGTGATCCCGGCTGCCGCGGCGTCGGCCGCCAGTCGATTCATATGCGCCGTCCAGCGGCCGAAATACGCGCCCCCGTTGCTCAAGCCCTTCGGATGATCGCCGTGCCAGTGCGACTTGCCGCCGGAGCGCGCGAAATCGAACCCCAGCAGCAGAATCCGCGCGGCGCCAAAGAGGCAGGCGAGTGAAATGGCCTGGTAGCCGGAATTGCTGCCCTGATGGATCAGCGTCGGATCTTTCGAGAGGCCGGGTCGATCCATGCCATAGATCCAGTGCAGGTCGAATTGATCGCGAGCGCGAGCGCTCACGGTCCACTTCTCGCCGCGGAACGTGCGCGAGACCTCCGCGAAGTAGGCGATCCACCACGTGATGTCACACGCATACAGCACATCCGCCCACGGCGCGCGCCGGAAACTCGTGTTGATGACTATCGTTTTGCATCGGCCTTGGACGTGGTTGCAGTCCGCCGCCGTAAGGCTCGGCCCACTCGCGATAATGCAGACGGTGTCGCCTCGCCAGCGGCCAGCGGGTCCGCCGTACTTGGCGCCGCCGGCGGCGGCGGCTCGGCCGGCGGGTCTTTTCCCTGGACGCGCGGCGCCCCGGGGAGCGCCTGGACGCGCGCGGGCTCGAGCGGATCCGGCAAGATCTGGATCAGGCCTTTGCTCTGCAGCTCGATCGCGTAGCCCTTCTCCGAGCTGAACCGCGAACCCAGGCGGATGAAACCGTATTTATCACTGTTGAACGTTCGAAGCGCTTTGCACTCAGGCATGGGATTCCTCCGGGCTAAAAGGCCGGGTGTCAGTCCCCGGCCCCCCAGCAAGTACTCTAGTGCGTGCTTTCACCGGCGGGAATCGCGCCATAGACGATGGCGGCCGCGCGCGTCACCGCGAGACCCAAGCGTTCCTCGAACAGGATGCTCACCATGTTGCGGACGAAGTTGTCCTGATCCTCATTCGATACGAGGATCTGCGCCTGCTCGCGATCGAACAGCGTCGCGGCCAATTTGAACGCGCCCACCAGAAAATCGCCGGGCTCCATGGAGAACCCTTGCACCACGGGCAGACCCCAGAGCATGCCGGGCGTCGACTGCGACGGGCTCGCGATCATGTACCGGCCGAAGCTATCCTTGGTCAGTTCCAAATCGTGCCAGTCGGTCGGGCTCATGACGATGCCGGTGCAGGGATAGAACGCCAAGTTGACCTGCAACATCGCGTGGCGGATCACATCGATGCGCGTGTCGGTCGGGCGTGCCCCCAAGTTGCTATAGGGCGTCGCCTGCGGAACCAGCCCCAGCAAATGATCGCCGGTGCCGTCGCCGAACAGGATTTCCTGTTCCTCCTTGAGCTTCAGCCCGAACGTGCCGCGGCCGTTGATCAGCGTCATCAGTTGCTTGAAGTCCGCGAGGATCTGCTTCGAGGCCTTGAACCAATGCGCGATGGTGCGGATCGGAATGCTCACCCGGTCGTAGGTGATATCGGACTGCGGCTTGAGCGCCCCTTCCGAGACTACCGACGCGTTGTTGGTGAACAGTGTTTCCTTGACCCACTCGATCAGGTTGGTTTCGGTCGTGCCGACGTCGAGCAAATCGCGCATCGTCAACGGCTGAAACGGTGGAATGACCGGCGTCGGGAGGAACTCCGGAAACGCGCCGGCGCCGCCCGAGCCCAGGTTGCTGATGATGGTCTTCGTCTGGAACGGCTTCATGGTCGAGCGCAGCGAGCTCGCGCGGGTCGCGAATTCTTTCCATTGCTCCGACTCGATCACCTGCTCGCCCAAGGACTTGGCGCGACCGCCGCCCGGACCGATCTTGCCCGAGAGAATTTTTTGCTCGAGATCGAGCAGACGTGCATCGTTCGCGGCCTTCTCGGCTTTGAGCGTCTGGAACTCGGCGATCAGTTTGCCGCCGTCGGTGTTGAGCTTCGCGACCGCCTCTTTGACGCCCTCCTGGACGCTGCCGTAGGTTTTGATGTCGTCCTCGAGCTTCTTCATGACCTCGGTGACTTTTTTACCGTGCGCTTCGAGCTCGGTTTTGATCGCGGCCTTGAGCGCATCCGCCGACGCGGAGTCGGCCCGCGCCACGGGACCGGAATAAAAATAGCTGTCGGTTTCGAGCACGCGGCTCGTCGCCATATCGATCACGCCGCGCGTGATGATTCTGCGGGGAAGATTCATTGGGTATACCTCTACAGGGTGATGGGATTCTCGCGGATAACCGCCAAAATCGAGTCGACGTCATGATCGTCATGCTCGTCGCCTTTGCCCTTGTCAGCATCACGCTGTGCTAGCAATCGCTCCAGACCGTATTTGGCTACTACTTTGGCCTGGCTTCGAGAAAAACTCCCGGCCTCGCGCAGGAAGTCTTCGAAATCGGATAGCGTCGGGAGATCCCCGCCCGCCAATAACGTTTTGACCTGGGTGATGGTCGCCTCGGTATTCGCCGGGAAGGTGGCGAACGAGTATTCCCAGAGATCAACCTTCATCAACCGATTGACGTTGGTTTTGCCGTCGTACTCTTCCTCGACCGGGTCGTAGCCGATCGAGAGGCCGCGCACGACTTTCGCCTTGGCGAGGGCATGCGCCTCGCGCGCCTGCTGCACATCCTTGATGAGCAGCTGGCCGGCGACTTTCAGGCCCTTGCCGTCCTCGGCGATCGCCGTGGTCGCGCCGATCGGCGCGTAGCTCGAATGCTGCCAGAGGATCGGCGGCATCGCGTCCTGCGCGGCCCAATCAACCAACGAATCGGCGAACGCGCCCGGCATCACGACATCGCGATACGAGTCGGTATTGCCGAACACGGAGGCATAGCCCTCGAAGGTGCCATCGTCTTTGACGGCCTTGAAGGTGAACGGAACCTGGCGGTGTTTCAGTTTCATGGCGGATCCTTCGGCGGCTCCGGCGTGGCCCCGGGCATGTTAATGATATGCGTGGGCGGCGCCGGCGGCGGAGCCTCGCCCAGTTTATCGAGCGGCGTCAAGTTCGATTGCACGGTGAGCTTATCGCCGCCGTCCATCGGCGCCAGATTTTCCTTGGCGCGAATTTCGTTGCGGGTCATGACCCCGTTCTGCGCAAAGGCCCCATAGAGAGCCGTACGCGCGGCCGAGTCGGCCGCCAGCAAATCGTCGAGATCGATCGCGGCGAAGAGTGCCGCGCGATCCTTGACCGCAATCAGCGAACGCCCGATCTCCTGCTGCATGCCGCGACAGTAGGACCGAAGCGACAGCGCCGACCAGCCGAGGAGCAGCTGCTCGATGCCGGAGCCCCAGGCGGTGACGCCGGCGGCCGCGTGGCCGATTAGCACCGGCGGGATCTGAAACCAGCGGCAGATGTCCTCGACCGAGAACTGCCGAGAGGCCAGGAGCTGCACATCCTGCGGGTTCATGGTCAAGGATTTGAAGTCGAGGCCGCCTTCCAAGACCATGATCCCGCCCTCTTCCGGACCTCCCTGCACGAATTGCTTGAGCGAGGATTTCAATTCGTCGCGATTCGGCTTGGTCAAGTACTTCACCGACGTGACGAAGCCGCCCGAGCGCAGCCCATTTTTGAACGTGGCGGAGGTCGCGTCCTCGGCCGCGCGCGCGATGCCCATGGAATGACGCGCATATTCGATGCGCGATAGGCCCACCAGGCCATCGAGCGTGCGATCTTTCCAGTGAAAAATCTGGTCGGCGGAGTAATCCACGGTCTCGAGCGGCGAATAGTAGCGATAGCGGATCTCGTACTGCTTGGGCTCGGTGCCCGGGATCCACAACCGATACGGCACCATGTACTCCGGCCGGATCGGATCGAGCGCGATCAGCTGGCCCTGGCCGTTGCGGGTCTTGACGGCATAGCCGTTGCCCCACAGCAGCTCCGACGCAATGATGAATTTCCAAAAGCTCACCGCCGACATGTCCTGATTCGGCTGGCTGTTGATGACCGTGTAGAGCGGCACGTCGATCGCCGGCGAGCCGTAGCTCACCTGCCCGACGGTTCGCCGGTTCAGATAAAACGGCAGCGAGGCGACCGCGCCCGCCATCAACCACACGCAGCTCCACACCGCGGAGAGCGCGAGCGCGGTATTCGGCGTGACGATCGTGCCCGTGCCGGCGCGCGCGGCGTTGATCGGCGGCCGCGCCTGGCCGCCGGCGGCGACCGGGTACCAGCCACGGGCGATCGAGCCCGATCCATAATCGAAAAAGCTGTTGAAGAATTCCGCGGTCTTGGTGGCGATCGCCGCACGAATCGAGGTGGCCATCAGGCTTTCACCGGCGCCGAGAAGAACCCGGCGGCGTCGCCGTCGCCCTCGTCGGTCGCGGCCAGGCCGAAGGCCATCAGGAGCGCGGCCATGCCGTCGATTTTATCGGCGCTGCGCTTTTTGTCGGGGGCTTTGTTGAGGTTGACATCGATCCGAGGCACCAGGTTGGCCGCGTTCCACAGCAGGATGGGATTCCCGCCGTGGCGTAAATGGCCGGCATAGTAGGCGATCTCGCAGGCCTGCATGGCAGGATTGTAGGAGCGTGGACCCTGGATAAACTTCTCCATCGGCACCCCAGCCTCGGCCAGTTCGAGCGCTAATTGCGTCGCATTCCATTGATCGTACGCCACTTTTGACGGCGAGAAGCGTTCCCAGTCCTGCAGGATGTCGGTCCGGATCACCGAATAATCGACGACGTCGCCCTCGGTTTGCGTCAAAAAACCGGCCTGCACCCAGCTGCGATACGGCACCGATCGGCGCTCCGTGCGCTGCTGCACGGCCTGCGCCGGCACCCAGTAGCGGCCCCAGGTGTAATAGATTTCATCTTTGAGCCAGAGCAAGCGCCATGCACACATGTCGCGCGAGCTCGCGAGGTCGAGTCCGCCCCAGCAGGGGCAGCCGATGAGCTGCTCGAGCGGCACGGGGCCGTCGCACTTGCGCCAGCGCCGCAGGTCGATCCACCCCTCCGCCGCGGCCGCCTGGCGATTCAGCCGCTTGATCTGAAACTCCGAGAGCGCGCCCGGCTGCGCCTTGGCCTCGATCGCGTACTCCTGCATTTTCTTCAGCTGGATGGACACGCCGAGCATCGGGTTCGCCTTGATCCACTTCGATTCGTCGAAGTCATCGTCCTCATCGTCGAGCGCAAAAATTAACACGAGCATGTGATCGGCCTCGATCACCCGATTGAGCACGTGGTTCGCGAAGCCGCGGATCTCCGGCCACGGCCCGGGCGTCTCATAGCCCTCGGTGGTCGTGTACAGGAACAGCGGGTCATTGCGCGCGCCCACGGCCGAGCGCAGCACGTCGAACAGATCGCGGGTTTTGTGCGCGTGCAGCTCATCGAAGCACAGCGCCGAGGGGTTCAATCCGTCCTGCGTCGAGGCCTTCGAGTTGATGGGTAGGAACGTGCCGCCCACTTCGTAGCGCACGATTGAATTGGCGAAGGCCTCGAGCGTGAAACTCTTCTGCAATCCGCCGTTCTGCTCGACCATGCGGCGCGCGATATTGAACACGATGCGCGCCTGGCTGCCGGTGGTCGCGGCCGAGAGCACCTGCGGCCCGTGCTCGGGCTCCATGCAAAAGACGTAGAGCAGAATCGCGGCCGCCAGCGTCGACTTCGCATTCTTGCGCGCGACGCAGTACAGCAATGTCGTGAAGCGGCGCGTGCCATCGGGCCGGCGGAAGCCGAAGAGCTGCACCAGCAAAAAACATTCGCACGGCTCGAGGGTCAGCGTCTCGGTCGACCAGCTCCCCTCGACGTGCGGCAGTCGCTCGATGAATTTGCAGGCCTGGATCGCGCGGTTTGCGCTCCATAGGAACGGCGGCCGCTTCGATTGGGTGGCTTTCAGGTCCCGAATGAAGCGCCGCGCGGCGAGGCGGATCCGTTTTCCATGGCGAGCCCCACGCCGATCGGCGATCGCCTCCTCCGCAAAGACGATCGCCTCGAGAATGTAGTCCCTAGTCCCCGAGCTCCTTGAGGTCGTCGAACGGGGTTTCGGACTTGCCTTTGCGCTTTTGGGCGATGCTGACACGCGACCTCGAGGACGGCGAGAAGCCCATTTCGGCGGCCGCCCGCATCATGAGCGCCGCCTGGCGATTCAAAATGGAGACGTAGGGCGACTGCATCGGCGCACCGGTCACCGGCGTCTTGATGAGCTGTCCGTATTTGGAAATCTGCTGGGCGGCGAATGCATGCATGACCTTGGCGCAGACCCACACCACGAGCACGGACTTATCGAGCTGCTTGAGGAGGCCCGCCGGCGCCGCGGCGATCGCCTCCGACCATTCCTTGCGCTGAGCGTCGTCGAACCAGGGCGGGCACTCGACGATGTCGCCGATCGGGATCGGCTCGGCCTCATTGATCGGCCGATGGCCAGGATTTCCCGTGACGACCTTGAGCCAGGAGGGTTTCGGCTTGCGCCCCGGCGCCATCTAGAGCCCCTCCCCGTCGTCAATTCGGGAGATCCCCCCTAGTTTCATTTCGCGAGTGCATTTTTTTGGCACAGGACGCGCTTCCACGCCAGGAGCATTCCAGTTCGATCCCCCCCTACCCGCCGAGTCGGTGGCCGGCCTCGCCGCCCTATCGACTTGAGCGCGCCGCGCGGCTTCCTCTTCGCGGCGCTTGGGTCCGTTGTGACACGGGTTGCACAGCGCCTGCCAGTTGCTGCGATCCCAGAACAACACCGGATCGCCACGATGCGGGATCTTGTGGTCGACGCACTGGCACGGCGTGATGCGGCCGCGTCGCAAGCACATGGCACACAGCGGATGCTCGGCACGGAAGTCCGCGGCCGCGCGCAACCAATCGTTGGTATAGCCCTGCTCCTGGCGTGTGCCGCGTCGACGATAGTCCTCGCGCGCGCGCGATTGAATGGTCGGTTGACCGACGACGCGATGGGTCGGCGGCATGGTTGGCATTACGACGATCGCTGCTTCGACGCTGCATGCATCAACGCATCGGCATAGTCGGCCATTGCCTCGACGCTATCAGGATCGAGCGTCTTGCCGCGCGCAATCCATGTCACCGTGAACACAGCGCACAACACCAAACGGATCACTTGATCGCTGTCATTGACATCAATGATCGGTGGCTTTGTCGTTGATTTGTCTGGTTTAGCCATTCGCCGCACTATACGCGCGCGCGTCGCGACGTCCACCAATGAGCCACTGCCACGACGACGATGCTGAGCATTCTTCGATGTGCACGAGGATCGCGCCGTGCGGCGCATGCACGTCGCCGCGCGCGATCACGATCAGGTCGACAAACTTGTCATCGGGAATGACGCCGGCGTCCGTCAAGCAATCAAGCAACGGTTTGACGCGATTATCGATATCGAAAGTATGCGCATTCGGCGGATGACAAATCAGGCCGATCGCCAGCCGTTCGTCTTTCCATTGAAAGCGTTTGACGCACTGCTCGAGGACGGCGCCCCCGAACGCCTTTTTATACAGTCGATAAGCCTCGGATCGATGCACTTTCCCAGCGACCGATCGCCAAGCGGCATTCGCGCTCGGCGGCCACGGCAGCTCACAGCTGACGCTAGCCAACGGTCGGCCGCAGCAAATCGCGAAATTTAAGGCCGACTTCGGTCTCGTCGGCATGCAGGTCACGCTCATTTCCAATGAGCTGCACAAACGACTCCAGCGCCTGAAGTCGCATCGCCTGGGCTGACAAATCGATCGACTGCAGCGTCACCGTACCGTCGCGACGCGCCAGGATCTTGAACACGCGCCCGATATCGGCGGTTGCCATCAGGCGGAACAATTCCATCGAATATTTGATGCCGAAAATCGACACCGTTTGGATATCGTCGCTTTCCTTGATCACGAGATCGTGCGAGCCGATATTGACGTAATCGCTCACGGGTTCGGTCATGGTTTCCTCGCTTCGAGCACGCCGCCGCACAATGCGCAGCGCTTGATTTTGATCATGATGCGTTGGAAGAGATAACCGCAGCTCTTGCAGATCAGAATCACATTCGAGTGGCGATTGTTGGTCATCGGCCGCTCGCCACCGCATACGAATCGCGCTCGCAGGCAGCTTCGGCCAATTCCTGCAGCGCAAAGTGGCCCGGAATTTTCTCGATGTGATCACCGTCAGTGGCTTTGCGCTCCGCGAGCCAATACGAATCATGGATCGTGCAGACGCGGCGAATGCGATGCGTCGCAGTCTCGTAGGTCATCGCGTTGACGAAGTGCCATTGCATTTCTGGTCGCTCGGCGGCTCCGGAAAATCCTCCGGACGAATCGGAATCATATGGTAGCGGCCATCGTCATCCTTGGCGACAAAGCCCAAGCGCTCCAGTTCGATCAATCGACGATGGAACACCGCGCGCGGAATGAGCGAGAGCGCGGAGAGCTGCTGCACGTTCGAGCCGGGAAACTGTTTCACCGCCTCGCGCACCGCCCAGGCCTGCAGCGCCGGTGGCTTTTCCTTCAGCCCGTCCACTCCGCTTTCGCTCCAATAACTGTTAAATCGGCATTCTAGGGGCGTTCCTGCAGAACTCCCACATACGGCCTCGATTAAAGGCAGCTTTATTTAGCTAGATAGTTGATTTGAGCACACTTTTTCATCATTTTGCTGCTAATATTCAACCTCGGAAACAAGCTATCTACCTCAACGAACCCGGAGCAACGAACATGAAGAAATCCAGCAAATCGAAGTCCTCGCCGAAGTCGGTCTCGAAGGCCGCCGCGGCCAAAGTCACCGTCTCGAAGTCGGTGATCGTGCCGGCCGCCGATAAGGCGAAAACCCGCTCGATGGCCGCCTACAAGGCGCACATCACGCGCCAGCAGAACGCGCTGAAAGCGGCGAAGAGCCCGGCCGACAAGTCGGCCGCCACGGCCGCGATCGCCGCCATCACGGCGAACATGCGCGCGGCGTAGGCCGCAGCCTGGAGCGCCTGGGCAACCGGGCGCTCTGGAGTGCGACCTTCGCAACCGGGAGCAACGAACCATGTACCACGTCAGGATCATTTGGGCCGATGGCAGCGTCACGCGCGCCACGGTCAACCTTGCGACGCTGCGCGGCTTCCGTCTCGCCGCCTGTCGCGGCGCCTCGGTGCGCATCATCAAGGTGCGCCCGTGAATCGGCGCCTCGACCGGCTCGCCCTGCACATCGACAAGGTGATTGTCGGCGCGTCGATCATCTTCGTCACCTACGCATTCATTTACTTTTACTGAGGCGATCTACCAACGACAAGGAGCTTTTTATGAACCTTCGATTTCTCATTCTCGCGGCGCTCGTGGCCGCGTCGCCGGCATTTGCGTTTGACCTCAAAGGCGTCGATGTCGGCCATCCGGTCGACCCGGCGCAGATCAAAGCGGCCTTCAATTTTCACTTTGGCAGCGATATGGAATCGACCCAATCGCGCTGCGTCACCTCCTGCGGGTGGGGCTTCGCCATGATCGCTGGCGCGACGGCCGATATCGGCCTCACGATCGAGCACCAGGCGGTGCAGGAAATCCGCGCGACCTTCCAGCCGATCTTTTTCGACGCAATCAGCGCGGCGGTCACCGCCAAATACGGCAAGCCCACCCAAACTCTCCACGGCAAAGCGCAGACGGTCGCTGGCGCGCAGCTCTCGCAGATCATCGAGACCTGGCGCAATGCCGCCGGCGACGAGCTCGTGCTCGCGAACTTTGCCGACGGCGCGCACGGCGCCTTGACCCTCACCAGCAAAGCAGAGATCGAAGGCAAAGCGGCGCGGACCAAAAAGGCCGGCGAGATCTAATCAACTGGCTGCGCCTTCTCACGAGGGTGCAGCCGGGTGCAAAATCGCACCGGTACAACGAACGAACGAGAAAACATGAAAACTCAACATCGACTCTTGGGAGCGGCGATCGCCGGCATCCTCGCAAGCCCGGTGGCCGTCCAGGCCTTCGGCAACATCCCTCCGCAGTGCTCGCAGGCCATCATCCTGCACGTGCCCTGTACCAACATGACCACCAACGCGAGCCTGGTATGGTCGGGCAACATCACGACGCCCGCAAAGACGATGCCATGGCAGGGGAACACGGTGGCCACGGTGCATTCTCAGTTCCCGGTCGTCATCAATTGGGAGTTCGAAACCGAGACGGCGGCGGCGCTCAATGCGCAGATCAACAAGCTGACGCCGCTAGGTCTCGCGCGCTTCTCGCACCATTATTACCTCGCGAGCGGAGGGAACATCGGCTTGCTGATGCAATTGGCTGCGCAGAAGCTGACGGCGGCGAACCTGGTTCGATGGAATACGGCATTTGGGCAAGCCAACACCGACACCGCGGTGAACGACTTCTCACCGGCGACCATCAAGGCTCAATATCTGGCGGCCGCTAAACCTGCAGCACTCCCACAATCGCACGCGGCGCACATCATCAAAGGAACGATGAGCATCCGGACGATGAATGGCGCGGCCGCCGGCGTCGCAGCCCCGTCCGTCAACATGACCATTTCGGAAATCTTCGAGGAATACCTCTGGACCTCGGCCGAGACCGAGCTGGGGGCATACGCGTTGACGGCGGTGTTCGTGAAGGTGAACCTGGGCAAAGCGCTTCTGATCGGGTATCAAATCGGCTCGACCTTTTATGGGTTCGCCGAATCGATCGACCCGAGTTACGGCTATGACCTGGTGACCGAGTACGGCGGGCTGGCGACCGACTATCAGGGCGAACTGTCGGAGACCACCGGCACCGGCTATGTCGACATGGCCAACATGGTGGAGTGGAACACCGCCGGCGCCGATGCCGTCAATTGGGATTACCTCTTTGAATAACCAGCGACGCAAAGCACTGGCACTGGCGCTGTGCCTCGGGTCCGCGACGCTCGCGGTTTACTTGGTCATTCACGGCAGGAGCCGCGCCTGGACGATCTTCGACTTGGGGTGCGTGTGGACGATCACCGGCGATTGGCTCGGTCGGCGCTTGTATCTGTTCGGGCTGTCCGTGGGGCAGATCCGCGCGGAAGCCGGCGTGCGATCGCTCATGCCCCAGGGGCTCGCTCGAACCATGGCGATTGGCGGCAATCTATTGCTGGCCGCAGCTGCCGTGATGGCGCTTAACTAGGAGGCAAAAAAAAGCCCGCCGAGGTTGGAGCTTCGGCGGGCTTCTCTAAAATGCAAGGCGAATACAACGAACGGAGCAGAGACTAACATGACGACGACTGAAAAGGCGAACCGATCCACCGGCATCGAGTGGACCGAACATACCTGGAACCCCTTTGTCGGCTGCACCATCCACACAGCCGGATGCACGAACTGCTATGCGATGCGCGCCGCGCTGCGGCTGCAGGAATTTGGCATGGAAAGCTATCGCGGCGTCGCGAAGCAGGCGAACGGCGTTCCGGTCTGGACGGGACGCATCAATCGATCGAGCGATGCGCAGATGCGTAAACCGTTCAAGATCAAAACGCCGTCGCTGATCTTCGTGAACTCGATGTCGGATTTCTTCCACGAAGCGGCCGACGACGCCTGGCGCCTGGAGGCCCTGCAGGTGATGGTCAAAACGCCGCACCAATACCAGGTGCTCACCAAACGGCCGGAGAACATCGCGCCGTTTATCGCGCGCATCAATGACCCACAGGCCGGGATCTCGGACGGTGGGTATTACAGCTTTACCACGTTCCCGCCGAACGTGTGGATTGGCGCGACGGTCGAGCGCGCGGACTGCGTGCACCGGATCCAGACCTTGCGCCGTGTGCCCGCGACGATTCGGTTTCTCTCGATCGAACCATTGATCGGTCCCATCGGCACCATCGATTTGACCGGGATTCACTGGGTCATCTTGGGCGGAGAGTCCGGCCCCGGCGCGCGACCCATGGATCCGAAATGGGCGCGCGACGTGCGCGATCAATGCGCGGAGCAGCATGTGCCGCTGTTTTTCAAGCAGTGGGGCAAGGCGACTAACAACCCGATTTATTGGCAAGCGCATATCGACCGGCCGAAGGGCATGAGCGGCACGGAATGGGTGACGCGCCAAGATCCGAACGGCAAAGGCGGCTCGCTCTTGTACGGCCGCGAGTGGAAACAATATCCGACCTTTGGGAGCAGCCTATGAGCGCCAGCGTCGAAATCAACATGGACTACGCCCGCCTGGTGCAGCTCTCGGCCGCATCGCTCGGGCAGCTGCTCATTTGGACGATCTACGATCACCCGAAGGATTTTCCGGAGTGGTTCGTGGCGCGTCCCTTCATCATTCGGCCGAAGACGTCCGGGCCGATGCCTATGCACCTGATCGCCAAATCGCTCGATACGCTGCGCCTGATGCTGCCCGATGGGTTGACCTGCCTGCAGCGGCAGCCGACCGACGACCCTACCATCATCGAAGTGTGGGTCTAGCCCCGTGCGCCGGCGAGACACGGTGATCGAGCTGCTGCGCCAGCACGTCGATGCGTGCTTGAAGCGCGACGGCTACGCGATGCGCGCCATTGACCTGTTCGAGAAAGGCGAGGATGCGGCTGCACTGGACGCGGCCGACAAAGCCGAGCTATGGGACCTCCGAGCCAAAGCGCTCGAACGCAATTAATGCAATGCATTTATTGCCAGGTCTCGACCACACGCGGGTCGTCATCCGGCAGCCGATCGGTCCGCGTCAGGCCGGCCGGCAGCTGGACGCGCAGCCCATCGAGGGTGCGCGATTCCAAATGCACGGGCATCGGCGTGACGCCGCCCAACGTCATGCAGGGCCGCGCGACGAACTTATCCGGCGAGCCGTAGACGGTCCAGAGCAGCGTCTCGCCGACATGCTCGGCGCCCATCTGCAAGCGCTGCGCCGCCTTCGCATTGATCTTGCGGCTGCCCTTGCCGGTGCCCAGGATCGAGAGGGTCGCGACCACCACTTGCAGGCCGTCGAGGACGCCCCTCAAATGATCCACAGCGTGACTCCCAGCTTGTCCACAGGGTTATGCACAGAGTTATCCCCAAATTCATCGTTGTTCCCGCCGTGCACGCGCGGCCGAAAGCTCATCGAAGGGCAGCAGCCGCGACTCGGGCGGCGCCGGTAGTTTAGACGGAGTCGGGTGAGAAACCGCCTGCGTGTTCCAATCCAAGATCACGATATACCGGAAGCTGCGCACGTCATAACGGCCGATCAGGCCGTTGTGCTCGATCTCCCGCAAGCATGCTTCGATCTTCAAACCAAACCCTGATTCGCCTGGGAAGAGTTCGTAGGCGAGCAGGCCCGGATCCTCGCGCATCCGACCTTCATCGTCGGCGATCGTGTAGAGCAGCAAATAGACCAACCGCGCGTCGTGCGAACAGGCCTTAAATCCTGTCCAGTGATGAACGTCGGGAGGCAGCTGGCGCTTACGGCTCACGCGGACAAAACCTCCCACTCCTTGGCGTTAGGTTGCTGCGGGGATCGCGAGTGAGAATAGCGATCTGCTGCACTGCTCGCAACCTGAAAATCGCGCGCGCCCGCGCGTCAGATTTCAATCTTAATCTTGGATTTAAAACTCCGACGCGCGCGCCGCTCGCGCGCCCGGTTCTTTGATTCTTTTCGCGAAGCGTTTCGCGAATCACTTCGCGAAGTATTTCCGGAATCATTTCGCGAAGTATTTCGCGAGGAAACTTAATGCGCTCAGGGGCTTGCGCACGCGCCGCGACGTGTGCGACGGTCGTTGCGAATCCGGCGCCATGGATCGATGGCGAAGTGATGAGGATTTTAGACAGGGAGGCGGCCGAGGCGCCGGCGGCGAAGTTCGGTTTAACATACTGGCGATTATGTGTAGTCACGGTGCAGCAAAAATGGACCAACATCAGTTACGCATGAATGCCCTGGATCAGGCTCTCCGCGCACACACAGTGCCCCAGCCGACCATGCAGGTGCCGGACGCCAAAGCCGTGGTCGCGACGGCCGAGATTTACTACGCCTTTCTGGCGCAGACGACGGTAATGGGCGGCGAGCAGCGCCCGGCGGCCGGCGTCGACTTCGCGCCCGTCGACGTTTGAAGTCGATGAACACGCAGCTGCGCCAGCCCCGCTCCGACCTGCCGCCGATCCCGGAGCGCATGCGCTTGCTCCCGATCGACGCGCGCGGCTATCCCGTTCCCTGGTTCGTCGACTGGATCAACGGTGTGCCCGACTTTCGCGTCATGGACCGGCGCAAGTGGTGGCTCTCGATTCGCTTCGGCGACTGCTGGCTCTGCGGCGAACCGGTGGGCAAATGGAAAACGTTTGTGATCGGCCCGATGTGCGCGGTCAACCGCACCACGTCCGAGCCGGGCTGTCACTACGCCTGCGCGGAATTCGCCGCAATGGCCTGCCCGTTCATGACGCTGCCCCGGGCACAACGCCGCAACGCGAATCTCCCGCCGCACCAGCACCAGGGCGGCATGCCGATCGACCGCAATCCGGGCGCGACCTGTCTCTGGACCACGCAATTTTTCGAGCTGTTCGACGGGCTGCTCGAAGCGGGCCCGGTGCCCGGCGCCAATCCTGGCCAGCTGCTGCGCCTGGGCGATCCGAAAACGGTGCAGTGGTATGCGGAGGGGCGGCTCGCGACCCGCGAGGAAGTATGGGCCTCGATCGAATCCGGCCTGCCGCTACTCGAGGACCTGGCGCGCCAGCAGGATGAGATCCAGCGCCGCGGCCACGAGTGCCGCGACGAGCTCGCCAAACAGGTCGCTGCCTTTCAGCAATTTCTGCCGCCGGCGGCCGCATGACCGTCTGCGGCGCAGCCTCGTTTCGGCAGCGGCTCGACGAGATGCAGCGAGATCTCGTCGCCATCACAAACGAGCTGAACAAGTCCCAGTATTGGGACGCGGCGCTGCGCGCCCAGCAGGTGCTGCTCGCCATCGATCACCTGTTCGGGGCGGACGTCGATCTCGACGATCCGGATGATTGGCGCTGGCCGCCGGAAGTGTTGCCAATGGAGCAGGAGGCGTGAAGCGGATTTACAAATATCCGCTGCTGCTCTGCCCGGAGCAGCACGTCGAGATGCCGATCGCGGCGCGCATTCTCTGCTGCGAGGTCCAGCGCGACACGGTCTGCCTATGGGCCGTCGTCGATCCGGAGGCCGGCAAAGTGCATCGCACCTTCCGGATCGTCGGCACCGGCAACGCGTTCGATGACGACAATCACACCCATCACCTCGGAACCGTGCAACTCGAGGGCGGTCAATTCGTGTTTCACGTATTCGAACAGCTGGGGACGACGTGAAGCCCGAAGTATTCGCCAAGGCGTGCTCGGTCGGCCGCGACGTCGCCGTGATCGCCTGGGTGCTCTATTGGTTCGTGTCGCACTAATGCAGCTCTCGAAAGACGAAGCCCTGCGAATGGCGGTCGCACTCGATACCGCGATCACGTGCATGGAATTTTCTTCGAACAATTTCCTGCCGACTGCCGTGACGCCATCCCTCGCCGAGAATTGCCTGATCCACCTGCGCGAGCTCCGCTCGGCCGCGCTGCGCGTTAACCGCCGCGATCCGGAGCCGGAGGAAATCGCACCTTACGATCCGTTTCAGGTGCACGGATGAACGCGCCGATCGTGCCCGACAGCGTGATCCTTCAGCTCGAGCTGACAGACGACCAGGCGCTCGCGCTCGCGCAGTTCTGTAAGCGCCTGTCGTGGTCGGAGTTCCGGCACAATGCGGTCAATGAATCGGAGGCCTATACCATCCGTACGGCGGTGACGCTGCTGCGTGAGGAATTGGCTTACAAGGGGTTTGCGCCGCGATGAGCGAAGATCGAACAGAACTCGATTTGGGACCCTGCTGCTGCTGTGGCAAAGCGCAGGACGGCACGGTGCGAACGCTGGTGATGCTGCCTTTCGAGGCACCGCGCGGCACGGTGGGCTGGGGCTGCGTTCAATGTCACGCGCCGATGCGCGGCGCCAATGCGATTGTCTGCGACGAGTGCATCGATCAGCACGGCGGGGATCTGCCACGATGGCTGAAGTGGATTCAGGGCGGCGAATATCCGAAGGATAAAATCCGCGTGCCGCTCAACGGCTTCGAGCGCGTACCCTTCGATCACAATCTTGAACTGCATCCGGAGGTCGCGTGAAAAAATCCAACGTCACCCGCCTCGAGCCCAAGCCGGCGCCGGAATTTCGGCCGCGCTTTACGCGCGAAGGCCTCGACAGCTTGATCAACGTTCTGGTGAACAAAACGGTCGCGAGCTTGCGAGCGCGCGAGGCCTCGGAACGAAAGAGATGATCGCCGTCCGCCATACCTTCGATCGCCTCGGTGCCGACCAGACCGGAACCGGTCATGCCGTACGTATCTATCCTTTGGCTCGCACTTCGCAGGGTCGCGGCTCATCTCACAACCGCGCCCGAAGTGTAGTCCCGGATTAAAAGCAGCGCAATTGCGGCGCAGCATTAAAGCTGCTAAAATACCCCTGTGTTCCAAATGCGGATGGGGTCTAACGGTGGCAGAAAAAATTAAACGTGGTCGCGGACGTCCGCCCCTCTCAGCAGAGCCGGGCGTGCGCTCGATGGTGCATCTGCCCGAAGAACTCACCGAGGATCTGCGCGCCGCCGGCGGCGGCTCCCTCTCACGCGGGATCATTCGCCAGGCCGCAGGCCATCCGCCCATTCAGACGCCGGCCCAGGGCCGAGCCCGCAAACGCGCCAAGGCACGCGCGGCGGCCGAGCCCAAGCCGTGAGCACCTATACCTGCGAGGAATGCGGGCGCACCTTCGATAAGGGTGTCAGCGACGAAGAGGCGCACGCCGAACGGGTGGCAAATTTCGGCGAGGCCTTCGCCGACGACCTAGCCGTCATTTGCGACGATTGTTACCTGGAGCTGCAGCAGAGAGCGATTGCCGTTGATGGCATCGTCGCAATTGCGGGGCAACCGGATCGTGAGGGAACCGTCCTCGATGCCACCGCGCTGCGCGCGCTCGCCGATGGCAAATTTCTGTTTTGGGAAGAAGCGCGGCAGGCGCTGATCTATCGCGGTCCGATGCTGGAGCAGAAGCCGTGACAGCGACTAGACCTCCGCCGCGCTCCTGGGAGCTAAACACATGGCCAACAGAAATCTGGCCGCACACCAAAGCGCGAGGGCAATGGATCGGGCGCGCATACCGTAAGGAGCTGCTCGCCGCCGGCGCAATGACGCGCATCGGCATGAAACTCGTGTTCATCGGGGCCAAGTACGAAAAATGGCTCGAACGCCGCGCCAATCATGTCGTCGAGTTCCAGAGCAACAACCCGGCTCTCGGCAAGCGCGTCGCCAAGGGTTCGACGGAGTACGCGGCATTGGCAAACAGAATTATTACGGAAGATTAAAATATGAAACGAGCCGCGACCTACGCCCGATTCTCCACCGACAAGCAGACCGAGACCTCAATCGACGATCAGCGCCGCGCCTGCAATGAGTACGCGAAGCAGAACGGCCTGAAAGTTGTCCACGAATTTGCGGACCTCGCGATCTCCGGAGCGAGCTTCGGCAATCGCCCGGGCGTCACGCAGTTGCAGAAAGCCGCCTTCGCCGGCGAGATTGACGTGATCATCATCGCGGATCTGACGCGCCTCTCGCGCAATAGCGCGGACCTTCCCAAGTTCCTCGAGCGCGTTCGCTTTCGCGGCGTGCGGGTGATCGGAGTACTCGACCGCTTCGATTCGGATCAGCGCCACTCGCGCATGCAGGCAGGCCTCTCCGGCATCATGTCGGACGAATACCGCGCGGCCGTCGGCGAGCGCGTGCACCTGGCGCTCGATACCCTCGCCAAGAACAGCAAGTCGACCGGCGGCGTCGCCTACGGCTATACCTCGACGCGGGTGAAGGTCCCGGATCAGGCCCGCATCGTCAAAGAAATCTTCCGCCGCATCGCCGCCGGCGAGACCATGAAAGCGGTGGTCTCGGATTTGAACGCGCGCGGCGTGCCCTCGCCCGGCTCGGTCTGGAAGCGCACGACCAACCGGCGCGACGGTCGGTGGCTGATCGCGACCTTGAACGCGCTGCTGCAGAACGAAATCTATATCGGCCGCGTGATCTGGAATCGCTCGCAGTGGGTAAAGGAACCCGACACCGGGATCCGCAAGCGCCGCGAGCGGCCGCGGAAGGAATGGGTGATCGACGAGCGCCCGGAACTCGCGCTCGTGGATCGGCCAACCTGGGACGCGGTGCATAAGCGGATGCAGGATCGCAAGGTCGGCCGGGTATCGCCCCAGGCGCGCAACCGCTATGCGCTGTCGGGCATTCTCGAATGCAAGATCTGCAGCGGCAGTTTCGTGATGTCGGGCGGCGGCAAGAACAGCCGCGGCTATGGCCGCGCCGGCCCGCGTTACTACGTCTGCTCGACCTTCCACAATGGCGGCGTGAACGCCTGCACCAACGCGGTCCGCGTCGAGCGCGAGCTCGTGCAGGACTTGCTGGTGCAGCCGGCGCTCGACGAGCTGCTGTCGGAGGCGGCCGTGAACGCGGCCGTGATCCGTATCAAGCAGGCCATGAAGGACACGCCGCCGGCGCCGGTCGTGGACCTGACCGCAATTGAGGCCAAGATCGCCAAGATCCGCGCGCACGTCGCGAGCGGGGTACTGGATGCGGAGGACGCGGAGCCCGTGTTTGCCAAACTGGAAGCCGAGCGCCAGGCCCTCGTGCGCGAGGCGCAGCGCGCGGTCAAGGGGCCGCTCATCTCCGGGCCGTGGGGGGTCGAGGCGGAATACCGGAAGCAGGCGCAGCAAATGCGCGAGGACCTCACAGGGGAGGATGCGGACGCGGCGCGTGCCGCCCTGGTCGCCGCCTACGGCCCGCGCATTCCCTTGCGGCCGGACCCGACCGGGCGGTTCCTCATCGCGGAGACCGTCCTACAGGCCAATGTCGTCCTTCTGGCGTCCGGCTCCAACCTGGGTCGGATACGCGAGAGTAGCGGGGGGCCGCTATGTGCGCATATACCCCTGATTAGACGGGGGCAAAAATGAGCGCCAAGCGCCCTCGCCGCCCCAAACGCCCCCCGGGCCGCACGGTAACCAACCCCCCGGGGCCGCGCCGCTCTCAAGCCTTCCCAGGGGCTCCCAGGCCGGACCGGGGCAGTTCCCGGCGCCCCTCGCGTACTGCCAACGTCCAT
>Ga0210389_10000393_pt1 | contig 41965 bp, 35 predicted proteins | sample IncBWH28OmetaG_FD_160127 | JGI IMG/M metagenome (GOLD analysis project Ga0210389, IMG submission 160127) | Forest soil microbial communities from Barre Woods Harvard Forest LTER site, Petersham, Massachusetts, United States - Inc-BW-H-28-O ... | reverse complement strand
CCGTTCCAGACTCGATCGCCGATCGGGGGCGGATCGCGCTCGTGCCCGTCCAAGCAAGGCAGATAAAGGGATTATATGACGCCATCGTCGAGTCGAGGGCTGAGCTTTCGCCCTGGATGGAATGGATGCATCCCGCTTATTCAATAGCGGAAACAGAACAATGGGTTACGCATTGCCTGAAGGCCTGGGAAACAGATTCCAGCTTCGGCTTCACGATTGTTGAACGTCACACCAGTCAAATACTCGGAGGATGTAGCATTACCATGGACAGGCCGGCCCAACGCAATGGCTCACTCGGTTATTGGATCAGAACTTCTCGGACCAAAGAAGGTTTCGCATCTGAAGCTGCCGCCTTGCTGGCGCAGTTCGGTTTTGCACAACTAGGATTGATCAGGATCGAGATCTTCGTCGCTGCCGGCAATATCGCCAGCCAGTGCGTCGCTGAGAAGGTGGGCGCATTGAGAGAAGGGTTGCTGCGCAATCGACTGCTTATTCGAGGCGAGCCGCGGGATGCATACGTCTTCTCACTGATTCCATGAGGCTAGAGCGTTTGGCGTTTGGCGTTCGCGGTTCGGCGTTCGGTGGTCACAGTTCGAGATTGGTACCTCCGCGACCACATAAGTCCCATTGGTCCCATAAGTCCTATCCGTCCTGCGTCCGAGCGGGCTGTTTCTCGCCGAACGCCCACGCCGGACGCTACCCTACCACGCTGCCTCGAGGATCGCTTCTAGCTCGGGCGGTGTCAGCTCGATCGGGTTTGCTTTCATGCTGCTAGCTTTGGCAGCTTTGCTGGCGATCTCGGGGATCGCTTCTTTTGGAATACCAAGCGACGAAAGCGTCGGCACTTTTAAGGTTGTGCTAACATCGGTTAGCCAAGCCAATCCATCGGTAGCAACGGCATCTGGCGAACCCGTTAGCAGGCGGCCGATTTCGTCGTACCGCCCCAGGGCCACTGAATCCGGAGCGCGGAGCCGCAAAGCATGAATGTTGGCGTCCACAACGAATGGGAGCAAAATTCCGCAGATTAATCCGTGCGGTGCATTGAACATTCCACCGATTGGTCCGGCGAATCCATGGACCGCTCCCAAGCCGGCATTCGCTAAGGCCAAGCCTCCAAACAAACTCGCCAAGGCCATTTCCTCACGCGCAGTGGAATCTTTGCCGTTCTGTACGACCGCGGGTAGCGAACGCGCGACTCGACTGATCCCTTCTCGGCATAACCCGTCTGTCGCTGGATTGGCCCGTGAAGAAACTAGAGGCTCGATCAGCTGCGTCAAAGCATCCAGACCGGTTGCGATCGTGACCTGGGCTGGAAGCGAATAGGTAAGTTCGGGGTCGACTAGCGCAATCCGCGGCAAAAGAAAAGGGCTGCGCAGGCTGACTTTGACCTGGTGCTCCAGGGACGCGATCACTGCGTTCTTGGTCACCTCTGCGCCAGTACCCGCGGTGGTCGGAATCGCCACGCAGGGCAGTCCCGCTTTCGTCAGCGGGTTACCCCCACCGATCACTTCCAAATAGTCGAGGATATCACCCGTGTTAGTGGCAAGCCCGGAAATCGCCTTAGCTGCGTCGAGAACGCTACCACCCCCGATACCGATAACGAGCGTAACTTCTCTCGCTCTTGCTTCTTCAACGCCCTTGGCAATGTCTTCGATCGAGGGCTCATTCCGGACCGGGTAAAGGGTGATCGTCGATTCTGCCAATAGCCCCTCAACGGAACGGGCTCGATCAGAATTGGCTCCGTGAACAATGAGAGCCCGGTTCCCGAAACCGGAAACCAACTGTCTCAGCCGGGCTAGACTGCCTTTACCAAAAATAACCTTTTCCGGAACCGATAACTCGAAGTTCACCATAGAAATTCACCACAGAGACACAGAAGTTCAACGCTGGGAACGCGCGGGACCGCCGAGAGCGCCGGGAACCTCCTAGCAACAGCTCCGTTCTCGGCGCTCCCGGCGTTCATGGCATTCGCGGCGTTTTTAATCCGGTTCGATGGCCCTATAGATTTGTCGGGTTCTCTCGGTAACAAGAAAAGCGGGAACCGCGTCTCGCCACTTGGCGTAATGAGAAGTCCCTCGGTGAGCCTCGATCGCTTGTTCATCGCGATAGAGCTCGAAGAATACGAACCGGCTCGCATCGTCGATCTGTTGAATGACGTCGAATCGAACCACACCCGGCTCTTTCCGACTGTTTCGAGCGTTTTCTTTCGTTTCTGCAACGAATTGGTCTAAAGACTCGGGCTTAACGTGAAGATGCACGACGACAGCAACCATAGAAGAGAAATTCACCACAAAGACACAACGGACACAAAGAAAAGTAATCAGTAATCAGTATTCCAATAGACAGTCTCGAGTCCGGACTACTGAACACTGATCACTGTTTTACCGATCACTTTCTTTGCGCTCTCTGCGCCTCGGTAGTGAAGTTGCTTCCAAAACAGCAGCCCCGAAGATGTCTTCGGGGCCACGTGTGCTTCAACAGAAACTAACAAACCTCAATCTATAGCTACCAATTCCGGACTAGTCTTTGGAGACTGGTCTAACTTCAACCTTCCAGCGTTGGCCGGTTTGCTTATCAAGATAGATTTCCTTAATGCCTTTCTTCTCGATCAACTGGAACCGCTCGGGCTGATCCAAATCTCGAACGAAAGTATCCACAGTCGGTTGTTCAACCGTGACAGTCTTAGTTATTACTCCTCTCGTCGCCACAACCGGCGCGACTGGCGTGTTTAAGGCCACAGTTTGCTCTCGAACGATAGAGCCGGTTGGCTCGAGGTAGAGCACCTCGTTGTCCGGGTTTCCCCGCACGGTTACTTCGTATAGTCCATTCTGGTCTTGGTATACCCGGGTGACTCGCGAGTAATCCGGAATATTCGTCTGGCGAATAACCGCGGTACGTACCGCTTGAGGTAGGGTTACGAACTGGACTTCGTCCGCGAGCGCCACCGTAGTGACCCCTAGCCCAATGACCGTCGCTATGATGAGAATTTTCGCTTTCATAGTTCCAAAGCTATCGGACGAAATCGGGTAAAAGTTTATTCACGAGCACCTATTCAGATGACATTTAAGCATTTTGGGGTTGGACGGTTACGGTAGGGATGAGCTCCCGCTCATCCGAGTTCACCTCAGGGGGCTGTGGTTCTCTGGCAAGCTCGGACGAGCAGGAGCTCATCCCTACCGTTAATACCAAACGGTGCGACTTGCGCGGAGACGGTTTTCATCGCAAAAATCAAAAGACAGGCCGGCATCGCCTTAGCAAATGGAGCCCTCCAATACAGGAACACTAGATACTGGGCTGCGGATTCGTGTTTTTGAGCCTCGCCGGGATGAAGCCCGATGCCAGGAGATCTATACTAAGGTCCGTGCCGCAACGTTTTCGTGGGTGAATCCCAAAAGGTTCAAGCCGAGTGACTTCGCCCCAGATACTCTGGGGGAATCGTTACTGGTCGCAGATCACCCGGCAAATGGAGTCATCGGGTTCGTGGGCACCTGGATGCCAGAAAACTTTATTCATCACCTTTACGTATTACCGGAGTTCCAGCGGATCGGCATTGGCCGAGCTCTGCTCGATTCAGCGCTCAGGACCATTTCCAGACCGGCCAAATTAAAATGCCAGTCCGCGAACAAAAATGCCCGCGAGTTTTATGGGCACCTGGGCTGGAGAGAAGGTGAGCAGGGACACGATGAAATCGGGCGCTGGATTGAGTTTATTCTGGATCAGGAGCTAGAATCTAGCTCCTAGCTCCTCCAGAGGCCGGGCCTTCGACATAAGAACATGCTTTTCGAAAGCCGAGGCGCTGATAGAGCCTGGTAGCCGGGCTTTCGGGCGCAACGTTCAGGCCGATGGTCCGTATGCCCTCTTTGATGAGGGCGTTAACGACCGCGCTGGTCACCCGCACCCCCAGTCCTTTGCCGCGATACCCGGGAAGACAAAAAACGTTTCCAATGGCGGCAACGCTTTCACTCCGGTTGATCAAATGTGTGCCGGCTGCCGCCACCAACCGGCCGTGGTTGCGGATTCCAAAGTAGACTCCATTTACCACCTGTACGGGCGAGAAGAATGTTCCCTCTTTCTCCTGCCCGTCGCGGCTATCGTAGAGCTCGACCAATTCTTTCAAATCGTCCGCTGCGATCGTCTCGACGCCAGTGAAATCAGCCAATGCAGGTTCTCGGAGAATCATTCTCTGCATCACTTTCGTCGTTACTCGCTGATAGCGTTCACTAACTAAGTTTAAGATCTCGGGTCTGATGTGCAGATAAAGGCTCGGAGGCAGCGCAGCCTCATCAAGAAGCCGTGCAACGGCCAGGGCGGAGCCAATGGCGAAGAAAACGGGAGGATCAAAAGCTCGGTAAAACAATGTTACCGCAGGCGGATCATCCGAGGTGAAACGCCATTCACAATGATTGAGTTCCTCAGGCGCTAAATCGCCCAAAGCGTAAAGACACCAGGCTCTATCGAGGTTCAGGATCTCGCAGATACGGTGGAAAGGGTCGCGTTCAGGGCGATTACCTTTCACATTTCACCTCTCCCAGCGCCGATCCTCGCTCGCACCTCGCGATAGCATTCCAAGAAACCAGATGCAAAATCCTCAGGACGGCTTTCGATCCATTCGTCAACGATGGATAACGGAAAGAAGCCACCGGTTTCGATCTCTTGTTCGTTGAGGTCGACAATTTCTTCGCCTTCGGTCAGGTAGACGCGGATAAATTCCTGACCCGTTTTTTCCGAGGCGGCCACCCGAGCGATCTCTTTGGGTTCAGCGGTCAAGCCGAGCTCTTCGCGCAATTCCCGGCTGGCGCATACCTGGTAGGATTCCCCCAGGTCGACATGTCCGGCTGCGCTAGAATCCCATTTCCTGGGGAAATTATCTTTGCGATACGAGCGTCGTTGCAGGAACAATTGGCCTGCGTCGTTCAGCACGAAGATATGGACCGCGCGATGCAAAAGTTTCTCAGCGTGGACGGTCGCGCGGTCGACACCTCGGATGGGGTGATCGTGCTCATCGACAACCTGCAGACTCTCTTTAGGATCCACCGCATCAGGCCGAGTGACGACGAGGGCTCCAGCTCGAGGTTGGTCGAAGACATCGGGTCCAAGACCGCGACGCGCTTCCGAACAGAAATCGCCCAAATGTTTCGCTAGATTGACCCAGGCCTCAGGCGATAGCTCTTCAGCCCGCGAAAGTCCACTGAGTCCGCCGGCAGCCAAAGCTTCTTCTGCCGCTCTGGAGGGCACCAATTTGGAGAGCGTATTCGTTAGCTTCTTTCGTCTTTCGGAGAATCCGGCCTTCACAACTTTCTCGAACCACTGCTCGCTGATCTCCGGCACATCCTCTGGTCGCTTTTTCCTGAGCTCAAGTACGAGGGAATCGACCTCGGGCCGAGGGAGAAACACGCTCGGAGGGAGCACCCTCAACCGTTTAATCTGCCAACGGCGTTGCAGCAAAACGGAAAGCGAACCGTACTCGCCGGACCTGGGAGAAGCGGTGAGGCGGTCGCCCACTTCCTTCTGGACGGTCAGCACCATGCGAGAGATTGGGCAGGGCTCGGCGGAGAAATGGAAGAGGAGCGCGGTTGATACGTAGTACGGCAAATTGCCGACCAGCTTAACCTCGCCTTTGCAAAAAAGCGCCCGTTTATCGTACTGAAGCGCATCGCCTAGCCTGACCTCCACGGAGGGTCCGGTAAACCTCTCCTGGAGAAACGAAGCGAACAAACGGTCCTTCTCAAGCAAAGTTGCCGACACCCGATCGAGGGGCAACCATTCGGTTAGCGCACCCAAACCGGGGCCGACTTCCAGCACATGCTCGCCCGGCTGCAGTTCGAGGCGATCAACGATCCAACGCGCTAGATTATTATCGTGTAAGAAGTTCTGCCCTAGTGATTTACGCGGAGAGGCTCCCAACTTCTCCAACGTTGACATGATTTCGGAGATCTTCACTCAGGCCAAGTCGATCGGAAGCCACTTGCTACCACGTTTTCCTCAAAAAGGGGGAACTTTTTAACAAGTTATTCACACCTGTTTGCTTCGCTCCCGGGTCTTTGTCTCGGTTTGTTCCACGTCCTCTAAATCAGCGGCTCCTCGCTTTCTCAAGCGCTTGAGGCGCCGGCCAAGGAAGCGGCGAACGTCCGCAAGCGGAATTCCGTCGATAAAGTAAGAGGTTGCCGCTCTTCCGATTCCGTAGGTACCGGCGGCGGCGATCCCTCCGGAGATGGCATTGCCCCAACCGGGCAATACTTTGACTGCCGCCCGGGCGCCTTCGCGAAAGACCATTCCGAAGCCTATATTCGCTCCTAACGCTCCTACGAATTCGGCGGCAGCTCGTAGACTGAGCTCCCTGCCACCGATGTGCATTACACCGGCCACCATCGCGAACTGCAGCGTGGTTAAGATCGGAAAATCCGCCAATGGGATCGGCTGAGCACCGACGGCGGCACAGATGGCCGAGACCGACCGTACCAGACGCATCGACAGCTCAGTCTGCAGCTCTTTGGCTCCGACCAGGCGCGCCATGTCAACTTGCGCTTCATCCGGCAGCTCCCGGGCCAATAAATCGCCCAGCATGCGGATGTTTCGTCTTTCGTCACGCTCCGGATCAAGAGTTCCGTCCTGACGAAACCGGACGAATGAAGACACCGCCACGGCACGGACAAAGTGAGAGGCTATCCCTCCCTGGCCGCTGAGCCAGGACTGGAGCTCTAGACGGCGCTTATCAACGGCTTCGTGCGGTATTGTTGCCGGGAAATCGATTACACCGATCAGCGGGACCTTGCGATCGTAGCGCTCGCGAACAAAATCCAATACTCGAATGGTTTGTTCATTGTAGGCCTTAAAATCGCCAGAGGTGCTTCCATCGACCAAGAACAAGCATAGGTCGGGTGCTTCTTCCGCCAGAACATTCGTCAGATCGGCCCAAGACCGGGTGCTTTCAGTTACCCGGCGTGCGTCGAGCACGCGGAACCCCCCTTTCCCTTTCTGTTCGTAACTGACCCAGCCGGAAGTCTGGTTTGAATCAATCAATTTGAGCTCAGAACCGAGAAGCGCCGACAGAAGGGCTGAGGCATTCGCGGGCGCTTGGCCGAGTAAAGCGATGCGGGCCGGGCGTTGGGCGATAAAGATCTGCTTGATGGGCCTCAATTCGTTCATCACCGCGCTCTGCAACGGCCCGGGAAGACGGCTGACCAAAGCTTCGATCTTCTCGTAGATGTTAAGCAACAAGTGCTGGTTCATGGGAAGGGCTTCGTTCTCGTCCTCGGTTCCGGCCACACGGGGGATCCGAGTGCTGGAGTTTTGGATGCGGCACACCCAGGGCCAAAGCCCTGGGCAGTTCTATTTCGCCACTTCATGGCTGATCACCGCAGCATCAACAAGTTCGCAGCTCTCGACTGTGCTGCTCGTTCGATCCCGGCGATAGCGCTGGTTTCTAGGCCGCCGCTTGTTCCAAGAGCGCTTTTGCCAGCAGGGTCACATGCTCGGCCGGCTTTACTTTCTTCAAGATATTAACGATTCGGAGGTCCGGTCCGATTATAAAGGTGGTTCTTTCGGTACCGAAATATTTCTTCCCGTACATGCTCTTCTCGACCCACACGCCATAGTTCTGAATCATCTCTTTGTCCGGATCGCTCAGCAGAGGGAAAGGCAGTCCATGCTTCTTGATGAACTTCTCATGGCTGGCTGCAGTATCGACACTTACACCGAAAATCTCCGCCCGGGACTGAATTTCGCCCCAAGTATCTCGAAGATCGCAGGCCTGTCGAGTGCATCCCGGCGTGTCATCCTTCGGATAAAAGTAAAGAACCAACATCGATCCTTTGAAATCGTTCAATTTCACCGGTTGTCCGGCTCCATAAATGCCACCGACAGCCACTGACTGAAAAGCCGGGGCAGCATCACCAATTTTCAACTCCATATTCACAGAAATAAGTGGCAAAAGCTCTCACGCCTCCGCGCCCTGCGCAATCCACTTAACTGCGCCTTCCCCAGCAATTTTGCCGGTCGCGTAGCAACCTTGGAGTAGATAGCCTCCAGTGGGCGCATCCCAGTCAATCATCTCTCCTGCACAGAAGACACCCGGGAATCGCCGGAGCATTAGATGATCGTCGAATTCGTCCCAGTCGATTCCACCGGCAGACGAGATTGCTTCGCCGATGGGGCGAGGATGATTCAATCGAAGGTTGCATCGCCGAACGGCAGCCAACAGCGAATTAAAGTCTGTCGGCTTCATTGCCTCGTCGATCAAAGCGATCGCAGCGGAGCTCAAACGCCAGTATTTGGCAGCGCCGTCCTGCAAGCTAAGGCCGTCCCGCCACCTTTTCTGAAGCTCTTCATCGGTGAGATCGGGCTTAAAGTCGATTTCAATCGAGGAATCAAATTTGAGCCGGCGGCCCAATTGATAAAGGGCTCCACCTTCCAGCCCGTACTTTGTGATCAGAAGTTCTCCCCGAACCCTTTGTCCGGCACAGGTCACCGCTAGATTTTTCAACGGTTTACCTTCTGCCACGCTTAAGAATTTCGGAGACCAGCTGTATTCCCAGCCAACATTGGAGGGTGAAAACGGATTGATCCGAATCCCCATGTCAGCGAATTGCTGAGTCCATTGGCCATCCGAACCGGTTTGCGGCCAAGAAGCTCCTCCCAGTCCGAACACCACCGCTGAAGCATTCACAGGCGAATACTCCTGTCCCTTCTGAAACACCACTTCAAGGCTTCGACCGCTAATTGAGAGTTGGTGAAATTTATACCCCAACCGGATATCGCAGCCCAGCTCATAAAGCCGCTCGAGCCACCGCTCCAGAATTTCAGGAGCACGAGCGGTGCGCGGAAATACGCGTCCGCTCGTTCCCACGTAAGTTGGTACGCCTAGCTCCTCGTACCAGGATTTAAGCCGGTTAGGCGGGAACTGCTGCAGCATGGTTTGCCAGCGTTTGGGATTGTCGTAGCGGGATGCGAACTGATCGAGCTCTTCCGAATGCGTGATATTAAGACCGCCGCGCCCAGCAACGAGAAACTTCCGGCCAAGCGATGGCTTGTGATCAAAAATCCACACCGTTACCCCTGCAAGCCCTAGGGACTCAGCAGCCCACAATCCGGCTGGTCCCGCCCCAATCACCACCGCGCCATCGAATTTCACTTAATGTCAAGCATCCGCAAAATCGGCTGCTCGGCTCGCTTTCTAATCGCTTCCGGTATCTCGATTTCGGGTTGTAGCGCGTCCAACGCATCCCGCAGTTTTTCCAATGTGTTGCGTTTCATGAACCGGCAATCTGCGCAGGAACAATGTTCGGTAGGACCTGGGATAAATTCCTTAGTAGGAATCTCTTTCTTCAGTCGATGGAGCATGCCGGATTCGGTCACTATAATAAAAGCGTCAGCCGGCGAATTCCGGCAGTAGCTCACCATTTTTTCGGTCGAGCAAACTTCGTCTGCCAGCATCCGCACCGCGTACGTGCATTCGGGATGCGCGACAACCGGCGCGTCCGGGTACACCTCTCGAATCTTTTGGATACTGTTCTGAGTGAACTCAACATGGACATAACAGGCCCCTTTCCAGAGATCCATTTTTCTGCCTGTTTGCTCCATCACCCAGGAACCCAGGTTCTGGTCTGGAACAAAAAGAATGTTTCTATCCGCAGGCGCGTTTTCTACCACTTTGACCGCGTTGCCGCTGGTACAAATGATATCGGACAGCGCTTTAACGCCGGCGCTACAATTGATATAGGCGATGACGTAGTAATTCTTCTCCGGGTGCCGGCCGAGAAAATCAGCCAGCTGGTCCGCAGGGCATGAGTCGGAAAGTGAACAACCTGCCTCCAGATCCGGTAGGATCACGGTGCGGCCTGGATTTACGATTTTGGCGGTTTCGGCCATAAAGTGGACTCCGCAGAACACAATGACGTCTGCGTGAGTCTCTTTTGCTCGATAGCTTAGACCGAGAGAGTCACCGACAAAATCCGCAACATCTTGAATTTCAGGTACTTGATAATTGTGCGCGAGGATGACCGCATTGCGTTCAACTTTGAGACGCCGTACCTCACTCGCGAGGTCGTACCCTTCCTTTAAAGCAACCATTTGATTTGATGAGTATGGGTTCTTGATCTTTTAGATTCAATCTTGTTTTCACTTGCAGATTCGGAAACTGGATAATCCCGAGGGAGAGCCCGCTCCGCCGTGTGGCCCGGCTTATTGCCGGCGAAGAATACGGACGAGCAGAGGAGTTCGTCCCTGCCGACGCTACGCCAATAAGACTACCTCCACGGTTTGATGCTCCGGAATTTGTTCTCCAGCGCCTATTCGTAGCAGCGCGTTTGCTCGCGATAGCGCGAACAGCGCATGAGATTCCTGATTTCCGACAGGAATAAATCTGCCTGCCTCGAGGTGCCCTCGCAGGTAATGCGGGCGCTCGCCCTTGTTGGTCACCGATTTGGACAGGATCGCCTGGATCTTGGTGACCGCCTCGCCTCGCCAACCTTGCATCGCGAGGAGAGCAGGCCGCACAAATAACAGAAAAGTCACAAAGGCTGAGACTGGATTACCCGGTAAACCAAAAACCCACTTTCCGTGCAATCGACCAAACAAAAAGGGCTTACCAGGGCGCACTGCAACTCGCCAAAGCTCGATATGGCACCCTAGTTTCTTAAGGGTCGTTTTTACCAAGTCTCGCTCTCCCACGGAAACACCACCCGCGATCACGATGACATCGTCGGACGCAGCGTCCTGGAACGCGCGCAGGTGTTCATTCTCTTCATCCGGCACCGGATCGAATAGACGAGGTATCCCGCCGGCATCCTGGACCATTTCGTGCAGCATCACACGATTGGTCTCGTAAATCTCACCCGGTCCCAGTGGTTCTCCGGGGCTCCGCAATTCGCTACCCGTCGCCAGAATCGCCACCTTCGGTCGACGAAAGACGCGGATTCGACCAACTCCCTGGGAAGCAAGAGTAGCCAGCAACGGTCCGTTCAGACGAGCGCCGGCCCCTGCGATCTTCTGTCCTTCACAAAGATCTCCGCCGCGTAGCCGAATAAATTCTCCTGGGGAAGCAGCTTCTCTAATCGTCACCTGATCCGCTTGCCGATCGCAATCTTCCTGCATTACGACCGCGTTCGCGCCCGCTGGGATCGGCGCGCCTGTGTATATCCGCACTGCAGTCCCTGCGTCGACTTTCAGACCTTGATCCGGACCGGCAGGTTGCTCACCGATGACCCGTAGTACTGCTGCCGCAACGGCGTCAGCTGCCCTAACCGCATACCCGTCCATCGAGGAATTATCAAACGGCGGCAGACTGACTCGAGCCAAGACGTTCTCGGCCAAAATGCGGCCGCCAGCCTCGAACAATCGCAGTTCTTCTGTCTCCAACGGCCGGACCGCCGCCAGAATCGAGCTCAGCGCATCCTGTTCTGTAAGCATGGAGTCAGCAAGGCAATGTCACAGATGTTGGGGATCGAGGCAAATGGCCCCGAAGGCGCCGAGGGGAAATCGAGAAGTTACGGTCTCTGGCATCCGCTAGGGACGAGCTCCTGCTCATCCGTCGGTGGGCCGAGGCTCCCGAACGACTTGACGATTCTAGCGGAGGGCTGAGTTTTTGTGGCAGAAGAAGTGTGGCTGGACCGATAGATGCGCCAAGCGGGTTCCTAACGCTCTAGCACGGCTCCGACTTCGCCGTTAGATAATCGGTTCGAGACTGTGGCGCTCCAATACTCCGTCGGACAAGTCGGCGGGCTTTTGTCCCGATAGTGCGAGTCGGCGCGAGCAATTGTCGACCCTGAGAATACCGCGAGTTCTTCGGGAGCCTCGCCCCACCAGACGGACCAGCGGAAGCTTATCCCTACCGCTTATTGCGGCACGGGATGCACAGGCTTGTTATACTGGTCGTTCGAGCGATTATCATCATCGTCATCGTCGTCATCTTTAGTCCGCGGCGGACTAATTGTATCCTGACCAGTAAATTTTTTCTGAATCCAGCCTCCAGCTCTTAGGAATGGTCGCTCGACGCGGTTAACAACGTTGCGACCGAAGTTCCCGGCACGGTCGGTAATTGAGCCAGACTGCTGACCAGATTGATTAGATTGACCATATTGACCGGGTTCATCCGCGTACTGCTGCTGCTGCTGTTCCTGCTCTTGCGCGTAGCGCGGCGTTTGCCTTTCCGGTGCCGCTTTTGCCACTGGCGCCGCTTCTTCGTCTTGGGAATGATGAGCCTGCGTTTGTGATTCGGAGCTATTTAGAAAACGTTCATCTGAGTTTTCCGATGTCCGTTGCTGCGCCACCAAATTAGGCGCGTCCGCACCCCAAGCCGAACTCACAATTGTCCCCGAATCTGCATTGAGCTTAATCGCGCCGACCCGTTGATCTTTCGCGTCCGCCATTTGTACCGTCCACCCAGGTTTACCGGTTTCCCGATCAGCGGCTAATTGAAATTGGACCTTCGAGAATTCGATGCCTTTCGTTCTCGCCTCCTGAGTCGCCACTTGATATGCGCCGTCCGAATCGAGATTAAGACGGGCCAGATCCATATCTTTACCGCCCGCCCATTCCGATTTCACCGGGGTTCGTTCGGAGGTAATCTGGTTGCCAGAAACCTCTAGTTCACGTACTCCACCGCGCGCGGCTGGATCATCGATCCAGACTTTCCAACGGTTTGGTTGAGCACCCGATCCTTCGCCTGAAATGGCGAGTACCTGGCTCAGCACTTTTTCGCCGCGGCTTGAACCCACAGTCCGCAAAGCCGCATAAGCAGTGACCTGAGTGTGACCAGTTACAGCAAATAAGATGGTTGATCCACAAACGAACAGCCAGCTACGCATAACAACCCGCATCTTATACGCTCCTACCGTGGGGATTGCAACATTTTATCGCGTCTGTTGTGATTGTAGGGGTGAGGTAGGGTGAGGCTCCGGAAAGATCGGAACCTATAAACGAAGGCATAACGACCTTCGGCGCTTTTTGGTAACTGACGCCAACTCGCGCGCCGAGCCGGACGTTGGGTGTGGCATACATGGGGGGTTCCGTCTCGGCACGCGGTTCGGCCCAGCAAACGAAAGAGCGGCGAAATCTCGATCTCTTCGGCTTACGATTTCAGCTCTTTCGGGAGCCTCGCCCTACCTTTTCTCCCGTGTTATACTCTGACGCCAATGACGACGACCATCGACGAGCTTGACCGTTCGGTGAAAATCTATCGTGGATTGGTCGAGGTAAGCGCACTAATCAATTCGATCAGGGATTTTAACGAATTGCTTTCGGCGATTCTGGATGTCGCGGGCCGGGTCATGCATGCCGAGGCCAGTTCGCTTTTTCTTATCGATGAATCGACCGGCGACCTGGAGCTCGTTATCGCTCGCGGCCCGGCTGAGGACGCCCTTTCTCACCCGATTAAAATTCCTCGTGGCAAAGGTATCGCGGGCTGGGTTCGAGATAATCGGCGCAGCGTCCTAGTTACAGATGCGTACAAAGACGCGCGTTTTTACCCGGAACTGGACAGGAGTTCAGGTTTTGTGACGCGATCGATCCTGTGCATTCCTCTGTTTCAACAAGAGACCGAGATCGGCGTTTTGCAGGTTCTAAACCCATCTGATAAACCGCACTTCGATCGTCTCGATCTGGAGGCATTTGAGGCATATGGAAACCTGGTCGCAACCGCGATTGCCAAAATGCGGGCCATCGAGCGCGAGCGGGAACGGATGCAGTTGGAAAAGGATTTGGCGCTCGCGACGGAAATTCAGCATTCGTTTTTGCCGGATGTCCTACCTTCCACGGAACTTCTGACTGTGGCTTCTCACTATCGTCCGGCGCGCAATATCGCCGGCGATTTCTACGACGTATTTGAGCGTAACGAAGGAGAATTCTATTTCGTCGTTGGGGACGTCTCCGGCAAAGGGGTTTCGGCAGCTTTATTAATGGCTCAAGCGATCAGCATGCTTCGCCTCATCGTGCACCGGGGAATGTCGCCCGTCGATGCCTTAGCGAAATGGAACAACCGCCTCTACGATCGGACGATTCACGGAATGTTCATCACCGCCGTCTTAGGCAGGATCTTCCCTGAAAGACATCTTATCGAGTTCGCGGTAGCGGGTCACAGCCCGCCCTGGTTGCGTTTCGAGGATGGCACGGTGGAAGAACCACGTATCCTAGCTGCGCCACCGCTTGGGATTATTCGAGATCAGATTTACGAGTTGAACCAGATCCAGTTGTTGCCGAGATCGCTCGCGATTTTCTATACCGACGGTCTGATCGAGTCGTTTAATGCTGACCGAAAACCGTTGTCTTCCGACCGGGTGAAAAAAGTGCTTGCTGAGTCGGGCACTGATTTGACAACGGTGATAGCCGCCTTGATTGAGGCCGAAGCGGAGCACCGCGGAGATGTCGCCCCCCACGATGACATGACAGTATTGGCGATCGGTTTGAAATGAAGAAGCTAGAGTTTGCCAGCCACCCGGCCAACTTGGGCCTCGTGCGCAGTTGCGTTCGGCAATTTCTGCAAGAGCAAGGTTTCCCGGCGCGCCAGATCGATCTGATGGTGCTGGGAGTTGACGAAGCGTGCACGAATATCATCCGGCACGCTTACCATTTGGCCGAGGACAAACTGATCACTTTATCATTGCAGACCTATTCCGGTGGCGTCCGTTTCCGGTTGAGAGATTTCGGCGATCAAGCCGAGGTGGCTCCAAGCCGGCCTCTCGATCATGTGCGTCCAGGCGGTCTCGGACTGCACTTGATTCGTCAAGCCTTTGATCAAGTTGACTATCAGCGCAAAAGCCGCGGCACCACGCTCGTCCTGACAAAGTTCAGGTCTACCAACGGCGACTCCTGACAACGCCGGAAGCGCCGACACCGCCGAGAACGCCGGGAACGCCTGATAGCGGCTTCGTTTCCACTTGTTCCCGGCGTTCGCGGCGATCCCGGCGTTGAACTTCTGTCTTTATGGTGAAGTCTTTGTTCAGATCTTTTCAGAATTAGAATGCGTGCTGCTCACAAAATCGCGAAATTGGTCGATGGAACCGCTTGGTTAAGCGCCAGCAATGCTTACCACCGCTGGCGGCATCCGATTGAGCCTCAGGACATCATCAAGGAAATCGATCCGGCAGGATTTGCTCAAATCCGGGACAAGTTCTCGGTACCGGGCGAACTGACGCATTGGCCCAAATATCTAGATGCGGACCGTTGGCTAACTCTTAACATCCGGCGCGCGCAAGAGCTTCGCCTGACCGCTCGTCCGCGCCCGTTGCGGATCCTCGATCTCGGCAGTGGCGCAGGCTGGTTTCTTTTGGTCGCTCGACACCTGGGGCACTCAGGCGTCGGCTTAGATATTCCCGACCCGCCCATGTATGGAGAGCTCTTTGAGCTGTTTGGGCTGAAGAGGAAGGTTTGGGAGATCAAAGCCTATGAACCTCTGCCGGATCTCGGCGAGCGATTCGACATGGTCACCGCTTTCTCCATCTGTTTCAATGGCCATAAGCGCTCCGGCCTCTGGACCTCAAAGGAGTGGGCTTTCTTTCTCGATGATCTGCAGAAGCGATTCCTCAGGCCGGGCGGAGAGATCTTTCTGGGAATGAATCCGGAGGAGGACGGGTCCTTTTATACATCAGCCTTAAGGCAGTTCTTTATCGAGCGCGGAGCCCAGATCGATCGCGCGAAGGTTTGGTTTAAGAAGGTTTAGCTAGATCGGTAGGGATGAGCTCCTGCTCATCCGGCTTCGTTCCCGTTGGAAAGTGGCAGGCAGTGCGTTGAAACGGATGAGCAGGAGCTCATCCCTACCGATCTAACCATTCTGCTTTACGAATGACTGTAGACGTTCTTTCATTAAGGGAGTAAGGCAACCTTGCCCTGACACCTCGCGCCTGCCCTGTCTGAAGATGCCGAATCGCGCTAAAATCCTTATTGCGGATGATCAGTCGGAGATATTGAGCGCACTCTCGTTTATTTGTTCCGCGGAAGGCTACCACACAACGTGCGTTGATAGCCCGGAGGCCGCGATCGCTGCTCTGGGTAAGAACGAATTCGACCTCCTGCTGATGGATATGAATTATCATCAGGACCGCACTACCGGTCAGGAGGGTCTCGATTTAATCAGGCGGGTTCAACAGATTGATCCCGCACTCCCGGCGGTGGTAATGACCGCCTGGGGCTCCATCCCATTAGCGGTCGAAGCCGTTCAGGCAGGAGCTAGGGATTTTCTGCAAAAGCCATGGGAAAACGAACGGCTCCTATCGATCCTCAGAACTCAAATCCAGTTGCGCGCCGCTCTTAAGGGCAAAGAACGCCTGGAGGCCGAAAACCTGGTGCTAAGAAACGCCCAAAATCCTATCTCCGACTTTGTGGCCTTATCTCCCGCCATGCAGGAGGTGCAAAGAATCGTGGAACAGGTGGCGCCATCCGACGCCAACATTTTAATCACGGGCGAGAATGGCACCGGCAAGGGCGTTGTGGCGCGGATGCTTCACCAGTTATCGAGCCGCGTACAACAACCGTTGATCAGCGTGAACATGGGTGGTATCCCGGAGACTTTGTTCGAAAGCGAGATGTTCGGGCACGTGAAAGGCGCGTTCACCGACGCTCGCTCAGACCGCGTGGGTCGATTCGAGCTCGCCGACGGAGGAACCCTATTCCTCGACGAAATCGCTAATTTGACGGGCTCCCAACAAGCCAAGATTCTGCGAGTTTTAGAGACCGGCGAATTCGAGCGAGTGGGCTCGTCGCGGACGCAGAAAGCGAACGCGCGGCTGCTAAGCGCCACTAACGCCGATCTGATAAAGGATATCGAGGTCGGGAAATTCCGAGAGGATCTTTACTTCCGGCTGAACACGATTCAAATCCATCTGCCTGCGCTACGCGAGCGTCGAGAGGACATTCCGTCTCTGGTAAAGGTATTTTTGGACGAACTCGCCGTACGTTACCGCAAAAAGATCCGTGAAGTTTCCTCAAAGGCGTTGGACGCATTACGCCAACACAACTGGCCCGGAAACGTCCGCGAACTTCGCCACGTCATGGAGAGAGCCGTTTTATTATCGAGGTCAGACGTCATTGAACCGGGAGACCTGGGCTTACAGACAGCCCAGCAGAGCCGGGCCAACCTCCTGGAAGAAATGGACCTGGAGGCGGTAGAAGCACATCTCATCCGAAAAGCGCTCGACCGGCATGACGGAAACGCGATTACAGCTGCCAAAGCCTTAGGGCTAAGCCGGAGTGCATTTTACCGGCGACTACAGAAGTATAATATCAGCGGCTAAAGCAAAATTTCACCACAGAGGCACAGAGGACACCGAGGACAGACGAACCGCAGATGAACACAGATATACGCAGATAGGGCGGCTTCCTTCGCTGGACTGGCAGCGTTTTCGCCAATTTTAGCCGGCTAGCTGGAGCACTTGTAGGTTTGCCCCGTTCGGTTCCGGCGATCGAACCAGCGGCTCCGAGAAACCCGTCGTGGTCGACCTAGGTTCAACGGTAATCGAAGCCCTAAGTCTATCTGCGTAAATTTGTGTTCATCTGCGGTTCGTCTTTCTCCGTGTCCTCTGTGCCTCCGTCGTGAAAATTTCATGTTCCTAGGGGGCTACGCAAAACCGCTGGTCCCACCCTTCGTCTTGTGCTTTGGTGAGAGTTTACGGGTTTTTAACCGATGGCTGCGGAGAATATTCGCATTGTAGGCGCTCGCCAGCACAACCTTAAAGGAGTTAACGTCGAGTTTCCGCGAGAAAAACTGGTTGTCATAACCGGTATGAGCGGATCGGGTAAGTCTTCCCTCGCCTTTGATACGTTGTACGCGGAAGGGCAACGTCGATACGTGGAAAGTCTTTCCGCGTATGCCCGGCAATTCCTCGATAAGATGGAAAAGCCGGATGTCGACTTTATTGAGGGGCTATCACCGGCCATCGCCATTGAGCAGCGAGGATCGGTGGCAAATCCGCGGTCAACCATCGCGACCACGACGGAAATTTATGACTATCTGCGGTTACTCTTTTCGGCAATTGGCCAACCGCACGATCCCGTTACGGGAGAAAAAGTTTTTAAACAGACGCCCCAGCAAATCGTCGATCAAATTCTTACTTATCCGGAAGAGACCCGGTTTCTGGTGATCGCTCCGGTGATCCGGCACGAGATAGGAGAGTTCCGCGATGTTCTGGAAAAGATCCGCCGAGAAGGCTTTGTACGAGTACGAGTCGATGGAGAGATCCTAGAGCTGGCGCGGCCCGAACCGATTCGCCTGGCGAAAGACAGCCGGCACACTATCGAGATCGTCGTTGACCGCTTGGTGTTGCGCGAAGGAGTCCGGACCCGTTTGGCCGATTCAATCGACACCGCCTTAAAATGGGGCAGCAATCGCATCGTTATCAGCCGGCAATTGCCAAACGCGGAAAACTGGGAGGAACTCGCCTACTCGACCGAATTTTGTAATCCCAAGACTGAGTTCATTTTGCCGGAACTCACCCCAAAACATTTCTCATTCAACAGTTTAGCCGGCGCCTGTCCGAATTGCCAAGGGCTTGGTTCGGTCAGCTATTTCGATCCTGAGCTGGTAATCCCCGATCCCACTCGTCCCTTGGAAGATGGTGCCATAGCGCCCTGGCGTAAGGCGAGCAAACGCATCCATGCTTACCATCAGGCCCTGTTGAGCTCTCTGGTTGAAGCTTACAAAGGGAACCTGGAATCGCCCTTTGCGGATTTGCCCACAAATTGCCGAGATGCTGTGCTGTACGGAACGGGTGACCGGGCGCTTCAATTCAAGTTCGGAAGCCGGGATGTTGAAAAACCTTTCGAAGGTGTTTTGGCTCAACTGGAGCAGCTGAGACGAAACACCGAAAGCGAGTTCACTCGCGCCCGCTTAAAAAGTTTCCAAGGTAGACGGCCTTGCGACGTTTGTAAGGGCGCCCGGTTACGCCCCGAAATCCTGGCGGTCACGATCGAAAACTCAAAGGGTGTTGAGGTCAACATTCATCAATTTTGCCAGCTAACGATTGAAAACACGTTGGGCTTCCTGGCGGAGATCGCGCTTTCTAAGCATCAGAAGCACGTAGCGGCTGAAGTGCTACGAGAGATCACCGCCCGGTTACGTTTTCTGGCTGAGGTCGGTCTTGGATACCTGACTTTGAATCGGGAGAGCGGGACACTTTCCGGTGGTGAAGCTCAGCGTATCCGGTTAGGTACCCAAATCGGGTCCGGACTGGCCGGTGTTCTATATGTATTGGATGAGCCCAGCATCGGTCTCCATCAACGCGACAACGATCGCCTCATCCAGACCCTGAAACGGCTTCGGGACATGGGCAATACCGTGGTTGTGGTAGAACACGACGAAGACACCATTCGAGCAGCCGACTACGTCATTGACCTCGGACCAGGCGCCGGGCCCCGTGGAGGTCAGATCGTGGCCGCCGGTTCGGTTGCAGATATCGAATCGAGCGAAGAATCTCTCACCGGCCAATACCTTAAAGGCGCACTCCAAATACCGATACCGCGATCCCGGGTGCAGCCCCGCGGAACACTATACAACCGAGGCCGGCTGCCGGAGCCTGGTGCCGAAGGCTGGCTGACGGTAAAAGGCGCCCGGGAGAACAACCTGCAAGACCTTACCATCTCGTTTCCTTTAGGCTGTTTGGTGTGCGTGACCGGCGTTTCAGGCAGCGGTAAATCGACTCTGGTGGACGACATCCTTCGGCGCGCCTTGTTCCGGCACTTTTACCAATCCAAAGATAAACCCGGTGAACACGACCGCCTTCTTGGGTTGGATCAAGTCGACAAGGCGATCGTCATCGACCAAAGCCCGATTGGCCGTACGCCGCGCTCGAATGCAGCGACCTACTCGGGAGCGTTTGGTCCAATCCGCGAGCTGTTCAGTCAATTGCCGGCCGCCCGAATACGCGGTTACGATAGCGGGCGGTTTAGCTTTAACCTGAAGGGCGGCCGCTGCGAGAATTGTCAGGGCGACGGCGTGATCAAAATCGAGATGCATTTTCTCGCCGATGTCTACGTCGAGTGCGAGGTCTGCCGCGGCGCCCGCTACAACCGGGAAACATTGGAGATTACATATCGGGGAAAGAACATCGCGGATATCCTGGCGATGTCGGTTGATGAAGCAGCCAGGTTTTTCCGCAATGTGCCGGCGATCTACGACCGGTTGGAACCATTGGTGGATGTTGGCCTGGGCTACCTGTCGCTGGGACAATCCGGCACCCAAATTTCCGGAGGCGAAGCCCAACGGGTGAAATTGGCGGCCGAGCTGGCAAAGAAAGCGACGGGACGCACGATGTATATCCTGGATGAACCGACGACCGGGCTTCATTTCGCAGATATCCGCCAACTGCTCGATGTCCTCATAAAGCTTCGGAACCAGGGAAATACTTTGATCGTCATTGAGCATAACCTCGAGGTGATTAAGACCGCGGATTGGGTCATCGACTTGGGGCCAGAGGGCGGTGTTAATGGCGGGACGGTCGTTGCCCAAGGTCCGCCGGAGTACATTGCCGAAGTCGAAGCCAGCCACACGGGACGGTATTTGCGGAGAATGTTTCAATGCGCGGGATCGTGAAGCGAGTGGGAACGAGCGGCTTGGAGGGCAGCCGCTTTGCCGTAGGGATGAGCTCCCGCTCATCGGAACGCGCCAGGCCTATCAACGATGTTCTCACCTTGGTTTCGAGACAAGGTCCGCATGAGCAGGAGCTCATCCCTACCGGAGCAAGCGGCTCCCCTCCAGGCGCTGGGCAGGCAACGCCGCGGCTCGGCCCGACGCTCGCCACTATTCTCTTTTTTCTCATTCTCCTTCCCGCTATCGCTTCAGCGGATTTGTACGAAGAAGCGGTCAGGGCGGACCAAGAAGGAATTCCAGAGGTTAGCATCCAAAAGCTACGCACCTATCTTTCTGCGCCCAGCGCCGAGCACGGGGCTGAGGCAAAGCTATTGTTAGCTAAATGTTTGCTGGCCACTAATCAGCCGGCTGCGGCTCTGCAGGTTTTGGATTCGCAAGCTTTGAGTTCTATCGTGGGTCGCGTCCTGAGTGCTGAGGCACTGCTGCGTTCCGGTCGATGGGCAGAGGCCGAAATCATGTGGTCGGAGATTCTGAAGGACCCGAACGCCGGCGGCGATATCGTTCAGGCCCGGCTTGGTCTCGCCGAGGCGCAACAACAGTTGGGCGCTAGTCACGAGGCTTTGCAGACCCTCGCCCCGTTGATCAAGGATCAAAGCTTGACCGATGCCAGACCCTTTTTAATGGCGGCAGAATTGGAATTGCAACTTTCTAATTTTAAGGGAGCTCAAGATCTGCTGGCCAAGGTCAATCATCCTGATCGGTTTCAAGCAGCCCAAAAAGAAGCGCTCTCCGGCCAACTTTCGTTAGTAACAGGAGACCTGGACGCCGCCGAAAAAAGCTTTCAACAAGTCTTAGCATCTCAGACAGCGCAAGGTTCGCGCGTCGCGACCATCGCTCGACTCGGGTTAGCAAACACTTACATCGCGCGAAAACAGTACGAAGAAGCCGAAACGATCGTCGAGAAAATCATCGGCGAGCAGGCCCAAACTGAAAACCTGCCAGACCTTTTTCAGGCCCTCTATTCAATCTATCTACTCGAACAAACCCCTTCATTGGCCGATTTGACCCGCTGGGCGCAGGAAGACCCGAAACAGGTAGGTTCGGATAGACCGGTATTGGCCCAATTTTATCTCGGCAAGCTCGAGCTCAAGATCGGTTCGCACACGAATGGGCTGAACTTGCTTAGACAATTCATTACAGATCACGCCAGCCATCCGCTAGCCAGCGCGGCGGTGATCGCGCTCGCTCAGCAATTGGATGCAGATGGAAATTTTGGAGAAGCAGTCGGGATCGCGAAGCAATGGCTAACGGCAAATGGCGACGCTAATCCCGCTGACCGAGCCGGCGTTCAGGAGGTTCTAGCTAATGCTCTAGTCCAAGAAAAAGATTTCACTTCCGCTTTCGACCTGTACACACAACTCAGCCAGGAACCTACGTCTAATCAGGGCCGCTTTTTGTACAATGCCGCCGTCTGCGCCTTGCGCCTGGGCAATGAGACTCTGTATCGCGAATCCGCCGAAGCATTAGCGCGGTTATCCGACACTGAATCCGAGCGCGCAGCGCTCGAGTTCGAAAAGGCAATGCTGGAAGCTAAAACCGGCAGCGCAATCGCGGAAAAAAGCTTGCGCCAATTCCTGGTCGATTTTCCAGACGATCCTCATCGATCCCGAGCGCATCTAGCCTTGGCTGAAATCGCTTTCACGCAGTCGCCTTCAGATCGCACCCGGTTACAATCTGAACTAACCCAGGTGTCTAATGACGATAGCGCAACCCAAGAAGAGAAAGCGCGACTCGAATTCTTTGCGGCCGCCGATGACACCAGTCGGCCGATCGCCACCGTGTCTAGGCTAGCTCAAGACTTTCTCCAAAAATATCCGCACTCCCATTTCAGACCGGAGATCCGAATCAAGCTGGGAGAAGTCTATTTCCGTCAAGACGACTATCCAAACGCCCAGACGCAGTTTGAGCTGGTCTCAGAAGAAGACCCTGATTCGCCGGTCCTGGAGACCGCTTTATTTCTGGCCGGGGAAGCGGCTCGAAAGAGCTTGAACTCTTCGTCTATGGATCACGCAGTCGAGCTTTTTGAGGACGTTTACAAACTTAACGGTCCACTTCGCTTCCGGGCGCGCTTAGAACAGGCGTTAACTAAGAGACAAGCTTTGCAGGATCGGGAAGCGATTGTTCTGCTGAACGATCTGTTGAATCAGAACATTCCTACCGACATCCGGTGCGAAGCCATGGATGCCAAGGGAGACGCGGAGTTCACTCTAGGATCGAAAGACGAAGCCGAGTACCGTGAAGCCATCAAGACGTTCGACTCATTAGCGGCGCTGGAAGGAGTTTCGGCGGTTTGCCGGCAGAGTGCCTTATACAAGAAGGCCAAATGCTACGAGAAGATCGGGCAATGGGATGAGGCGTTAGCCGCCTATTATGACGTCCTAAGCATTGACTACGGCGCCCCTGGGGAGATCTGGTATTTTCGGGCCGGATTCGACGCGGCCCAGATTTTGGAGTCTAAAAAGTCTTGGGCATCCGCTGCGGCTATTTATCAAAAACTCGCCACCACTCCCAGTAGTCGCGCGGAAGAAGCTAAGAATCGCCTCACCCGGTTGCGCCTAGAGCATTTTCTTTGGCCCGAGTGAGTAGGGAAGTGATTGGTGATTGGTGGTTGGTGGATATGGCCGGATCAGGAGGTGCATTGGGCTTCGCGGCGAAAGTGAACACCATGGCGACCACGAACACCAATTAGTAGTTACCAATCACCTATCACTAATCACCTGTCACCAATGCCGCCTATCACCTCAGCACCGCCGGAAACTCGAGGATCACCCGCACACTGGAGCGCCATCCTCTGGACCTGGGTCCGCCGTAACGGTTTTGTCATTGGGCTATTCGCAGCAGTTATCATTGCTTTCCTTTTCCCGCAGCCGGGCTCACGAAATGGGTGGCTGCACCCTGAACTAATTAGCAATTTCGGAATTGCCTTGATTCTGTTTCTACAGGGGCTCTCGATGCCTCTCGAGAAGGTTAAACGCGGTGCGGGAAACTGGCGGCTCCACGTAATTATTCAGGTCTTTACGTTTGTCGTCTTTCCGATTGTCGGCCTCGGTTTTCAACTCATCGAGCCCCATATTTGGTCCAGCGAACCCCAAGGAATTCAACAAGGTTTTCTTTACCTGTGCGTCTTGCCTTCAACGGTATCAACGTCGGTGGTCCTAACTTCGGTCGCACGAGGAAATACTGCGGCTGCCATCCTTAGTGCAGCGTTTTCGAATATTGTCGGCGTCGTACTGACGCCCTTGTTGGTCAGCTTCCTGATGCAGGCCACCGGCCAATCAGGACCAATCGGTCCCCTTCTGCTTCAGATCGCCTGTTTGACGCTGCTTCCATTTGCCGTTGGCGTTGGCCTTCGACGTTTTATCCAAGCCTGGATCGACGCCAACAAAGGCTGGGTTAATCTGGTTAGTAATTCTGTTATCCTTTTTATCGTCTATACCGCCTTCTGCGATTCGGTGAACGAAAGAATCTGGGATAAATACGGCATCGTTCTGACCGTGGGAGTACTTCTATCTGTCGCCCTTCTTTTCGGAATGATGTCGCTCTTGATTTATCTCACTTCCTTGGCAGCGAAGTTGAACCGGGAAGATTGGATCGCCGTTTACTTTTGTTCGGTGAAGAAAACGCTGGCGATGGGGGTGCCACTAGCAATCCTGATATTCGGCTCTCGCGCGGATCTGAGTTTGATCCTTTTGCCGATCATGTTTTATCACCCGTTCCAATTGTTCGTGAACGGCCTGCTGGCTAACAGATGGGCGCGGGAGGCGGGGAAGTGATTGGTGATTGGTGATTGGTGAGAGGCAGGGGCGTTGCATTCGGCGTTGTACAGCTCATACGCGATTCGACACCTTTGAACCCGTACAGGTATGGCGCTTGGCGAGATGCGATGCCCTGGGTTTTTTGGCGTGTTCGGTTGTTTCCGACGTCGCGTTTTCCGAATCAATTAGCAGCTAAAGCGCCCAGGCGTCGAAACGGGTGCGAGTTGTTCAAAGCGGAATGCAACGCCCTTCCGATCGCTATAATCCACCAATCACTAATCACCTCTCAATCCCCCCGCACGCCTGAAGCATCTCAGGCATGTCCCGCGGCGTGACCACAACTGCACCGGTCTTTGTCTGAAGATAGATCGCTTTTTGCAAGGTCGTGCAGGCTACGTGGAACTGTTCCTGACGCCTTCGCGGCCGGCCGCCAGGAGTCTCCGGCGGTCGCGTGACAATCGCCCGATATCGACCATGAAAACCAAAAGGTCCATATGCGCCGATCGCTTGAAAAGCGAATGCTCGGCGAAGTGGCTGACGCTTCATCGCAATTTCGTCGATACCCGATATCTCGTACCTCTTACTCGCTCCCAAGCGGGGATGGATAATTAGGATGCTTCTCTCCACCTGGTATTCGCGCGTGGAAATCGCCCAACAGATAAAGACTAACACTGCCCAAACCGCGGCGAGCGCATAAAACAGGATCGCCATTGGAGAAGCATGCACAAATCCCATCCAAAGGAATAGAATCAGCGGAAGAAACATCCCCACCGTTATTACGTTCGCCCAAAAGCTGAGCGGGGCCGGCCGAAAACGCATGCCAATGCCTTAGCAGTAACGCCCTCAGGTGCAAGGTGAGAAGTGAGAAGTCGGTCTTGGCCGAGTATAAGCTCTCGGTAAGTTCAAGCGCTGCGTCCGCGGAAGCGAACGGTGTGAAAGGTGAGAGGTGAAAAGTGAAAGGTTTTGTCATGGGCGGAAATACGCTCCTGGAACGCTCAGCCACGAGCGAGCTGCGTACGACGCCTTTGGCGAGATGTTTTATTGCCAGCCAAACTTTGAACTTGTAAACGGTTTAGAGGGCGCGTCGTTCCCTCACCTTTCACCTTTCACCTTTCACCTACAGGTTCCCATGAAATTGCTCGACCTCATCCTCGGTCGCCCTCTGGCTACCAGCGAAGACCAGCAAGAACGAGTTGGTTCCATCGCAGGTGTCTCGGTGTTTGGCCTGGATGCGCTAAGCTCCGCCGCTTACGGTCCGGAAGCCGCGCTTACTGTCTTGATTCCTCTCGGTGCTGCGGGGCTCGGTTTCGGGCTCCCCATCACCATAGCGGTTTCCGTTATTCTAGCTGTCGTTTATGTCAGTTATCGGCAGACGATCGCTGCTTATCCAGGAGGTGCTGGGTCGTACACGGTGGCCAAAGAGAATCTTGGTGACCGAGCCGGATTGTTAGCGGCCGTAGCATTAATGGTCGATTACACCCTGAACGTAGCGGTTGGCATTTCAGCTGGGATCGGAGCTCTCGTTTCCGCCGTCCCGGGACTGCAGCCTTTCACTGTTTGGCTGTGTCTATTAGTGCTCGCCTTGCTCGCGTTCATGAATCTTCGCGGACTACGCGAATCCGGTCTCGCCTTTATGCCGCCGACCTATCTCTTTGTCGGCTGCCTAGGGATTGTGATCTTGTTGGGAGTGGTCCAAGCGATTATCACTGGCGGACACCCGCAAGCAGTAATCGCTCCACCGCCGGCCCCCCAAGTTCAAACGACAATTTCTCTTTGGCTTTTCCTCAAAGCGTTCGCTGCCGGGTGCACGGCGATGACTGGAGTTGAAGCGGTCAGCAACGGCGTTCAGGCTTTCCGGGAGCCGGTGGTAGGTTCAGCGCGGAAGACGCTGACGCTCATCGTGGCCATCCTTATTCTGCTTCTCGTCGGCGTAGCGTACCTCGTGCAGGCGTATCATATCAACGCCACCGATCCGGGGTCCAGCCAGTACCAGAGCATCCTATCCATCATGACTCAGGCGGTAGTGGGCCGCGGAATCTTTTATTATGTGACCATGGCTGCGGTACTATTAGTACTTTGCCTTTCAGCGAATACTTCTTTCGCTGATTTTCCTCGGGTTTGCCGGACGATCGCTCAAGATGGCTATCTTCCTTATTCGTTCACGGTCCGGGGCCGGAGATTAGTCTTCACCGAAGGTGTCATCTTACTAACGGCATTATCCGCTATCCTCTTGCTTGTTTTTAATGGGGTTACCGACCGGTTAATCCCTCTATTTGCAGTCGGCGCCTTCCTAGCGTTCACTTTGTCGCAAGCCGGTATGGTGATGCATTGGCTGAGAAAGAAGCAGCCTGGAGTGACCGGCAGCGTGGCTCTTAACGCGATTGGAGCGTTTGCGACCGGCATCACCTTCTTCATTGTCATCGTCACAAAATTCACCGAGGGCGCCTGGCTGGTGCTCCTGGTGCTGCCGGGGTTGTACCTGTTCATGGTACTGATTCATCATCATTACACGAAGATCGGCGAAGAACTCTCTCTAACCGGTCCCATCAAACTAAAACAGCCGCGCCCAATGATCGCCGTGATTCCGATCATGACCCTCAATTCCCTGGCCGAAAAAGCATTGCAAATCGCTTATAGTCTCTCTGAAGACGTTAGCGTCGTTCACATCGAACGGGAAAACAGCCAGCGAGATTTCTGCGAGGAATGGGACAAACAGATTCAGCCCGCTATCAGCCGGGCTAACTTGCCGATGCCGCATCTGGAAGTCATCCAATCACCGTTTCGACGAGTAGTCCTTCCGACGTTGGAATACATTTGGCGATTGGAGAAGGATAACCCGGACCGCACAGTTGCAGTGCTGATCCCGCAGTTAATTGAATCTCACTGGTATTATAGCTTTCTCCATAATCAGCGAGCAACGATTCTTCGAACCGTTCTCCTGATGAAAGGCCTGAATCGTATCGTGATTATTAACGTGCCTTGGCACATCCAAAAGCGAGAACGAATCCGGCAAGCAACCAAAGAGCTCTGGGAAAAGTCTCCTGCGTGGCTGGATAATTAAGTGTGAGACGTGAAGAGCCAATCGGAGATGCGTTGCATTCGGCCTGATACGGCTCATACGCGATTCGACGCCTTTTAGCCGGGTACAGGTATGGCGTTTGGAGAGATCCGACGCCCGGGTGTTGAGCGTGTTTGGTCTTTGAAGCTGGAACGTCGGAAGATCGCGTCACCTCCATCAGGCGTGTGCGAATCGGCGTTTCAGGCCTTTCAAAGCGTACGGTGTTGAACACGCCCATGTTTCTGGGCGTCGCGTCTTTCCGAATCAGTTAGCAGCCAGAGTGCCCAGGCGTCGAAACGCGTGCGAGTTGTTCAAAGCGGAATGCAACGCCCCTCCGATCGCTCAAGAATCCATCGCTCACCTCTCACCAAAGATTATTGCTCTGCCACTACTCCGCCGTCGGCCGAGAATTTCTTACCGAGGGACTCTTCCGCACCCAGCAAGATGCTGACGCCGTAATCGTCAAGTTGATTAATCTGGCGCAGGCTCAAGAGCACCTTTAACGACTGATTGAATTGCGTCGTCGCATCGGCGGTCTTGCCTCCTTTCTGCAGGATCTTACCGGCTTGCAAGTAACCGTTCGCTAGAAACTCTTGCCAAGTAACATTGTGGTCATTGGTCTCGAGCAGACGCTCGAAAATATCGCAACTGAGCTTGTAGTATCCCAGCGCTTCTTGCCCCTTGTCAGAAAGGGCGGTCGCGTCTGCTAACCGCTGGAAAGTCAGCGCTAGCTGTTGGCGCCGCACCGGATTGTTCTCATCCCGGGAGGCTAACGATTCAGAAATCTGCAAACAACGCTCGTAGCTGGCTCGAGCCTTGGCTAGGTTGCCATCTGCTTTGTACAGATCGCCGACGCGTCCCAGACAGTCGGCCAAGTCTTGTTGGTAAACAACGTCGCCGGGCACTGCCGCCACTAAGTGCTCACAAATCTCCTGACACTGAGCGTAGACTTGTAAGGCGTTGGGGGTTTTATCCAGATCCGCGAGCGCGCTACCGTAATTTTGCAAAGAAACCGACAACTGCCGTTGATAGTTCTTCTCGTTCGCATCTTGGCTAACCAACTGTTGGGCAATATCCACTGCTTTCTGCAGTTTTGGCAATGCCTGGTCAGGTTTGCCTTCTTCACGTATAACTCCGCCGACGCTTTCGTAGGCTACAGCCAGATCGAATCGCACACTGCTGTCGGTAGAGCTACGATGTACCAGATTCTCGAACCCAGTTAGTTCTTCTTGGTAGTAAGTTAAAGCGTCTTCCATTTTGCCCTGCGCTTCCAGGACGTAGCCAATGCGTTCCTGACAGATCGCCACATCTCGCTCTTCGGAAATGTCTCCTGGGCTTAGCAAGGCAACTTTTTGATCGGCTGCTAACTGATCCGTGTAATCATGCACTGCCCGGTCAAGATCACCTGCCTTAACCTCCAGATCGCCAAGTTGATTGCAAATCTGCCGGACTCGCAACCAAGCCTCCGGATTCTGCGCATCTCGGTCCGCCAAGCCACGCAAAATATCGCGCGCCTGTTCGAACGGACCACGGGCTCCAACCCAATTTTTCTGAGCCATGAAGGTGGTACCAAGCTTGAGCAATACCTTGGTCCACTCGCTCTTCGGGCCCAGCTCTGTGGGGTTGGCCGACGCAAGCTTTTGCCAAAGTCCTGCCGCTCTTTGGTAATTGTCCATGGCCTCACCGATTTTTCCTTGGGTCGAGAAGATGTTGCCCATCTTCAGAAGATTTTGCGCCCATTCGGCGATCCACTCGTCCTTGGCCGGTTCCTGTTTGACTAGATCTTCGAGGATCCGGCAAGATTCCTGGTAAGCATTAACCGCCCCGTCCAGGTTATTGTCATCGGCTAACAAGTCACCTTGGTCGTTTAGAGCCGCTACCCGTAGAACTTCAACGGAAGGCTTTTGTACATCGCCGCCATTCTTAGCGTCATAGGCTGCGATCGCTTGAAGCGAAGGCGCCAAGAGATCTGCTCGGCGGACGGGTTTCAGTTTTTCTCCGAGGTCGCTGACGATCTCGTGCATTAACTGCTCTGATTGCAACTTCGCTGCGATCGATTCCCGGGCAGTCTTTTCGGCCGCCGCCATGGAAGCACGAGCCGTTTTTTCCGCACTCTGCTTCTCATTTCGGGCTACCGCCAGATTCGTTTCCGATCGTTGGAAACGGGAGAAGGTCACGCTGCCAAAGGTGATCGCGGTTGCCAAGGTTGCGGCACTAACAAATGCCGTCAACGCGACGCCACGACGTTCCCGGCGCCATTTGGACCTCACTTCTACCAACCACTCATTAATGTAGGACAAAATCTCGCGACTGGCGACATTCCCAAACCGGGTAAAGAAATGGTCCGGCTCAAGCAGGGCGTTCCCTTTCGGGAAAGCGTGAGGCCCTTCCGCAGGGAACTTCTCGCTCAAACGAAGGCGAAGCAATCGTTCAAAGCTGGCCTCGAATTGATCGTAATCGCGGTACGAATTGATACTGGTAATGAAATTGTTTTCCCATTCGAAGTCGCGCTGCTCCACTTTGCCAAGAAGCAAGTCCACCGCTTTCGATGGCGATACCATTTGGTTCATGGGAGAGGTCGAATCAGCCGCTTCGCTCTCGGAGTGGACAAAAACCAGGAAATCAGGAATTTTCCCATTTTCCATGCTCGGAAGGCTCTGAGCCAAATCCGGAGGCAGTCCCGGTTCGCGTCGTTCGCCACCCCAAACACAGGATGACCGCCGTAAGACGCAGGCAACCAAATCAAATTGTCGCGCAGAGGGGAACTTACTGTTGTCCGTCCATCGGCTAGACCAAAGCCAGAGCTCTAATTCAACCCTGGCTTTGAAATCAATTTCGACACGAGCCATGGCTTCGCCGGCTCGCTCGCATTCCAAATCGGCATCGTCTGGTGCGCAGATCAAGACCCGATACTTTGCCATTGGATCACACCATCAGAATTGGCGTCGGTTCAGCAACTATTTTTTTATAATAGCTTAAAATAATACTCTGTAGCACGACGAAGTGCAGCAATTTTCATAAATGCGAGAGTCACTAACTATTACCACTGAGGAAGTTGCACGGCCAAAAGACGACCGCGTCAAGCGAGCTAAAACTCGGATGGTTGGGAAAATATCCGAATTATGAAACGCTGCCTGCGGAACGGCTCAAAACCGACGCGGATTCGCCTACTTTCGAACCATATCCTGGCGCACCCAGCTGTTCCTACCCGTCCGGGCTGCCTCTATATAATAAGTGATGGGCGGCTGGCTTCTGCAGCCTTAACTTCCCGAGACCCAACTGAGCTGCCGCACTCCGTACAAAGATAGTCGTACATCTCTCTATCGGGTAGAACCAGTAAGAGCCGCTCCCGAACCGGGCGGGCAACTTTGCATCTTTGGCAATACAAGGACGACGCTCGGAGCGTCTTAAATTGATTCTTCATAGAGGCCAATCCCCGAGGCCAATAAACTCCGTCGTATACGTAGCGTCGTCAAGGTAAGGGTCCAACTCACATAAGTCCCGGGATTCCCATGAGTCCCATCGAGTCGCAGATTCATAGGCTAATAAGTTCCTGGCGTTGAGCTCGAGGATAAATTCTCGTCGTCGCCATCAACGCAATAAGAGGACGACTATAACGCCCCACACAGTCAGTAGGGTATTGCCAACAGCAAAGCACACGGAGAATCCAAGGGCCGGGACACGACTTTGAGCCGCATCCTGGATGGAGGAGAGGGCCGCCGTCGTGGCCCTGGCGCCGGCGCAAGCTCCCAGAAGAACGCCCGGATGCATTTTAAAAACATATTTCCCCAGTAATAGAGCCAGGTACATCGGGAGGATGGTCACAATAGCCCCGGCAACCAATAGCATCAGGCCGGCATTCTCCAGACCTTTGATAAAGAGCGGGCCCGCCTCCAGGCCAACCACCGCAACGAACATGGTCAGACCCAGGTTATTGAACACCCATAATCCAGCACTGGGAATGTTCCCAAAGCTTGGGTGTACGGAGCGTAACCATCCAAAAACCAATCCAGCTACCAAAGTGCCGCCGCTCGTGCTGAGATTGATGGGGATACCGTTCACGCTAACTCCAAGCAGACCGAGAAGAGCGCCCAGAAAGATCCCGATACCGACGAGAACCAGATCGCTAACATGACTCGAGCGCAACGGGTAACCGATATTCCGAGCCATTCGTTCTACGTCACGCCGGTTCCCACTAATCCGCAGTACATCACCCTTGGCGATCTTGACCCCGCTGTTAAAGGGCAGCGGATGACCTCCACGAGACAGCTCACGAATAAAAACACCCCGGGACCGCTGGCCAACGCCTAGCTCCGCAAACGCCCCAAGAGTAATACCCACCAGCTCCCGGCTCGTGACCATTACATCCAGTGTTTCATCGGGATAGTCGAGCAATTCGGGATCGGATACTTCGACCCCGAAAAGGCTAGCGTCTTCAATCAGCGTTTCGGTGCGTGACGCGATGGCCAGGGTGTCTCCCGGCAGGATTCTGGTGTCCCGGTTGCAATCGAGGATCTTGTTGCCTCGTCGCAGCCGCTCAACGAACAACCTCTGGTTTGGAAACTTGCTTTCAAACTCCTGTATCGTCTGCTCCTGGAACTCAGGAGCAGTGATCCGATAAGCACGGACATCGATGAGATGATAGGCCGAATGGACCGAAGGGTCCGGTTCGTCTCCGCCTAACTCAGACTCCAGTTTTCCGCAGGCGTCGGCAAGATTGACGCCGAGTATCTTCGGACCGAGAGCGGCCAAGAACCAGGCTACACCTGCAGTCCCAAAAATATAAGTCACAGCAAAAGCGATCGACATTTCGTTGATGGACCGCTGCCTGAGTACAGCACTCAGCGGCAATTGATTGATCGCATCCGCCCCGACACCGAGCACGGCCGAGACCGTGCAAGCGCCTCCAAACACGCCAGCACCGTAGCCGGCATTAAAGCGGAACAATTTGGCAACCAAGATGGCGACGCCAAGACAGAGCAGGCAGACAACCCCCGCAAATACTGCCTGAGGGACCCCGTCTTCCCGTAGACCCCGGACAAATTCAGGACCCACCCCATAGCCAACGGCGAAAAGAAAGAGGAGAAAGAAAACTGACTTCAGCCCTGGCGACACCGGGATATTGAGTTGGCCGATGAGCAACGCCGTAATCAGGACGCCAGTCACACTGCCCAGTGTGAAGGCGGCGATCCGAATCCGCCCGATCAAGAAACCCAGAGAAACCGTGAGATAAATCGCGAGCTCGGGATGCAGTCGAAGGGCGCTGAGTAGGAAGTCCACGTGAAAGGTGAAAGGTGATTGGCGAAAAGTCCTAATAGCCGCAAAAGAGCACAAAGAACGCAAAAAAAGTCGGAAAACGCGAAGCGTCTACTCGCTCCTAGGTCCTAGCTCCTCTCTTCAGCCCCGACCAATCCACCAAACTCGTAACTTGCGAATCACCTACGCAGGCCGGAGCTTACTCCGGCAACTGAAAATTAAACCTGGAATCTGTATCATGACTGATCCAATCAAACCAGATCCCCTGCAGGACGAGCTGCACGCTCCCCGAACTGGCGAACCGCAACGAGATGGAGCCAGCGCACTGGACTATCTTAAGCCCGATAATGGTCCCTGGCTTCCAATCGTCGTCGGAGGGTCCGCCCTTTTGATTGCTGCGGGCTATTTTTTAGGACGCTACTACGTACAACTGCACGCTCAAACCCCGACAGACCGGTTCCTTCACGAGCTCGAGGATTGGGTAGATGAACGAAGCGAAGCGCTACCTAAGACCGTTCGAGATAAACTACACGCAACGGTTGGATTCTTGAGCACCTCCTTGCGGAACACGCCAATTAACCAAATTGTTTCTCGCTTCCAAAACAAACCGCGTCGACTGTTCGACCTCTTCTAATGAATCAAGAAACTACTTCTTCCGTAGGAGCTTCGGAATTCTCGGCTGAAAATGTGGATCGCTTCTTCGGCCGGCTCGACGAAAAAGTCCGGAAATCACCCCGAGAAGCAGTCCTCATCGCGTTTCTAGCGGGGGCATTATTGCAGGTGTTTGCCATCCGCCACCTAGTACTGACCGCAGCGCGCATCATTTTGTGGTTAGCCACCCCGGTACTATTCGTGTTTACCGCCTGGAGACTGTTTCAACTGGGCAACTCCGACGGGAATCTAAGTCGATTTTTTGGATCTAAGCACTAGCATCCGCCGATATCGGCGGATGCTACTTAATCGTGGTGTAGAAGTTTCCGGAAATAGTCGATCGAGACTGCCAGAATAATCACCGCTCCGACAAAGACCCCTTGCCAATAGGGGTCGATGCCAAAGAGTAGCAGACCGTTCCGGAGAACTTCTAGGATAATTGCACCGATTACGGTCCCGAGAATTGTGCCTTCGCCCCCGGCTAGGTTGGCTCCGCCGATCACGGTGGCAGCGATGACGGCTAACTCGTTTCCAGTACCCATGTCAGCCGTCACGCTTCCTAAGTAGCTGAATTGAGTGAGGCCAGCGATTCCTGCCATCAGTGCGGACAGGATATAAACGATAATCTTGAGGCGATCGACCCGAAGACCGGTCAATCTCGCGGTACGCTCGTTCCCGCCTACTGCGTAGACGTATCTGCCCCAAACGGTCCGCGAAAGCAGAATCCAAAAGAACAGGCCGGCGACACAAAAAATAATAAAAGGATTCGGGACCCCGAAAACGTCGCCGCCGCCGATCCAGAGAAAAGACCGGTATTCATCCCCAAATATTGAGATCGGCCGCCCATGGGTAACGATCAGGGCAAAGCTTCGGGCGATGGCTAGGGTGGCCAGCGTCGGAACAAAAGGAGACATCTTAAGCAGGGTGATACACAACCCGTTTAAGAGTCCGATACCACAGGCGGCCAAAAGGCTGAGCAAAATAGCTAAAGGCCCAGGCACGCCATGCGTCAGCAAGTAGGCGACAACCACCGCCGTCATGCCAAACACCGATCCCACCGAAAGGTCGATCCCGCCGGTCAGGATAACGCACGTCATACCCATCGCGACGATCCCGACGAAGGAAAAATTCGTCGTGATATTGGCTATATTCTGAAGGTTTCGAAACTGCGGGATGAAGATGGCTAGCACGAGCAACATCAAGACGAGCGCGCCAAGGATTCCTATCTCGCGGGGAAGGCGAAAAACTCGCCGGCGTGAAGCCTTTTCTGGCTGGGGGGGCGCCACCGCTTCGGAGTTCATCTCGAATTCTGGAATCAGATCACAGCGTTATGGAGGATTTTCTACGGGTTTCAAACAAATTCCTGCAGAAAAGGCTTGCAACCAGCTCTTAAGGGATGTGGTCTCTTCAATTCAAGCATTTAGATAAAACGCCAAGCGTTTGTCCAACTTAGAACTTCGCAGCGTCCACCTAAATGTGAATCGCCTGCATTCGTCTAAACGCAGGCACCCCCAAAACTATCAATTATGCGAAACCCGAAATTGTTTCTTTTGGCGGGCGTGGCGGTTTGCGCGCTCGCTTTGCCGGCCGGCCTGCATGCTGCCGGAAAACAGAAGACATTCGCGATTGTGCCGAAGTCGATCAGCATCTCGTTCTATAACGATGTGGAAAAAGGTTGTAAGGAAGAAGGTACTAAACTTAGTGTGAACGTCATTTATACGGGGCCGGATACCGCCGACGCCGCTAAACAGGTGCAAGTCTTACAGGACCTGGTCAGCCGCGGTGTCGATGGCTTTGCCGTTGCTCCGATGGACGGCGATGCCGTGATTGGCGTGATCGATTCCGCAACTAAGAAAGGAATCAAAGTGATCTGTTTCGACTCGGACTCACCCAAATCGCAACGGACCTGTTTTGTCGGTACAAACAATGAACAAGGCGGCTACGAAGGCGGTAAGGCCTTTGCGTCGATGTTGCCCAAAGGCAAATTTGCCGTTCTCACCGGCGGTTTGGCTTCGGTAAATCACAACCAGCGCGGCGATGGATTCCGTAAAGCGTTGAAGGAGTCAGGGGGTGAGTACACGGAGATTTCCGGTTCACCCTTCCCTTGTAATGATGACGCCGCGAAATCGATCCAGATCATCCAGGATACCTTGACCCGGTACCCGGATCTAGACGGGTTTTTCTTTTCTGGCGGCTGGCCTCTTTTTGGCGCTCCGGAAGCCTATCTTCGGGCAATGGGTAAGCACCTTGACGACATCAAGACTAAGAAGTTCGTGGTCGTCTCTTTCGATACCTTGCCGGAAGAGCTCAAGATCTTGAAACAGGGCGCCTGCAATGCCTTGATCGGCCAACGGCCCTATGCCATGGGAGTCAAGAGCGTCGACATCCTGAACGATCTAACCGAAGGAAAAACGGTCCCGGCGGTTGTTGATACCGGCGTCGACGTCGTGACGTCTGCGAATGTGGATCAATTTTTGAAGTAGTCGCTTTTTGTAGGCGGAAGGCTTTTAGGAGCGTTCCGCCTACTTTTTTGGTGGGGCGAAGCTCCCGAACGACCTGAGACTTTTGACGAAGGCGTCGGCCTGCTCAGTCCCAGCATTACGGCTACACCATTTGCTCCGCCGAGCCGCGGTCTATCGTATGGCATGTTGAAGCGTTTCGTTCGACCGACGCATGCGACTATCTTGCAGCAAAGTTGGGAAAGTAGCGACACCGCAGCCCTGCGGCTCGGCACGCGTATCGATCTAGCGCGGCGTTGGGATTTGCTCGACGCAGGCAGCTTCGTTAAAAGTCTCAGGCCTTTCGGGAGCCTCGCCCTACCAAAGTTGCCTTCAGTGCTTCATCGGAACCGCGATTGGGTTTCCGGCCCAATTCTGCGATACCCAATCGTATTCGGGGTCGTTGATCGCGGTGATCTTCCGGACATCACCGGCCAGGAAATTCAGGTAATAAGCGTTGGTCCCCGGTGCTTTCACTACCGGATGATATCCCTCGTGGATCAACACCAGATCTCCATGTTGAACGGGAATAGCGACGTCCAGATCGGTGTCTCGCGTGTAGATCCGCTGAATCGCAAAACCGTTCTCTGGCCGAAACCGGTAGTAATAGGTTTCTTCGTGGTAAGAAGAATCGTCGCGCGTGTCATGGCGGTGAGGAGGAAAACTCGACCAATTGCCACTCGGGGTGTGAATCTCGTAAACGGTTAATCGTTCGGTGAGTCCGTCCGAATCGGCCAGAGTACTCACGCCCCGTTTTACGTTGGCGTCGCCGCGCACCGATGTTTTGATTTCGTCTTTCGAGATTCGCCGAGCCGGCAGTTTGCCTTCAGCAGGCGCGCCGCCGATGGCTACCTCGATCGACCTGTTGGCCCGCAACGAGAAAGTGCTCCGGGGAGGCAGATAAAAAATATCCGGGATTTCCTCAAAGACCGAGCTACGCGAGAAATCAAACGTTTCCTTCCCAAACGCACAGGACCCTTCACCGCTCAAGGGTACGGCGACAATCTCGGAGTCTCCCGTTTCAAGCTCCTGAATCTGCCCTCCCTCTAAAGCGAGGACCCGGAACGAAAGATAGCGCCACTGAGCTTCCTTCGGCGTGACGTTGATTCGAAACGGCTGCGAATAGTCTGGTCGATAATGTCGGTTCACGGTTGTATCTCCGAAACTTTAATGGGGCGGTTCTCCTGCCAGCTACGACGTGCCGCGATTGCCAGCCGCAAAGTTTCCAGCGCATCCTCTGCACCCGGAGACGGCTTTTGGCCGGCCTTTAACGCTTCAAAAAATGCCTGTAGCTCCAGCCGGTAGGCGGCTTCGAAACGATCGGGAAAGTTTTCGTAGTGATCGTAGCGAGCGCCGAATTCCCGCGACATCGTCATCGGCGTTTTCTGTGGTGATTCGATTACAACTTTAGCGTCCGCTCCAGCTACTTCAGTTCGGATATCGTAACCCCACTTTGAGCGCCGAGACATTTCCACGACCCCCAGGGCGCCGTTCTTAAATTTCAGCATCACGACCGCGGTGTCAGTGTCTTGAGCTTGAGCAAAACGGTCGTCAATTAAAACTGTACCCCAAGCAGAGACCTCTTCGACCTCGCCCACCAAAAATCGGGCCAAGTCCAGATCATGTACGGCCATATCCAGGAAACTACCGCCGCTTTGCAAAAGAAACTTTAGCGGCGGCGGATAGGTATCGCGACTCAAAGCCCGAAACGTTTCGATCCGGCCGAGCTCGCCCTGATCAATTCGTTTCTTAGCTTCGGCATAACCGGGATCGAATCGGCGCATAAAACCGAGTTGTACAGCGGCGCCTTTTTGATCGATCAGATCGACCACGCGTTTCGTCTCCGCCAGATCGAGGGCAATCGGTTTTTCACTGAATACCGCTTTCCCCGCCAAAACGGCGCTTTCGATCAATCGGGCATGCGTATCGGTGGGAGTTACAATAATGACGGCATCCACCGCCGGATCTAAGATCGCTTCGTCGATGTTCGCGGTTGCCCGATCCGCACCGGCCAACTCACGGCCCTGCTCCGCCGCCTCCAGAATTGGATCGGCTACGACCCTCACCCGGACCCCGTTGATGCCAGCCAGATTGCGCAAATGAGTCTCTCCCATGCGGCCGACACCAAGAAAGGCGACACCGATTTCCGCTTTCGATTTGGTCATTGAATCTCCTCTAAAGAAACCACTCGCCCTTCTTTAAAGCTGCGAGTTGCCGCGATCCCAATTCGCAATGCTTCCAGGGCATCGACCGCTCCCGGTGTGGGTTGGCGGCCCTCTTGGACGCAAGCGAAGAACGACTCGAGTTCCGCTTGAAATGCATCTTTGAATCGATCCATGAAAAAGTAAAAATGGTCTTCCTCAGAGCCTCCCTCCCGATAATGACGTAACGGGCTTTTGCGTTCGGCGTGAACCACTAGTTTGCCGCGCTCTCCGAATACCTCGGTAATAATGTCGTAGCCGTAGATAGCGCGACGCGAATTCTCGATCACCCCGAGCGCTCCATTCTTAAACCGCAAAAGGGTAGTCGCGGTATCGACATCACCAAAGTCAGCCGCATCTTTACTAAACCGAGCAGCTCCCCAGGCGCACACCGATTCGACTTCACCAACCAGGAATCGAGCCAAATCAATCTCGTGAATCATCTGATCCAAGAAGAGTCCGCCACTGGTCTCCAAGTATTCTCGGGGAGGCGGGGCCGGGTCTCGGCCGACTGATCTGAACTGATCAATGCGCCCAATTGAGTTCCGATCGATCTTCGTTCGAGCTTCCGCATAACCGGTGTCAAACCTTCTCTGAAAACCGATCTGAAAAGGAATACCGCTGTCTTCGACCAGCTTCAGGGCTTTCTTCGTCCGCTCCAGATCCAACGCGACTGGTTTCTCGCAGAACACCGCTTTACCGGAGCGGGCGCCTGCCTCAATGAGATCGGCATGAGAACCCGTGGGCGTACAAATAACAACCGCATCGATGTCCTTCGATGAAAAGACCTCGGCAGTATCGCTGATCGCGGTCGCGCCCGGCGCTTTGGCCACAATCTGCTGAGCTGCTTCCAGACGGGCATCGCACACCGTCACTAAAGAAACCTGCGGAGAACCGATCAAAGTCCTGGCATGTTCCTGTCCAATGCGGCCCGCACCGAGCAACGCAACTCGAATTCGTTTGGTATTCATTTCTTCTTAAAATCTGCAGCGATCCGTTGCGAAACCTGGAGAGCCGAGAGCCCGTATTTATCGAGCAGGAAATCGTTCGGCGCAGATTCTCCCCATTTGTCTTCGATCCCGTAACGGATCACCCGGCGGGGAGCATTGGCTGAGAGCAACTCCGCCACCAATCCACCCAGGCCACCAAAGACGCTATGCTCTTCCACGGTGAAAATGAGATCGTAAGCCGAACACGCTTCCAGTAACGCGGCTTCGTTCAAAGGCTTGATCGAAGGAAGGTGAACCACACCAACGTCAATTTGCTGTTTGGCGAGTTCATTCGCCGCTTCGAGGCATCGCACTGACTGAGGACCGGTGGATATAAGCAAGGCATGTTTGCCTGGACGTAGCGAACGGATTTCACCAACGGTGAATTGATAATCTGCTCCGAACACGTCCGATGAGCCATCGCGAGTCAGGCGCAGGTACACGGGGCCGTGATAGTCGTTGGCCCACTTGATCATGCCCGCGCACTCATATTGATCTGCAGGAGACAAGACCGTCATCTGGGGCATCGCTCTCATGATCGCAAGGTCTTCAACGTCTTGATGCGTCTTGCCGGTGAACCCCGTCATCAATCCGGAATAAGCAGCTCCGATCTTCACATTGGCGTTGGTTTGAGCAACCAGCATGCGGATCGGGTCGACGGCCCGATGGGTAAAGAAGACGGTAAACGATGAAAGCCAAGGTACGAACCCCAGCGTGGCCATACCCACCGCAACTCCCACCATGTTTTGCTCAGCAATGCCCATTTCCAGAAAGCGATCCGGATGTGCCGCCGCGAATTTGTCCGCCTTGGTCGAATTAGCGAGGTCGCCATCCAAGACCACGATCCGCTGATCCTCTTTCGCCAGCGAAACCAGCGTGTCGGCCCAAGCATCTCTTAACGCCTTCATTTCGCGGCCTCCACGATTTGAAGTTCGCGCCGAGCGAGATCGAGTTCTGTCGCGTTGGCAACTTTAGAATGCCACTCGAACTTTCCTTCTGTGAACGATAAGCCTTTCCCTTTAAGAGTCCGGGCGAGGATCATGGTCGGACGGCCAATCGGCGGTTGAGCTTTGCTTTCCTGAATCGCCGGAATGATCTCATCGAAACGATGGCCATCGATCTGAACGACACGCCAGCCGAGGTCTGCAAAAATCGCCGCTAAATCCACGTTATTCCAGGGATCGCGTCGATCTCCCGGGCCATCGCCATCCTGCTGCTTTAACCAGCCAAACTGCTGCAACCCGTTGCAATCCAAAATCGCGGTTAAATTTCCCAGCTGATAACGCGGGGCTACATGGAGCGCCTCCCAGACCATGCCTTCCTGGAGTTCGCCGTCTCCTATCATAACAAAGGTATGAAAACGCTGCTGTTTTCTTTGCCCACCTAACGCGAACCCGAGACCGACAGATAGCCCCATTCCCAAAGATCCCGTTGAGGTTTCCAGTCCCGGCAATTTGGTCACATCGGGATGACCCTGAAGACGCGAATTGCCTTTATCGAACGTCTTCAATTCTTCGATCGGAAAGAATCCTCTTAGCGCCATAACGGTATAGAGGCCGATCGCGGCATGTCCCTTGGAGAGGACAAAACGGTCGCGGTCCGGCCAGCTGGGCTCTTCCGGTTTAATATCCATTCCGCGAAAGAACAGACTGATCAGAACGTCCATCGCAGACATCGGCCCGCCGACATGGCCGGCGCCGCTACCCGCGACGGTACTCAGCACGAGCCAGCGGCCGCGCCGGGAAAGCTCTTCCAGTTCAGAGTAGTTAGAATCTGCGTTCATTTAATAAACGGTTCGAGATAATCACGGTTCTTTGCCGCTACCTTAGTAGGATCGTCAGGCGTGGTGTCCTGTTCGATCACCACCCAGCCGGTGTAGCCGGCCTGGCGGAGCGAATCGATAACCTCAGGCACCCTGGCGATGCCCTCCCCTAGCGGCGCAAAGATGTAAGACTTCAGAGCTTGAGCGAAACTCCAGCCGTTCTCGCGAGACTTCTGCAGAACCTGCCCATCGACGTCCTTGATGTGAACGTAACCAACACGGTTACCGTATTGCTCAAGTGCACGCAGAGTATCGCCTCCACCGTAAGCCAGGTGACCACAATCGAGGCACCAGCTCACTAAGGCCGGATCCGTCTCTTCCAATAACCTGGCGGTCTCGGGTTCGGTTTCCACATAGGTACCGACATGGTTGTGGAAAACGACCTTTATGCCCATCGGAGCTAGCTCGCCGGCTAAATCGTTCAGCCCGGTCGCGAGAGAGTTCCATTGATCCTTGGTCAGGGCACCGTTCGGATCTACATGACCCGCTTCTGATCGCCGCCGATCGTCGCCACTGTCCGCTGCGATCAGATAAGGAGCGCCTATCGACTGAAAAAAGCGGCCGATTTCCAGGGCGCGCAAAATTTCTCTATCGCGCTTCTCCCGATTGCGTAGCTCTAGCCCGACGAACCCACCCAGGATTTGCAAATTCCGTTGCTGGAGATCCGCCAGCAGCTTAGCTGCGTCACGCTCCATGTTCATGCCCCATTCAGTGGCGTTGTACCCTGCCGTCACCATCTCGTCTAACAACGCCGGATACGGAATCCAGGGTCGATAGTCGGTTACGTCGGCGTTATTCCAATTAACCGGTGCGGTGGCGAGCTTCATGCCAGAACGGGTCGTTGTTTCTTGGTCGCTTCCTCATAGTTCGCCCGGGTTGTCTTGGTCTTATCGACCGAACTCACCTCAGCGACCGGTACATCCCACCAGGTTCCCATTCCCGGCATCCGCGACTCTGGATCTGCCGGCACAACCACCACGGTTATCCGGTCAGCCTTGCGAGCTTGTTCCAAAGCGGCCTTCACCTCGCTGGATGTTGCAGCAAAGATGGCCTGTGCACCCATCGACTCCGCATGTTTCTTGAAATCGATCGGGACATAGTCGCCAGCCGGCGCACCGTCTTTTCCATCGCGAAAGCGTAATTCATTTCCGAAATCGGCGACT
>Ga0210389_10000392_pt1 | contig 42049 bp, 34 predicted proteins | sample IncBWH28OmetaG_FD_160127 | JGI IMG/M metagenome (GOLD analysis project Ga0210389, IMG submission 160127) | Forest soil microbial communities from Barre Woods Harvard Forest LTER site, Petersham, Massachusetts, United States - Inc-BW-H-28-O ... | reverse complement strand
TCCGGTCCCGGACGCCCCGGCCGCCCCGGCCGCCCCGGCCTACGCGCCGCCCGCGTCTCCGCCGCCCGCCGCCGCGCCCACGTGGAACCCCGCGCCCGCGGCGCCCGCCCCGGCCGCGTTCGGTAAGGCGGCCGCCCCCGCCGCTCCCCCGGCTCCCGCTCCGGTCGCCGCCGCACCCGCCCCCGTGGCGGAGTCCGAGCCGGCCGGCGCGTACCCCGAGCCCACGCCGCTGCCCACCGGCGGTGACTCCCCGTACGTGACGCCGCTGGTCCGCAAGCTCGCCGCCGAGCACGGCGTCGCGCTCGAGAACGTCACCGGCACGGGCGTCGGCGGCCGCATCCGCAAGCAGGACATCCTCGAAGCGGCCCGCAAGCAGCGGGAAGCCGAGGCCGCTCGTGCCGCTCAGGCCGCTCAGGCCGCCGCGGCGCAGGCCGGGCCCGCCGCGGCCCCGGCGGCCCAGGCGCCGGCGCAGCTCACGGCCGAGGTGGCCGCCCTGCGCGGCACCACGCAGCGGATGTCCCGGCCGCGTCAGCTCATCGCGGCGCGGATGGTCGAGTCGCTCCAGGTCTCGGCGCAGCTCACCACGGTCATCGAGGCGGACGTCACGAACATCGCCCGGCTACGTGACCGGGCCAAGGCCGACTTTGAGTCCCGTGAGGGCGTCAAGCTCACGTTCCTGCCGTTTTTCGCGCTGGCCACGGTGGAGGCCCTCAAGGCCCACCCGAAGCTCAACGCGGTCATCGACTCCGAGAAGCAGGAGGTGACCTACCACGACGCCGAGCACCTGGGCATCGCGGTGGACACCGATCGCGGCCTCATGGTGCCGGTGATCCACAAGGCCGGGGACCTGAACATCGGCGGCCTCGCCCGGAAGATCGGTGACCTCGCGGCGCGCACCCGCTCCGGCCACGTCGGCCCGGACGAGCTCGCGGGCGGCACGTTCACGCTGACCAACACCGGCAGCCGCGGCGCGCTGTTCGACACGCCGATCATCAACCAGCCGCAGACCGGCATCCTCGGCGTCGGCACCGTGGTCAAGCGCCCGGTGGTCGTGGAGGACCCGAAGCTCGGCGAGGTCATCACGGTCCGCTCCATGGTCTACCTGGCGCTGACCTACGACCACCGGCTGGTCGACGGCGCCGACGCGGCCCGCTTCCTCGTGACGGTGAAGAACCGCCTCGAGGAAGGCTCCTTCGAAGCCGAACTCGGCCTCTGACGGCCGGGCCGGGAGCTTAGACGGTGCGGGATCTGTCGCAGTGAAGGTCGCGATCACCGGCTCGTCCGGATTCATCGGCGGCGCGCTGGCGGCCAGCCTGCGGGCGGACGGCCACGAAGTCGTCCGCCTGGTCAGGCGGCCGCCGCGCGGCGCCGGCGAGCTGTGCTGGGATCCGCGCTCGGCCGGAGCGGGGCTCCCCGACGACCTCGCGGCGACCCCGCTGCACGGCATCGACGCGTGCGTCCATCTCGCGGGGGCGGGCGTCGGCGACCACCGCTGGACCGATTCCTACAAGACGGAGATCCGGGCCAGCCGGGTACTCGCCACCAGCTCTCTCGCCACCGCGCTGACCAGGCTCGACCCGGCGCCGAAGGTCTTCGCCACGGCGTCGGCGATCGGCTGGTACGGCGGGGCCGGGGGCACGACCACGTTCACCGAGGACGTGCCGGCCGGGCAGGGTTTCCTCGCCCGCGTGGTGCACGACTGGGAGGCCGCGTCCGCGCCCGCCGCGACACACGGCATCCGGGTCGCGCAGTTCCGCAGCGGCCTAGTCCTGTCGCCCCGCGGCGGCGTCCTGGGACGGCTGGCGCTGCCCGCGAAACTCGGGGTGCTGCCCCGGTTCGGGGACGGCAGGCAGGTGATGAGCTGGATCGCGCTGACCGACGAGATCCGCGCGATCCGCTTCGTGCTGGACGCCGACGGCGCGCACGGCGCGTTCAACCTCACCGCCCCCGCGCCGGTGACGAACGGCGAGCTCACCAGCGCGCTCCTGCACGCGTTCGGGCGGCCGGACTTCCCGTGGCTGCGCGTGCCCGCGCCGCTGCTGAAGCTGGCGCTGGGTGAGATGTCGTCGGAACTGCTCGGCAGCGCGCGGGTGATCCCGAAGCGGCTCCTGGAGGCGGGCTTCGAGTTCACCTACCCGACAATCGGGGCGGCGCTGGCGGCGGAACTGGCCGTCTGAGCGTAGTTTCTGGGGTTATAGCCACCGAAACTACGGTCAAACTCGCCTACGACTCCGGCTGGAGGGTGATCGTGAAGTCGGCGTGGCGGAACGGGGCCGGCACGCCCCACCGCTCCGCGAGGGCCGGGTCGTCGACCTGAGCGAAGTCCGCGACCAGGGACTTCTTCACCGCGAAGACGGTGTCTGACTCGATGTACTCGCTGCCCGCGACGAAGATGTGGGTGGTCAGGTCCCGGTGGCCGGGCGCCGACACGATGAAGTGGATGTGCGCCGGGCGGAACGAATGCCGGCCCGTCGCGCGCAGCAGTTCGCCGACCGGGCCGTCGGTCGGGATCGGGTAGTACCGCGGCACGACCGTGCGGAACCAGAACTCGCCCCTATCGTCGGCGGTGAACAGCCCGCGCCCGTTGCCGATCTCCTGCACGCCCGGCTGCTGCACGTCGTAGAAGCCCTCGTCGTTGGCCTGCCACACGTCTAGCGTCGCGCCGGGCAGCGGCGTGCCGGACACCGACACCACGCGGCCGGTGACCACGCACGGCTCGCCGGTGCCGACGTGGTCGATGCTGTCGCCGAGCGCCCGTACCGGCGACTCCACCACGTGGAACGGGCCGAGGACGGTGGACTCGGTCGCGACGCCGAACTTGCGGTTGCTGATCGTCTCGGTCAGCATCGACAGCCCGAGCACGTCCGACAGCAGGATGAACTCCTGGCGCTTGTCGTCGCACTTCTGGCCGGTCCGGGTGAGGAAGTCGATCGCGGACTCCCACTCCGGGATCGTCAGCTCGACCTCACGGGCGAACCCGTGCAGATGACGCACGAGGCTGGTCAGGATCTCGCGCAGCCGCGCGTCCGTCGACGGGGCGAAGCTCTCGACGACGGCGTCGGCCGCCGTCTCCTCGGTGAAGTCGGTAGCCATGCCCGCAGACTAGGTCTTCCCGTGGTGCGCCGCCACCCCGGGGCCGGCGTCATCACCGGCGGACTCCCCGCCTTCCTCACCCGTGCTTTCCTCACCCGTGCCTTCTTGGCCCGCGCCGCCCTCGCACGTGCTGCCCTCACCCGCGCTGCCCTGCACGCCGGGAATGGCGCCGTACAAGCCGGCCAGGGGCACCTTCCACAGCGACGGCAGCGGCAGCCGGACACCGCCCGCTCCCATCGCGGCCAGCGCGGACATGCGGATCAGGCGGCGGGCGGCGTTGAACATCAAGAACGCGAGCGGCAGTTCCATCAAGACCGCCTCGGCGACGCTGGGCCACATGTCGGCCGTCCGCAGGTCGAGGATCACGTCGAACCAGGCGTCGCAGCACAGCATGGTGCCGGTCACCAGGAGGGCGGCGATCGCGATCTGGCGGCCGCGCCACAGCGCCCAGCCGATGAGGGCGAACCCGATGAGCTCGAAGATGTCGAGCCCGACCCAAGCCAGCCGCCAGTGGGTGGCCGTGAACACCCGGTGCAACGTGAGAACGAGCACAACGATCCAGGCCGCCAGCACGACGCTGGCCGTGACCGAGAAGATCGCGGCGAGCCTGCGCCGCCGGTGCATCTTCAGGTCCAGCAGCGGGTGCGGGTAGTCCATCTCGGCCAGCATGTCGGCGAGCTGACGGCGCTCGGCGGCACTCATCCGGCGAAGATCCGCCTCTTTGATCACAGTTTGGTTCTTCCCAGGTGGCGCGACCGCCTCACGTGAGTCGTAACCTCGATTGGGTGGATGACGAACTCGTGTATGCGCATGTCGGATTCGGCTCGGAGGCGGTGGACTACGTCGCGGGCTGGGACCTCCAGCGGGAAGTCCACGCCCGCCGGGTCGCGAGCGCGATCCCGGACAGCTGCCTGCTGCTCGAGCACGCTCCCGTGTACACCGCGGGCAAGCGCACCGCGGTGTCGGACCGGCCGATCGGCGATCCCGGTGCCCCGGTCATCGACGTCGACCGCGGGGGAAAGATTACCTGGCACGGTCCGGGACAGCTCACCGCATACCCCATCGTGAAACTCCGCGAGCCGGTGGACGTCCTGGAGTACGTCCGCGGCCTGGAGGAATCCATGATCCGGGTGTGCGCCGAGTTCGGCCTGCGCGCCATCCGGATCGAGGGGCGCAGCGGCACCTGGATCCCCGCCGACCCCGCGCGCGGGCTGCCCGACCGGAAGGTCGGCGCCATCGGCGCCCGGGTCGCCCGCGGCGTGACCATGCACGGCCTCGCGCTGAACTGCGACTGTGACCTGTCGTGGTTCGACCGGATCGTGCCGTGCGGCATCCGCGACGCCGGCGTGACCTCGCTCACCGCCGAGACGGGCATCGAGGTGTCGGTCGCCGACGTGACTCCGCTGCTGGAACGGCACCTGGCCGCCGCGCTCGGGTATCACGCCTGGCGGCGCATCCACTCGGTCGCGCCCCTGGCCGCGGCCCCGCTGCCGGAAACGGCCGCAAGCTGACATACGCTGGATGACGTGGCAAGCACCTCGGAACTAGCCCCTGACGGCAGGCGGATGCTCCGCCTCGAGGCCCGCAACAGCGCGACCCCGATCGAGCGGAAACCGCCGTGGATCAAGACCCGCGTCCGCACGGGTCCGGCGTACACGGAGTTGCATGGCCTCGTGAAATCCGAGGGCCTGCACACCGTGTGCCAGGAAGCCGGCTGCCCGAACATCTTCGAGTGCTGGGAAGACCGCGAGGCCACCTTCCTGATCGGCGGCGACCAGTGCACGCGGCGGTGTGACTTCTGCCAGATCGACACCGGCAAGCCGCTCGCCCTCGACCGGGACGAGCCCCGCCGGGTCGCCGAATCCGTCCAGAAGATGGGCCTGAAGTACGCCACCGTGACCGGCGTCGCCCGCGACGACCAGCCCGACGGCGCCGCCTGGCTGTACGCGCAGACCGCGCGGGAGATCCACGCGGCCGTGCCCGGCTGCGGCGTCGAACTGCTCGTGCCCGACTTCAACGGGATCGCCGAGCAGCTCGAGGAGGTCTTCAGCGCCCGGCCGGAAGTGTTCGCGCACAACATCGAGACGGTGCCGCGGATCTTTCGCCGGATCCGGCCGGGCTTCCGCTACGAGCGGTCCCTGGACGTCATCAAGACGGCGCACGACGCCGGGATGGTCACGAAGTCGAACCTGATCCTCGGGCTCGGCGAGACCCGGGACGAGATCGCCCCGGCCATGGCCGACCTGCGGTCCGCGGGCTGTGACCTGCTGACGATCACCCAGTACCTGCGGCCGTCCCTGCGCCACCACCCGGTGGAGCGGTGGGCCAAGCCCGAGGAGTTCGTCGAACTGCGCGCCGAGGCCCTGGCCATGGGTTTCGCCGGCGTCATGTCCGGCCCCCTGGTCCGCTCCTCCTACCGGGCGGGCCGCCTGTACGCTCAGGCCATCGAGGCACGAGCTTGCCAAGCACCCGAAGTGCCGGCCAGCGCGCGCTGACCGAGGGCAGCCTTCGGGTCACCCGGGCAGCGTTCGCGTGCAGCCGAGGGGCGGCTTTGGTCGTTCGGGATAATAATCTTTAGTCTCGGACGAAACGCGTAACGGAAGGCTGAACCGGTGGTTGACAAGTACAGCGCGGATGATCTCGCGAACGCGGGCCGGCTGAAGCAGATGCGCATGGTCGCTGGCCTGGTCAACCAGCAGAACAAGCGGGCGCTGCCCCTCACGTTCGGGAGCGCGGCGGCCATCATGGTCGTGCTGGTGGTCATCGGCGTGGTGCTCGGGCAGTGGTTCCTGATCCCCATCGGCGTGCTGCTCGGGCTGCTGGCGGGGACGATCCTGTTCGGGCGGTTCGCGCAGAGCGCGCAGTTCGCGGCGATCGACGGGCAGCCGGGCGCGGCCGCCGCGGTGCTGCAGAACATGCGCGGCAACTGGACGGTGACCCCGGCGGTCACCGCCAACCGGAACCTGGACGTGGTGCACCGCGCGGTCGGGCGCCCGGGCGTCGTACTCGTCGGCGAGGGCGTGCCGGGACGGGTCACCCAGCTGATCGCGGCGGAGAAGAAGCGGACCTCCCGGGTCGCGCACGACGTGCCGATCTTCGAGTTCCAGGTCGGCGACGAGGAGGGCCAGGTCCCGGTCCGGAAGCTGCAGCGCAAGATCCTGCGCCTGCCGCGCAACCTCAAGCCGGCCGCGGTGAGCGACCTGAACTACCGGCTGAAGGCGCTGCAGCCGTCCCTCCAGATGCCGAAGGGCCCCATGCCGAAGAACGTCCGCCAGCCGAAGATGCCCCGGCCCAAGGCGCGCTAACGCCTTGCCCGGGCTCGGGTTACATGCGCACGACGATGGTGTTGGCGGCGCGGTCGTGCAGGCCGCGCAGGTCACGGTCGGACAGCAGAGGCGGCACGACGAACAGCAGCAGCACGGTGCGCAGCAGGGCCCACCGGAAGCCCGGGCGGCGGCCGTCGGTCGTGATCACCCGGATGCCGAGCAGGCGCTTGCCGACCGTGATGCCGCTGATCGCGGTAAGCAGCCAGACCTCCAGCGCGAACACGAGCAGCGTCCAGTCCATCGTCGCGAAATAATGCGAGTCCATTGTGCTGGCGAAGATCTCGTGGCGGGTGGCGGCGGCCACGATGATCTCGCACAGCACCCAGTCGACGATCAGCGCGACCACGCGGCGGCCCATCGGGGCACTCGCGCCGGGTCCGTCCTGGGGCAAGCCGAAGCGCTTACCAGGGTATTCAGGCGTGTTGTCAGCCGCGGCGGCACGGCGTGGCTTGGCCGTCCGCACCGCGGTGCCGGACCGCCGGCTGCTACGTTGTTCGGACACATGACTACGGTATCCGCTGCGCGCTCCCGGCCCGACGGCCGCACCGGCCGGACGGCACGCGTAACACCAGTGAAACATCGGGGACACTGCGGTGAAATTGCGGGGGGCTACCGTTCGAAGCGCATAACGCCCCGATCATCTAGATATTGATCACCTACGCGCGCCCTGTTCAGGGAGGGTTGATGTTCAGCACTGCCGATGAGGTTCTTAGCTTTATCGCTGCGGAGAAGGTTGAGTTCGTCGACGTCAGGTTCGTGGACCTGCCCGGCACGATGCAGCACTTCACCGTGCCGGTCGAGGCGTTCAGCGCCGACGTTTTCACCGACGGGCTCATGTTCGACGGCTCGTCCATCCGCGGGTTCCAGCAGATCCACGAGTCGGACATGCTGCTGCTGCCGGACCCGACGTCAGCCGTGCTCGACCCGTTCCGCAAGCGCAAGACGCTGAACATGACGTTCTTCGTGCACGACCCGCTGACCGGCGCCCCCTACACGCGCGACCCGCGGAACATCGCCCGCAAGGCCCAGGAGTACCTCAAGGGCACGGGCATCGCGGACACGTCGTACTTCGGCCCGGAGGCGGAGTTCTACATCTTCGACTCCGCGCGGTTCGTCACCACGGCGAACGAGGGTTTCTACCACATCGACTCGATCGAGGGCGCGTGGAACAGCGGCAAGGACGAGGAAGGCGGCAACCTCGCCTACAAGCCCCGGTACAAGGGCGGTTACTTCCCGGTCCCGCCGACCGACCACTACGCCGACCTGCGGGCCGACATGACCCGCACGCTGATCGACTCCGGGATTCTCGTGGAGATGCAGCACCACGAGGTCGGCACCGGCGGCCAGTCCGAGATCAACATGCGGTTCGACACGCTGCTGAAGCAGGCCGACAACCTGCTGCTGTACAAGTACATCATCAAGTCCGTCGCCCGGGAGAACGGCAAGACGGTCACCTTCATGCCGAAGCCGCTGGCTGGCGACAACGGCAACGGCATGCACTGCCACCAGTCGCTGTGGAAGGACGGCGCGCCGCTGTTCTACGACGAGGTCGGCTACGGCGGCCTGTCGGACGTCGGCCGCTGGTACGTTGGCGGCCTGCTCAAGCACGCCCCGTCGCTGCTGGCCTTCACCAACCCGACGGTGAACTCCTATCACCGCCTGGTGCCCGGCTTCGAGGCGCCGGTCAACCTCGTGTACTCCTCGCGTAACCGGTCGGCCTGCTGCCGCATCCCGATCACGGGCTCGAACCCGAAGGCCAAGCGCATCGAGTTCCGCGTGCCGGACCCGTCCGCCAACCCGTACCTCGCGTTCTCCGCGATGCTGATGGCGGGCCTGGACGGCATCAAGAACAAGATCGAGCCGCCGGAGCCGGTCGACAAGGACCTCTACGAGCTCCCGCCGGACGAGGCCGCCGCGATCCCGACGGTGCCGGGCTCGCTGGAGAAGGTGCTGGACACCCTCGAGGCGGACCACTCCTACCTCACCGAGGGCGGCGTGTTCACCGAGGACCTGGTACAGACCTGGATCGAGTACAAGCGGACGAACGAACTCGACCCGATCCGGCTGCGCCCGACGCCGCACGAGTTCGAGCTCTACTACGACGTCTGAGTGGCGCCGTAAGTCGCAGTAGCGGAAGCCCGCAGGAAGGTCACGCACCTTGCTGCGGGCTTTACGCGTCGCGCGCGCGATCGCCCGCGGGGCGAACCCGCCATCACCGCCCGTTTCAGGTATTTCGCCTTAGTCTGGACACCTGGCCGATGACTGGCGCGTGAGCGTGTCCCTGCCTGAAGGGTCGCGAGCGGATGAGGATTTTCCCCGGACAACCGCGATGACGGACGATGCGAACCAGCGCACTGTCCCGCGAGCCGTCCGCGTTTCATGGGTCGTTCGTGCCATAAGGCACGCTAAGGCGCGAGACCCGGATCCATCACGCCGGGATATATCGCCCTATGTCCGGTGATCTCTGGCATCCGGCTAGCCCCAGAAGAACCCGATCGAACGCCAGTTCCAAGATCATGGGTCATCCATGCCAAATAGCGGCACTTTCGACCCATGATCATGAAAACGATGCCCCTATAGGGTATCCCGGAATGAACCTTTGGAAGCGATATTTCCGGATAAAGATAGCGGTGCCTTCGGGCCGAAAGCGGGTCCGGGCGGCAATGACCCATGATCTTGGCGCGGACCATGGCCGCTCGTCCGCACCGGTCAGCAGGCCGTCACGGCGAGGCGGGGACCTCGAGCCATAGTCCGCCGTTCAGGTTGAGGTTGTTGCCATTGGCCTGGTCGGGAGCCGAGTCGCCGATATAGGTGTACAGCGGGTGCCCGTTGTACGTGAGCTGGAGCGAGCCATCGGTCCGCTTGATCGTGCCGATCTTCCCCGGCAGGCCTGAGCCGGCCGCGGAGCTGCCGATCACCGGGGGCCAGTAGGCAGCGCAGGTCCCGTAGCACTTCGACGTGGTGGGTGTGTCGGGGGCGAAGGAGTAGAGCGCGAAGCCCTTGCCGTTGGTCAGGACCGTCACGCCGCCGATATGCGCGGTCTTCAGGGCAGTGACCGTGCTGGTGGCGGGTGGTGCCGACACGGTCGCGTTGGCAACCGCGACCCCGAGCAGCACCGCCGCCGCAACCCCCAAAACCGCGGCAGTCAGCCGGGCCGTCCGGGCGAGCGCCGGGGCCTTTGCCGCGCTTGCCTGCGGTACAGGAGCAAGCACGAGCGCGGCCAGTACCATGAAAGCCGCCACTTCCACTACGCCGGCGGCAATACCGGCGGTCGTCCGGACCTCCTTGAACCCGAACAACCCGATCCAGACTGACAGCAGGTAGCCGCCGAGGGTGGCCAATGCGAAGCCCGCACCCGCGGCGGCAGCGAGCCGACTGGGGATGAGGAGCCGACCGGGGATGACGAGTACCGCCAGCCCGAGGGCGAAGGCGGCGATCACCTGCAGCAGGAACAGCCAGCCGATCGTCGGGATCGTCCGGTAGCCGGTCAGGTACAGGTCGAGATGGATCGCCGCGGTGGCGATCAGCAGACCCGACCCCGCTACGCGCAGGATGATCTGCGGCCAGCCACGCGCCGAGGGCGCCGGGTGTCCCATCACGCCTCGCCGGCCCGAGGTGAGTATTCCCGTCTGGTCGTTACCCGCCATGTCATTGCCTCGCTCCATTCGGTCACTGTACTGCCTTAGTTACCCAGCGTGGCCGACCAGGGCGGCTGGAACCACCTGCCGTGCAGTCTGCGGCTCAGTAGCCTCCGCCGCCGGTACTCGGCGAGGAACTGCCGGCCGGCGCCGCGCCACCGGACGCCGGGACTTCGTGCCACAGTCCGCCGAAGGCGTTGACGTCGTTGCCGCTGGCCGTCCCAGGGGCGGTGTCGCCGGTGAAGGTGTACAGCGGGTGCCCGCTAAAGGTGAGCTGGGTCGAGCCGTCGGATCGCTTGATCGTGGCGTACGGGCTCTTGACACTCGCGGGCGCCGTTTGCGGCGGCCAGGCCGTCGCGCACGCTCCGTTGCAGGCCGACTTGGTGGCCGTGTCGGGGGCGAACGAGTAGAGCGTGAAGCCCTTGGCGTTCGTCAGGACCGTCACGCCGCCGATATTCGCGGTTTTCAGGCCCACGGCGGCCGCCGCAGCGGCGCCGGCGCTGCTCCCGGCCGGCGAACTGCTGGTCGCACTGCTGGTCGCACTGCTCGGCGCACTGCTCGGCGCACTGCTCGGCGCACTGCTAGACGAACTGCACGCTGCCAGCGCCGCGAGGCCTGCCGCGGCAGCGGGGACCACCAGCAGCGCCCGCCGGCGGCCGTTGCCGACTTTCAGCCGGTCATGCGATGTGATCATATCTTTTACCCTTTCCCCCTTGTTTCCGCCTTTCTCCCGTGCGCGGTGGCGAGCCCGCCGCGTGCGAAACAACGCTGACGAGCCCGCCTTGCCATCGACGATACGGGGGGCGTTAGGCCGCCCTGCGGCGCGCGAGAGGCGGACTCGGCGCGGCGCTGACCGCTGTCGGGCAAACTAAGCCCGGGATGACTGTGCATGTTCAGACGTACCCAGCCCGTCTTCTCCAATGCGGTCGCCTCGGAACCTTTGACCGCTCGCCTGTACTCGCGCGGTCCGGTGAGCTCGTTCCCCGCTTCAGTCCTCGGGGTTCGGGCCGGCCAGCAGGGTGTAAGCGCGCGCGAACACCTTCGGCGTGATGATGCCGGGTGCGATGTGCTGGGAGATCTGCAGGCCGCATAGGAGCGCGTAGCCGACGCCCCACGCCTCCAGGGTGGTGAGCCCGGGGGGCGGCGGGTCCTCGTCGGCCGCCGCCAGCTCCGCCAGGCGGCCCTCGAGGTCGGTGCGGTAGCGCCCGAGGGCGTCGGGACTGCGCAGCAGCGCCGCGAGGAACTCCAGTTCCACCGCCAGCCCGGCCTTGTCCCGGAACCTCTCGTCGGCCGCTATGTCACGCGCGAAGTTCGCGAGCCGCTCCCCCGCCGGCCGGCACTGGTCGTTCAGGTCGGTCACCACCGCCGGCGTCGGCGCGTTCGGCCTGCACCGCTGCCTCGGCGCGGCGCTCGCCCGGCTCGAGGGCCGCGCCGCGTTCGAGGAGCTCACCCGCCGGTACCCGCGGCTCGAGCTGGCCGGGACGCCGGTCCGGCGGCCGCTGCTCGTCCTGCGCGGCTACGAACATATCCCGGTCCGCGCCGCGTGATCGCGAGTGCCATCGCCGGCCGCGCGGCTGTTAGGGTGCACGCGTGGAAGGAACCGAGATCACCAGCGAACTCCTGCCCGCTACCCGCCGGGCCCTGCTGCACCGGGTCGCCGTGGAGCAGTCCGAGGGACGGACGCCATCGCTCGTCGGGGCCGTCGTCCGGGACGGGCGGCAGGTGTGGTGCGGTTCGCGGAGCATGCTCGAGGGGCACGAGCCGGACGGCGACACCCAGTACCGGATCGGCTCGCTGACCAAGACGTTCGTGGCGGTCCTGGTCATGCGGCTGCGGGACGAGGGGCTGCTCGATCTTGCCGACCCGCTCGGCAAGTACCTGTACTCAGGCGAGGCAGGCTCCGCGACGATCGCCCAGCTGCTGTCGCACACCGCGGGCCTGGCCTCGGAAGCGCGCGGACCGTGGTGGGAACGGACGCCGGGGGAACTGCGCCCGGCGCTGGCCGACATCTTCGGCGACCGGCCGCATCCGCATCCGCCCGGGCGCCGGTTCCACTATTCCAACCCCGGGTTCGCCCTGCTCGGCGCCCTCGTCGGCAAGCTGCGCGGACACAGCTGGGACGAGGCGGTCCACCGGGAGATCCTCGAGCCGCTCGGCATGACGCACACGACACTCCGGCCGCGGGCCCCGCACGCCGGCGGGTTCGCGGTCCACCCCTGGGCCGACGTGATGCAGCCGGAGCCGGCCGAGCACACGGGCCTGATGGCGCCGGCCGGCGACCTGTGGTCCACGGCCGATGACCTGAGCCGGTTCGCGGCGTTCCTGCTGGACGGTGACGACCGTGTCCTTCCCCGCACGTCCCTGGCCCTGATGCGCAGGCCCGCCTCTCCCCCCGAGGACCCGGGGAGCGGGTACGGTCTCGGCCTGCAGCTGCTCGAACACGACGGCCGCAGGCTGTTCGGACACGGCGGGTCGATGCCCGGATTCCTCGCCACGCTGGTGGTCAGCGAACAGGACAGGCTCGCCGCGGTGATCTTGTCCAACGCGACCGCCGGCCCGCGGGTCGGGACGGCCGCCGCGGACCTCATCAAGATCGTCGCCGAGAACGAGCCGCGCCTGCCCGACCGGTGGGCGCCGCGGCCCGGCATCGGCGCGGAGCTGCTCGCCCTGACCGGCCTGTGGTACTGGGGACCGCGCCCGACGGCGCTGCGCGTGCTGGCGAGCGATTTGCTGGAACTCAGCCCCGTGTCCGTCGCCGGCCGCGGTTCGGTGTTCCGCGCCGCGGCCGACGGCACCTGGACCGGGCTGGATGGCTACTACGCCGGGGAGACGCTCCGGGTCGTGCCCGCGGCCGACGGCGTCGCCGCGCACCTGGACCTGGGGACGTTCGTCTTCACGCGCGAGCCCTACGGCCCGGACTCGCCCGCCGCCGCACGGCCGCACCCGGACGGATGGGGCGAAGGCTGATCGTCCGCCGGATGCCCGTAACGGATCCTGTGCGACGATCATGCCGCTAATTAACATTTGCCATGCAAATTGCACTTCATCCGGTAGCCGACATTAATTGGCTCGGCGTGACCGAATGACGGAAAATTTACTGGCCCCGTTCAGGTAATCGCAAAAGATAAAGCTGGGGAGGGCGCGTCGCCGGGCGGCCCGCCCTCCCCAGCGCTTTTGGGTCCCGGCCGGCCGGCGGCGCGTGCCCGTTCCGCGCGGGCGACCCGGCCTTCCAGCGACTCCAAAGACAGCCCCGTCAACTGGGATGACTCGTCCGGCCGCCGTGCTCGCCAGGTGTTTCCCTCGCGCCAGAACGACCATTCGGGGTAGCGGCGGCGTGCGCCCTCGAGGTCGGGTGCGGTAGGGTCCGGTCCCCTCACGATTCCAGGATCGCGCCCGTCCCCGTCCGTGTAATAGTGATAAGTGGGAGCACGTGGGAATGCCATTAATAGTGCTTCGCGTTCGGCACGGATATCGGCGAGCAGAAGGTGCGCATATGCCAGGGACAGAAGGCAAGACGCTCCGGGAATGGCGGCGGGCCCGCGGCTGGGACGTCCCGCAGCTGGCGCGCCAATTGCGGCACGCGTCGACGGAGCCGGTCGCCGCGCACGACGGGCTGGTCCGGATGATCCGCAGCTGGGAACGCGGCACGCACGTGCTGTCGGAGCGATACGAGCTGCTGTACCGGTCGCTGGGCTTCGAGGGGCATCAGCTGCGGCACGCGCCGCCGGCCGGGCCCGAGACCGTCGCGGTGTGCTGCAAGACGCCGGACGGGCGGATCACCTTCGTCGACGTCCCGCTCCGCCGGCTCACCGGGAGCGACAGCCCGGTGACGATGCCCGTCGCCGCGCCGCGCACCCGGCCGTGGCCGCGCCACGACCCGGACGCCCGGCCCGTGGAGCGCTTCCTGCTCGCCCGGCAGGCGCTGCGGGACAACGACAATCTCTTCGGCCCGCACGACGTGATCCCGCTCGCGGTGCGGCAACTCGCGATCATGCGGGACCTGTCCCGCTCGCTGCCCGGCGGCGGCCGCCGGGGGCTCCTGCGCCCGCAGGTCCAGTTCGCCGACCTGCTGGGCTGGCTGTACCAGGACTGCCGCGAGTTCACGACCGCCGGGCACTGGCTGGACCGCGCGCTGGAGTGGGCGCACATGCTGGATGACCAGGCCTGCGTGGCCTTCATCCTCGCCCGCAAGAGCCAGCTCGCCGGCGACATGCGCGAACCGGGCGCCGCCATCGCCGCCGCCGAGGCCGCGATGCGGATCACCAGCGAGGACCTGATCGGCGCGGCCGCCGCCACGTACGCCGCCCACGGTCACGCGCTCGCGGGCGACACGGCGGCCAGCGGGCGCCTGTACGAACGGGCGCGGACCGTGCTCGCCGGCGCCGACGGCGCGGACTCGGCGCCGTGGGTGACGTTCCTCGACAATGCCTACATCGACGTGTACGAGGCCGGCAGCCTCGCCGTCCTCGGTGCGCACGATGCCGCCGCCGCGGGGTTCGAGGCCGCCATCGGCGGCCTGCGTCCCGGCTTCCACCGTGACCGCGGCGTCTACCTCGCTCGCGAGGCCCGCTCCCGCGCCGGCGCGGGCGAGCACGAGCACGCGGCCGAACTCGGGCTGCGCGCGCTCGCGATCGGCACCGAGACGCAGTCGGCGCGGATCTTCGCCGAGCTGGGCGACGTGCGGGACGCCACCGCGCCCGCGGCCGGCTCGGCCGCCGTCACCAGCTTCCAGGCCGCGCTGAGCGCCGCCGACGTCCGCTAGCCGTCCCTAAAGCTCTAGCCGTGCCCAAAGCTCTAGCCGTCCCTAAAGCGACAGGTGCCGGTTCGGCGCCATGGCCCGCTCGGCGAACTCCGGGAGCTCCAGGACCGTGAGCCCGGCCCGCTCGAGCAGCTCATACCCCTGGCAGTCGGCGACGAACAGGCTGGGCTCCCGCCAGCCCAGCACGACCCGGCGGATTCCCGAATCGGCGATGAGCGCGGCGCAGCTGCGCGGCCGGGACTTGCGCTGCGAGCACGGCTCGAGCGTGCTGTAGATCGTCGCGCCCGCGAGGCGGGCATCACCGGCGAGCTTGCCGAGCGCGGACTCCTCCGCGTGGACGTGCGGGTCGCCCTCCCGCGAGTAGCCGCGGGCTAGCTCGGCGCCGTCGGCCGCGACGATGACGGCGCCCACCGAGTACGCATGTTCGGACGGCGGGCACTCGTGTGCCAGGTCTATCGCGAGAGTCATCCAGCGTTCGTCTTCCTGGCTCGCCATCGGCGCTCTCCCTGCCCTATGCGACCGCGTTTATACCTTTAAGGTCGACGTGCCCTCTTGTTGTTCCTTGACAAGTGTTCTGTGGGTTTCTATGCGCCCTGTCCGGCGCGGCAGGCCCCTGACCTGCGGCCGGAAACGGAAGCCGTGCAGGGGTAGCCGCAGAGTGCGACAATTATCACTATCTGCTGATTATCGGGATGCAGCAAGCTACCGGCGAGTACCGTGACGTGGAGTACCTTGGCAGAAGGAGAGCGCGCCAGGGGGAGGACACGAAGGCGCATCCGTTGACTTGGGCATGTGAGGAACTCTGAATGGAGACGACGACCTACACCGCACTGTGCGAACGGGCGGGCCGTTGGTGGACTATCCGGATTCCGCAGGTAGACGGGCTAACGGCCCAGGTCAGGAACCTCGAGCAGGCGGAGATGATGACCCGCCAGACGATCGTCCGGGCACTAGGCGTCCCGCCGGAATCGGTCATCGTCGAGGTCGTTCCCGAAGCACCGGTCACGGTGGCGAACGCCCTCGAGGCACGGCACGCGGCCCGGCAGGCCCTGGAGATGGCGGTCCAGGCGACCATCCAGGCGCTCGACGCGCTCGCGCAGGACGGCCACTCGTTCGAAGACGCCGCGGTCATGCTGGGGCTGTCCCCGGCCGAGATCGCGCAGTACGGCCCGGGCGCCGGCGCGGTCCCCGGTGACCAGGTTCGCAGTTCCGGGCCGCTGGAGATGGTTAAGCACTAATCGCATTGCGGTTCGCGCTCACATCCGTAAGGTTAGTACTGCCGTGAGCGATTACGAGACCATTGAGCGCATAGACGCCTTCTGCGACGCTGTCCCCCGTCAGCGGGCGCGCGCCGAGGTGACCGGGCCGCTGGTGCTGTTCATCCCGGCCGGGCCGGGGTGGCCGTACTACGCCCGGCCCCGGGTGGACGAGCGCCTGCCCGTGCACGCCGCCGAGATCCGCGCGGTGCGCGCCCGGCAGCGGGAGCTGCTGATCCCGGAATCGTTCGAGTGGCTTGAGCAGACGGCCCCGCTGATGGCGCCCGCCGCCGAAGCGGCCGGGCTTGAGGTGCGCAGGCATCCGCTGCTGGTGCTCGGCCACCTCCTGCCGCGGCCGCCGGTCCCGCCGCGGATCACGGTCCGGATCGTGACGCCGGATGATCCCGACCTTGTCCTGGCGTGGGCGGTGCCCGGTGTCGCGTTCGCGCATCCCGGCACCCAGGTCGGCGAGGCCGGAGTTACCGAACGGGACAAGCTGGCCGCCGACCACGACGCCGGGACGATGGCGATGCTGCGCGAGCGCCTGGGTTCGCGGCGGTCGGCGATCGCCACCGCCGCCGGCCCGAACGGCCCGCTCGCCGCCGGGAGCTACCAGATCGTCGACGGCGTGGCGGAGATCACCGGGGTCGGCGTGCTGCCCGCCAGCAGGCGGCGCGGCCTGGGCGCCGCGGTCACCCACATGCTCGCCGCCGACGCCCTCGAGCGGGGCGCGCGGATCGTGTTCCTGTCCGCCACCGACGGCAGCGTCGCGCGGATCTACGCCCGGCTCGGCTTCCGGATCATCGGCACCGCGATGATCGGCGAACCGCCGGACGCGGGCTGAGCTAGCCCGGGTCAGCTAGCCGCGGGTCTGCTAGCCGCGGGTCCTGGCCAGGGCAGTCGGCGTCAGGCCCGACAGCGCCTTGCACTCCCGCGTCAGGTGGGCCTGGTCCGCGTAGCCGGCCGCGACCGCCGCCGCGGCGAGGTCGATCACGTCGGCGGCCGCGTCGACCTGGCGGACGAAGCGCTGGAAGCGCAGCACCCGCTGGAGGGTCTTGGGCCCGTACCCGGCCGCCGCGTGAAAGCGCCGCCGGAACTGCCGTTCGCTCAGCCCGGCGTCCCCCGCGACGTCCTCCGTCCGTGCCGCCGGGTCGCGCAGCAGCCGCGCCGCCCGCGCGATCGCCTGGTCAGGCTCCTGGTCGGCGACGAGGCGGCCCGCCAGGTCCAGCACCAGCGCCGCGGCGTCGGCGGGCGCCCGGTCCCCGGCCAGCCCGGTATCCCCGGCGAAGGCGGGCAGGACATCGGCGAGCCCGACGCGCTGATCCGTCAGTTCGCTTAGCGGGAGGGCCAGGGCCGGCCCGCCGTGGCCCGGGCGGAACCGCGCGCCGACAGACACAGAACCGGGGCGGGACACGACGGGCACCGCCGCGGTGTCCGGGCCGGCTACGTAGGCGCCGACGCCCTGCTCCCAGATCAGGTCGCAGCACCCGTCCGGCAGCACGACGCTGGCCCGCTCGTCCGCGTCATCGGGCACGACGCTTGCCCACAGGCACGACACCGTGTCACGCAGCCGCGCGGGCGCGGCCCATTCGGCGTAGCCCGGCGCGAGCCATGCGCCCGCTGGCACCCACGACGTCATCGCTCTAGCATGTCACGGCCGTCGGCAGCTGGCTTATTCCAGGGACGCGGTGCCGCTGCCCGGCGCCGGCAGGCGGTGCCCATGCCCGCGCCGGCACGCGATGCCACTGCCCGCGCCGGCACGCGATGCCGCTGCCTGGCACCCGCCCCGCGCCTGATCATGGGTCGTTTCCGCAAAACCCCGGATCCGGGCCATCCAGCCCGCCCGGTTTATCAGGAAATATAGCTATGAAACGCGCATTTCAGGATACCCCCGTAGGGGTACTAGATTCATGATCACGGGTCGAACGTGCCGATATATGGCACGTTCGACCCGTGATCACCGCGGCGACGCCATCCGGGCACTCTCGAAGTCTCGCAAGCGTCCAATATAAGCCGATTTATTCGGACACAGAGGCCCGCTCTCGCAGCCCGGACCGCCCCTGTGCCGCGAATGACCCATCGAATGATGGCCGTTTCGTTCAAGACGGCGGCCGCGCGCCGATGATGGGATGAGCGGCATGAGCACGAAGAAGACCCCAGACTTCGACGCCGCCGCCGCGTTCCTCGCGGCGAGCGCGCGCATCCTCGACCGCCGCGTGTTCGAGCGCCTGTTCCAGGGCGGTCCGGCCGCGCCCGTGCGGGACGCGGTCGGCGCGTACCGTAACGACGACGGCGGCTTCGGCCACGCCCTCGAACCCGACTGCCGGACGGCCGCCAGCCAGCCCGCCGCCGTCGAGATGGCGCTGCGGCTGATGGACGCCACCGACACGTGGGACACGGCCGTCGTGACCCGAGCGTGCGACTGGCTGGCGCGCGTCGCGCCCGCCGAGGGCGGTGCCGCGTTCGTGGAGCCGTCCGTGTCCGAGGGGCCGCACGCGCCCTGGTGGGTTCCCGTGGACGGTCACCCGGCCTCGCTGATTCAGACCGGCCAGCTCGCGGGCGTCCTGCACGCCCGCGGCGTCACGCACCCGTGGCTGGACCGGGCCACCGAGGTCATGTGGGACCGGATAAGCGAGCTGACCGAGCCGAGCGGCTACGAGATGTTCGGCGTGCTGGCCTTCCTCCAGGACGTCCCGGACCGCGCCCGCGCGGACGAGGCCCTCAAGCGGGTCGGCCCGCTCCTGTTCAGCCGGAACCTGGTCGCGCTCGACCCCGAGGCGGCCGGGGAGGTGCACTCGCCCCTCGACTTCGCCGCCACACCGGACTCGGTCGCGCGGCCGTTGTTCGACCAGGCGACGATCACGGCGCACTTGGACCACCTGGCGTCGGCGCAGCGGGACGACGGCGGCTGGATGTTCAACTGGGCGTCGTGGTCTCCCGCCGCCGAGGCCGACTGGCGCGGTTTCCTCACCATCGACGCCCTCCGCATCCTGCGCGCCAACGGTCGCGTCTGATCGGCCCGCCCGCGAGCATGCGCGAAAGCGCTTTTGAGCACGCTGCCGAGCGTGCTCAAAAGCGCGTTTGGTCCCGCTATAGCCGGCTCGTTTACGCATTCGAGCCGGTAGGTGGGGGTGGGGTGCGCCGGCGGGCGCGAGGGGGTAAGCCGGCAGGCGCGAGGGGGTGGGGTGCGCCGGCAGGCGCGAGGGGGTGGGGTGCGCCGGCAGGCGCGAGGGGGTAAGCCGGGCGGGGACGGGGGCCGGGGGGCGAGGACGGGTGCGCGTGGGACGCGGGCCGGCCCGCCCGCGTCAGCCGTAGAAGAGGCGTTCCATGACGGTGCGGGCGTGGCGGGCCGTGCGGCGGTAGTCGTCTTCCAGGGACTGGGCGGGGGCGTCGGTCTCGTAGCCGAGGAGGCGGGCGACCGCGGTGAGCTCGCCGTAGCGGGACGGGAGCTGGTCACCCGGCCGGCCGCTGATCAGGGTGACCGCGTTCCTGATCCGGGCGGCGAGCTGCCAGGAGGCGCTCAGCACCGCGGCGTCCTCGGCCGAGACCAGGCCGGCGTCCACCGCCGCCGCCAGGGCCGCCAGCGTCCGCGTCGTGCGCAGGCCCGCGATCGTGCCCCCGTGCCGCAACTGGAGGAGCTGCACCGTCCATTCCACGTCGGACAGTCCGCCCGGCCCCAGCTTCACGTGCAGTGCCCGGTCGGCGCCGCGCGGGATGCGCTCCGCCTCCACCCGCGCCTTGATCCGCCGGATCTCCCGCACCCCCGTCTCCGGCAGGCCGCCTGCCGGGTACCGGTACGGGTCCGCCATCGCCAGGAACTCCGCGCCCAGCGCGTCGTCCCCGGCGGCGAACCGGGCCCGCAGCAGGGCCTGGAACTCCCACGGCGCGGCCCGCCGGCCGTAGTAGGCCCGGCACGCCGCCAGGCTCGGCACGAGCGGGCCGTGCCGGCCTTCCGGCCGCAGGTCCGCGTCGATGAGCAGCGGCGGGTCCGGCGCGGGCAGCTCCAGCAGCCGCCGCAGTTCCGTCGCCACCGCCTGCGCCGCCTCCGACGCCCTCCGGTCGGGTGTCCCGTCGGGCCCGGACAACGGCCCAGACGACGACCCGGGCAGGGGATCGTGCACGAAGATCACGTCGGCGTCGCTGCCGTAGCCGCTCTCGCGTCCCCCGAACCGGCCCATCGCCAGCACCGCGAACCGGGTCGGCAGCGGCCCGCGCGTCTCCATCTCGACCTTCGCGACCGCCGCCGCGAGCACCGCGCCCAGCGACGCCTCGGTGATCGCGGTCAGCGCCGCCCCGGTCTCGGTCAGGCCGGTGATGCCGAGCACGTCCGCCGCCGCCACCCGCAGCAGCTCCCGCCGCCGCAGGGACCGCACCGCGACGGCCGCGCTTTCCGCGGAACCGGTGTGGCGTAGCGACGCCGCCTCCATCTCGGCGCGGACCTGGCCGGCCTGCTTGGGCACGAGCTCGGCGTCGTCGCCGAAGATCGCGACCGCCTCGGGCGCCCGCAGCAGCAGGCCGGTCGCGTACCGGCTGGAGGCGAGCACCGTGGCCATCCGGTGCGCCGCCTTCGTCTCGTCCCGCAGCAGCCGCAGATACCAGGGCGTCTCCCCCAGCGCCTCGCTCACCTGCCGGAACGCCAGCAGGCCCGCGTCCGGCTCGGCCGCGTCCGCGAACCACCCGAGGAGCACCGGCAGCAGGGTCCGCTGGATCGCCGCGCGGCGGCGTACCCCGGTGGTCAGGGCCCCGATGTGCCGCAGGGCGCCGGCCGGGTCGGCGTAGCCGAGCGCCTCCAGGCGGGCGCGGGCCGCCTCCGGGGACAGGCGCGCGGCGTCGGAGGGCAGGCGGGCGACCACGTCCAGCAGCGGGCGGTAGAACAGCTTCTCGTGCAGGCGGCGCACCCGGATGGCGTGCTTGCGCAAGGCGGCCGTGAAGGCTTCCTCGGGGGAGAGCGCTGGACCGTGATGGATGTCGGACAGTCGCATGGCGCGGCCGAGACGGCGCAGGACGGCGGGATCCTCGGGGAGCGTATGCGTCCGGCGCAGCTGGTAGAGCTGGAGCAAGTGCTCGGTGCGGCGCAGGAAACGATAGGACTCGGCGAGGTCGTCGGCGTCGTCGCGGCCGACGTAGCCGCCGTCCGCCAGCGCGGCGAGGGCGGGCAGCGTCGCGGGGACGCGCAGGCTCTCGTCGGTGCGGCCGTGCACGAGCTGCAGCAGCTGGACGGCGAACTCGATGTCGCGCAGGCCGCCGGGGCCGAGCTTCAGCTCGCGGCCGGCCAGGTTCTTCGGGATGTTGTCGATGACCCGGCGGCGCATGGCCTGCACGTCCTCGACGAAGTGCTCGCGCTGCGCGGCCTCCCAGACCAGGGGGCCGACCGCCGCCTGGTACCGCTCCCCCAGGTCCGCGTCGCCCGCGACCGGGCGGGCCTTCAGCAGCGCCTGGAACTCCCAGGTCTTCGCCCAGCGGTCGTAGTAGGCGAGGTAGCTGGGCAGGGTGCGGACGAGCGCGCCGTCGCGGCCCTCGGGCCGGAGGTTGGGGTCGACGGGAAAGAGATAGCCCTCGGGGGTGACGAGCTCGCAGGCCCTGATCATGCCCGCGGCGAGCTGCGTAGCGGTCCGCATGTTGCTGTTATCGTCGGTCACGAAGATGACGTCGACGTCGCTGGCGTAGTTGAGCTCGCGGGCACCGCACTTGCCCATCGCGACGACGGCGAGGCTGGCGTCAGGTGCGTCGCCCGGGAGCTCGGCCCGCGCGATCGCGAGGGCGGCCTCGCAGGCGGCGGACGCGATGTCGGCGAGTTCCCCGGTGACCTCGTCCACCGAAGCGGCCCCGGTCAGGTCACGGGCCGCCAGGTGCAGTACGCGGCGGCGGTAGGCGGCGGTGAGGGCCGCGACGGACTCGGCCGCCGCGAGCAGCTCGGCGCGGATCTGCCCGGCGCTGGGACGCAGGGCGGCGCCGGGACCGCACAGGACGTAGCAGTCGGCCGGGTGGCGGGCGAGGTGGTCGGCGAACACCTTGCTGACGCCGAGGACGGCCACCATGCGCTCGCGGAAGTCCGCGTCGGCGTTGAGGGAGGCGTGCAGCGTGCCGCCCGGCCCGATCCGCTCGGCGATGGCGGCGAGGCCGGTGAGCGCGAGTTCCGGGTCGGCCGCGCCCGCGAGGGCGGACAGCAGCGGCTCGTCCCCGGTGATGCCGAGCGCGGTGAGCATCCGCTCGGCCCGTGCGGCGTCGGGGAAGCCCATCCGGGCCAGCCAGCCAGTCAGCGAGAAAGTGCGCGAGCCGCTCACGGCATCGAGCGTATACCGCGAAGGCAGCGTATACCGTTGGAGCATGGTGGATCTCATCCCGCGCAGCGTGCTCTTCGGCAACCCCGAGCGGACCAGCCCCCGGGTCTCGCCCGACGGCACTCAGCTGGCCTGGGTCGCGCCACGCGACGGCGTGCAGAACGTGTGGGTAGCGCCCTTCGGCGCCGGCGGCGTGGACTGGGACAGCGCGCGGGCCGTCACCGAGGACACCGACCGCGGCGTCCGGACGTTCACCTGGGCGCATGACGGCCAGCACGTGCTGTACGTGCAGGACAAAGGCGGCGACGAGAACTGGCGGCTGTACGACGTCGACCTGGCGTCGGGGCGGCGGCGGGACCTGACCCCGTTCGAGAACATCCACGCGCAGGTCATCGCGACCAGCAAGCGGCTGCCCGGCGAGGTGCTCGTCGGGGTGAACGCCGACAACCCGCAGCTGCACGACGTGTACCGGCTCGACCTCACGTCCGGGGAGCTCGTCAAGGAGATAGAGAACCCCGGCTACGCGGGCTGGCTGGCCGATGAGGACCTCGTCGTGCGCTGCGCGATCGCGCCGCGGGCGGACGGCAGCTTCGACGTACTGGTCCGGGATACCGCGGACGCCGAGTGGCGGACGATCTGGTCGATCCCGGCCGAGGACGTGCCGTCGAGCGACGTCGTGTCGTTCAGCGGGGACGGCCAGTCGCTGTTCGTGATCAGCGCCGCCGGGTCGAACACCGGCCGGCTGTCCCGGATCGACCTGGCGACCGGTGACGTGACGGTGCTGGCCGAGGACCCGGTCGCGGACGTGACCGGCGCGGTCCTGCACCCGGACACGCGCGCGCCGCAGATCGTCACGATCCTCAAGGACCGCATGACCTACACGGTCCTCGACCCGGCCGTCGAGGACGATGTCAAGGCGGTCCAGTCGCTCCACCACGGCGACCCCATGTTCGTCGGACGGGACGACGCCGACACGGTCTGGCTGGTCGGTTTCACCAACGACACCGGGCCCGTCCCCTACTTCGCCTACGACCGGGCGGCCAAGTCCGGACGGCTCCTGTTCGAGCACCAGCCGGCGCTGTCGGGCTTCGAGCTGGCGGCGATGGAGCCCTTCTCCTTCACCGCGCGCGACGGCCTGGAGGTCCACGGGTACGTGTCGTTCCCGCCGGGGCGAGGCCGTTCGGGACTGCCGGCCGTGCTGAACGTGCACGGCGGCCCGCAGGTGCGGGACGTGTGGGGCTACAACGCCGAGGCGCAGTGGCTCGCCAACCGCGGTTACCTGTGCGTGCAGGTCAACTACCGGGGCTCGACCGGGTACGGCAAGTCCTTCGTCGCCGCCGGGGACCGGGAGTGGGGCGGCAAGATGCACGACGACCTCGTGGACGCCGTGTCCTACGTGACCGAGCAGGGCTGGGCCGACCCGGCCCGGGTCGCCATCTACGGCGGCTCCTACGGCGGGTACGCGGCGCTGGTGGGCGCGGCCTTCACGCCGGACGTGTTCCGCTGCGCGGTGGACATCGTCGGGCCGTCGAACCTCAAGACACTGCTGGAGACCGTGCCGCCGTACTGGCAGCCGGTGATCCAGCAGCTCTACCGGCGGGTCGGTAACCCGGAGACGGACGCGGACTTCCTGTGGTCGCGGTCGCCGCTGTCCCGGGTGCGCGATATCCGCATTCCGCTGCTGATCGCGCAGGGGGCCAACGACCCCCGGGTCAAGCAGGCCGAGTCGGAGCAGATCGTGGCGGCCCTGTCGGCGGCCGGGATCCCGCACCAGTACATGCTGTTCCCGGACGAGGGGCACGGGTTCGCCAAGCCCGAGAACCGGATCAAGTTCTACACGGCGGCGGAGCGCTTCCTCGCCACCTATCTCGGGGGCCGCTACGAGGAGTAACGCGCGCGTCGTCACCGCGTCCGCCGTGGCGTGCGCCCTGGTGCTGGTCACGGGGTGCGCGTCGCTGCGGTCTTCGCTGAAGCAGGTCGGCGCCGGCGTGCACAACCCGGCGGGCAAGACATTCACGATCACGTCGCCGGTGACGGCGGTCAGCCTCGACACCGCTGGCAGCGTGACCGTGACGGGCACTTCGGGCAGCGGGCCAGTCACGGTCACCGCGGAGCCGTCGTATTCGAAGACGGCACCGACGACCACCCGCACCGTGTCCGGCGGGACGCTCACCCTCGGGTACACGTGCAAGTCGCAGCTGCTGTGCAGCGTGGACTACGTCATCAAGGTGCCGCACGGGGTGGGCGTGCACGCGGAGAGCCGGGAGGGGTCGGTCACGCTGACGTCCGTGTCCGGGCCGGTGACCGCGCAGACGTTCGCGGGCCTGATCACCGCGACCGGCCTGACCTCGCCGTCGGCGGTGCTCAAGTCCGGCGCGGGCGGCGTCAACGCCACGTTCGCGGCGGCGCCGGCCTCGGTGCAGGCGTCCACGGACGCGGGCTCGATCACGCTCACGGTGCCCGGCTCGGCCACCTACAAGGTCAACGCGCACGCGGTCGTGGGGGTCACCAGCGTCACCGTGCGCCACTCGAACTCGGCCGCCGACGCGATCTCCGCCCACTCTGACCTGGGCGACATCACGATCAGCCCGTCCTGACCAGCTTCAGGTTCCCGGCCAGCTTCAAGCCCGCGGCCAGCGGCCGCCGTTCCTTGACGTTATGACGTAATCAATATATCATTGCGTCATGCTCTATCCGACGCCGCACTTGGACAATGGCGACGCGCACGTACTCGGCGAGGTCGACCAGATGCGCCGGGAACTGCGGCATGCTGTCCGGGACACTCCCGCCAAGTGGACCGAGGGCCTGCGGAAGTTCCTCACGGCCGATGCGGTCGCGGCCTCGAATTCAATCGAGGGATTCCGGGTGTCCACGGTTGACGTCTTCGATCTCATGGAGGGCGAGCGCGACGTCGACGTCTCGGACGAGAACCAAGCCGAGACACTCGCCTACCAGCAGATGATGACCTACATTCAGACGCTGCACGATGTCGGGGACTTCGCATACACCAAGGGCTTCCTCAACGCGCTGCACTGGATGCTGCAAGGGCACCGGCATAGCCCGCGCAAGCCGGCCGGGCGATGGCGGAAGGGACCGGTCTACGTCACTGACGCGCGAGACCCGTCGATCGCGGCCTACACCGCACCCGCCGCGGACGACGTCCCCGGCCTGATGACGGAACTCATCGACTGGCTGAACGCCCCAGACGGCGCGCACCCGCTCGTGAACGCGGCGATGGCTCACCTTCACCTGGTATCCATTCACCCGTGGGCAGACGGGAACGGGCGCATGTCCCGCTCGCTCCAGACGCTCATGATCGCGCGCGAAGGTGTGCTCGCGCCAGAATTCTCGTCGATCGAGGCATGGCTGGGGCGTCCAGGTAACACCTGGGAGTATTTCCGAGAGCTGCAGAGCCATGGTGCGGAGTACCGTCCGGCGCAGGACGTGTCCGACTGGGTCCGGTTCAACCTCGTCGCGTATCACCAGCAGACCCAGGCAGTACGCAACCGGATCCGCCGTGCGGCCGGAGCCTGGGAGATTCTCACGGACTTCGCCGCCGCGAGCGGGATGGACGACCGTGTCGTGGCCGCCCTGCACGATGTCGCCATGACGGGCCGCGTCCGCCGGCTGCACTACGAGTACGCGGAAGGGCTCAGCCTGCAGCAGGCCCAGCGTGACCTGCGCGACCTCGTCTCGGCTGGCATACTCACATCGGTCGGCCGCACACGGGCGCGCTACTATACCGAGGGCCCGCGGTTCCCGGAAGAAGCGCTGTCCGAGGCGCGTACCCCCAGTGCCCTCGCCAACCCATACCGCGACTAACACCAAGCCGGGCAAACTGGCCCGCAAGCGAATGCCGACGCCGTCACACCTCATCGTCGAGGAGGGAGAAGACGGCGAGGTCGTGGAGGCCGTCATCTTCCCGGTTCGCGCGGCGGAGCGTGCCCTCGCGGCGGAAGCCGGCCTTCTCCGCGACGCGGACCGACGCGACGTTGTCCGTGTTCGCCGTCAGCCACGCCCGCTGCATGGTGCCCTCGGTCAGCGCCCACCTCGCCACCGCGGCGAGGGCCTCGGTCGCGTAGCCCTTCCCGCGCTCATCGGCGCGGACGCCGTAACCGATCTCCGCGGCGCGGATCTCCCAGTCGGTATGGAACAGGCTGATCGAGCCGACAATCCGGTCGGCGGCCCGGTCCAGCATCATGAGGTGGACCCCGTTGCCGGCGCGCCGGGGCTGGTGGACGCCGTCGGCCAGCCACGCGGGCAGGTCACCGGAGGACGTCGGCGCACCCGGCGGGAGCGCTTCCGGTTCCCCGTTGCTCAGCAGCTCCCCGGCCAGGTCAACGTCGCCGGGGCCGTACTCGCGGATGTCGAGACGGTCCGCGGTGATCCTTACGCCAGGGAAATCAGCCATAGGCGGGAGTGTAGTAACCAGCGACGTGATGGGGAAAGCGGGTTCCTGAGGGCCGGCGGCCTAGAGCATCGGGAGGTAGCGGTCGAGTTCGAAGCGGGTGACCTGGCGGCGGTACTCGCCCCATTCCTCGCGCTTGTTGCGGAGGAAGAAGTCGAAGACGTGCTCGCCGAGGGTCTCGGCCACGAGCTCGCTGTTCTCCATGACCCGGATCGCCTCGTGCAGGTCGCCGGGCAGGGGCTTGATCCCCATGGCGCGGCGCTCGGCGGTGGTGAGCGCCCACACGTCGTCCTCGGCGCCCGGCGGCAGCTCGTAGTCTTCCTCGACGCCCTTCAGGCCGGCCGCCAGGATGACGGACAGTGCCAGGTACGGGTTGCAGGCCGCGTCCACCGAACGGAACTCCACCCGGGTGGAGTTGCCCTTGTGCGGCTTGTACATCGGGATGCGGACCAGCGCCGAGCGGTTGTTGTGGCCCCAGCACACGTACGCCGGCGCCTCGCCGCCGTTGCCGGCGATCCGCTCGGTCCCGCCCCACAGGCGCTTGTAGGAGTTCACCCACTGGTTAGTGACCGCGGTGATCTCCGGCGCGTGCCGCAGCAGGCCGGCGATGAACGCCCGCCCCGTCTTCGACAGCTGATACTCCGCGCCCGCCTCGTAGAACGCGTTCTGGTCCCCCTCGAACAGGGACACGTGGGTATGCATGCCGGAGCCGGGGTAATCGGAGAAGGGCTTGGGCATGAACGTGGCCCACACGCCCTGCTCGATCGCGACTTCCTTCATCACCAGGCGGAAGGCCATGATGTTGTCGGCCGTCGTCAGGGCGTCCGCGTAGCGGAGGTCGATCTCCTGCTGGCCGGGGGCGCCCTCGTGGTGGCTGTACTCGACCGAGATGCCCATCGCCTCGAGCATCGTGATCGCCGAACGGCGGAAGTCGTGCGCGACGCTGTGCGGGGTGTGGTCGTAGTAGCCGCCGTGGTCGACCGGGATGGGATCGCTGCCCACGTCGGGGCGGTCACGCAGGAGGAAGAACTCGATCTCCGGATGCGTGTAGAACGTGAAGCCCCGCTCCGAGGCCTTGCTCAGGTTCCGCTTGAGCACCCAGCGCGGGTCGGCGTAGCTGGGCGACCCGTCCGGCATGAGGATGTCGCAGAACATGCGGGCCACGCCGGGGTACTCGCCTCGCCAGGGCAGCAGCTGGAACGTGGACGGGTCCGGGCGCGCGATCATGTCGGCCTCGTGCACGCGCGCGAAGCCCTCGATCGCCGAGCCGTCGAACCCGATGCCGTCGGCGAACGCGCCCTCCAGCTCGGCGGGGGCGACCGCGACCGATTTCAGGGCGCCGAGGACGTCCGTGAACCAGAGCCGGACAAACCTGATGTCCCGCTCCTCCAGCGTGCGCAGCACGAATTCTTCCTGCCTGTCCACGGCTATCACCTTAGACGTTTCTCACGTGTACTTCAGCGGCCCGGTGGCCGGGAATGGTCCGGATACGCTATCAGCGGATCTTCCCCCCTGCGTTTCCGCACGGTTACGGTCCGGTGATCAGCTATGGTCCGGTGATCGTCGCGCGATCTGGAGATGAGCTGTCTTGCCGGGCAGCGCTGTCCCGGCGGCTCGCGAGATCCGGTCCCGGCGTCCGGGCGGGTTTCGGCCACACGGACGGCGCGCGGACCAGCACCAGGGCCGCGTCGTCGTCGAGCGGCGCGCCGACGTGCCGCAGCAGGTCCTCGCGCAGCGCCTCCAGCAGCGGCCGGTCACCGGCGAGCTGCGTCAGCCGCTCGGCCAGCGGGTAGAAGGCCCGGGCCCGGTCACGCGCCTCGGTGACGCCGTCGGTGTAGAGGAGCAGCTGGTCGCCGGGCCGCAGGATGAGCGTGCGGCCCGCGCCAGAGCCATCGCCGAGGGTGAGCATGCCCAGCGGCGGCGAGGGCGCCGGGACTTCGAGCACGCTGACGCCCTCGGGCCCGCGGGCCTCGGCCGAAATCAGGATGGGCGGCGGGTGGCCGCAGGAGTAGATCGAGAGGCGGCCGGACCGCGGGTCGATCTCGGCCAGGAGCGCCGTGACGAACTCCTCGTGCTCACCCCAGCGGCGCGACAAGCCCGCGTCGAGCCGTCGCGCCAGCTCGGCCAGCGTGTGCACTTCGTGCGCGACCTCGCGGTACATGCCGAGCACGTCGGCCGCCACCTCGACCGCGCCGAGGCCCTTGCCCCGCACGTCGCCGATGATCAGCCGGATGCCGTGTTCGGTCTCCGTGACGTCGTAGAGGTCACCGCCGACCTTCGCGTCCGCGGCGGCGGCGAGGTAGACGACGCCGAGCCCGAGGGGGCCGAGCTGCTCCGGCAGTGGATGGAGCAGGGCGCGCTGGGCGGCCTCGGCGACGGAGAGCACGTTCTTGATCCGCTGCGTGCGCGGCGCGGACCTGGAGGTCGCGACGGTGCTGGCCGCGGTCACGACCGCGACCGCGACGAGGCTCGCCGCGGCGAGCGCGTCATGGGCGACGCCCACGACGATCACCGCGATCACGGCGGCGACGGCGCCGTAGGCGAGCGGCCGCCGGTAGCTCGCGGCGCCGATGCCGGCGAGGGCGGGCGGGACGGCGAGGAGCGGGGCCAGTTCCTGCGGGGCATTCCAGGCGTGCGTGAAACAGACGATCGCGACAACGACCGCGGCGGTTACCGTGACCGCCTCCAGCCACCGCCGCTGCCATCCACTGGCGCTCGTCGTCACGAACGGAATCCGCATATTCCCCTAATACCGCAATCTCCACCGGAAAGACCATACGCCGGCGGGCTTGTTGGCGCTTTGGTGCCAAGTTGTGGCGGCACCGCGCGCGATAAACCCGGTGACGCCGGTGGTCTTCGCCGCGATAATGGCCGGCGTGGAAGAGGTCAAGGTCGTCGTCGCCCATAGCGAGCGCGCGACCCTGCGCGTCGGCGACGTCTTCCTGAAGGTCGACGCCGATCAAAGGCGCATCGACGTCGAGGTCGAGGCGATGGCCCTGGCGCCGCTCCCGACTCCGGAGGTCCTGTGGCGGCAGCCGCCCGTGCTCGCGCTCGCCGCCGTCCGGGGGACGGCACTCGGCCGCCTCGGTGAGCCGTCGGCCGCGTCCCCGTCGGCGTGGGCCGCGGCGGGCGCCGCCATACGGAGGCTGCACGACGCGCCGCTGCCGCCCTGGCCCGGCCGGACCCTCGACGAGATCGCGTCGGAGCTCGACGGCGAATGCGAGTGGCTCGTCGCCAGCGGAGTCCTGCCCGCCGACCTGGTCACGCGCAACCGCCGGGTCGCCAAGGCCGCGCTCCGGCCGTGGACACCGGTATTCACGCACGGCGACCTGCAGGTCAGCCACGTATTCGTCGACGGTGACGAGATCACCGGCGTGATCGACTGGTCCGAGGCAAGCCAGGGCGATGCCCTATTCGACCTCGCCATCCTGACGCTCGGGCACGAGGAGCACCTTGGCGACGTCGTCGCCGGCTACGGCGCCGGCGTCGACCTCGACGTGATCCGCGCGTGGTGGTCGCTGCGCAGCCTGTGCGCGGCCCGCTGGCTCATCGAGCACGGCTTCGACCCGTCCTCGCCGGGCTGCGAGTTCGCCGTGCTGAGAGCCCAGCTGTGAGGCCGCGCGAGCCGCTGGTCCATCGCGCCTGCCTGGATTGAGCATGGCGGTGCCCGCGGCCGGGGCTGGTGGTTCCGGGTCGCGGGCGCCGTCGCGGTGTGGAGGATCGCCCCGGGGTGACGCGGGGCCCGTGCCGGCGGGGGCGTGCCGGTCAGGCGGCCTGAGGCGGTGGCGGAGCGTGACTCCTGAGCACCTGTCCATCAGGGCTGGTCGCCTTCACCGCACCATCGGGCAGGAGTTCGACTTGCCAGCCCCACCGGTGAACGCAGATGTCGTGGTGGAACTAAGCTAGGTACGTGCCTCAACTGCGGATCGCGCTTGCCCAGATGAACGCCACCGTCGGTGACCTGGCGGGGAACGCCGGGCTGATCGTCGAGTGGACCCGCCGCGCCGCCGCGCGCGGCGCGCATATCGTGCTATTTCCCGAAATGGCGCTCACCGGGTACCCAGTCGAGGACCTCGCCCTGCGAGCCTCGTTCGTGGAGGCGTCGATCACCGCGCTGCACGAAACGGCGGCGCGCCTGCACGCCGAGGGCCTCGGCGGCGTCGCCGTCGTCACCGGCTACCTGGACCGGCGGGCCGACCTCGCCCCGCGCACCGGCCTGCCGGCGGGCGCGCCGCTCGACGCGGCGGCCGTCCTGCACGGCGGGCGCGTCGTGGTCACGTCGGCCAAGCACCACCTGCCGAACTACGGCGTCTTCGACGAGTTCCGCTACTTCGTCCCCGGCAACTCGCTGCCGGTGTTCCGCCTGCCGCTGGGCGATGACGCCGTCGACATCGCGGTGGCGATCTGCGAGGACCTGTGGCAGGAGGGCGGCCCGGTCGCCTGCACGCGGCTGGCGCACGCCGGCCTGCTCGTCGTGCCGAACGCCTCCCCGTACGAGCGCGGCAAGGACGACGTCCGGCTGGACCTGGTGAATCGCCGGGCACGTGAGGCGAACGCGGCCCTTGCGTACTGCAACATGGTCGGCGGACAGGACGAGCTGGTCTTCGACGGCGACTCGATCCTCGTGTCCGCGTCCGGCGAGCTCCTCGCGCGCGGCCCGCAGTTCTCCGAAGCCCTGGTGGTCGCCGACCTGGAGCTGCCGAGCGCGACCGCGACGGCGGCCGCGTCCGGGCCGGTGGACGCGGGCGACGGGACCACGATCGAGATCGACCGGCTGACGCTCCCGGCGATCGCGCGCCCCGCGCCGGAGCCCGCCGCGGACAGCGACGGCGACGCCGGTCCCCGCTGGCCGCGCCTGGACGATCCCGCCGAGGTGTACGCCGCCCTCGTCACCGGCACGCGCGACTACATCCGCAAGAACGGCTTCCAGTCCGTCATCCTGGCGCTCTCCGGCGGCATCGACTCCGCGCTGACCGCCACGATCGCCGCCGACGCGATCGGCCCGGAGAACGTGCACGTCATCCTCATGCCGAGCCGCTGGTCGTCCGATCACTCGATCACCGACGCCGAGGACCTGGTACTGCGTCAGGGCCTGCACGCGCGCACGATCCCCATCCAGGACATCGTCGACGCGTTCCGGAAGGAACTCGGCGACTTCCCCGAGTCCGGGCTGCCCGCGGAGAATCTCCAGTCCCGCGTCCGGGGCGTGATCAACATGGCCCTGTCCAACGCCGGCGGGCACCTCGTCCTCACCACGGGAAACAAGAGCGAGCTCGCGACGGGCTACTCCACCCTGTACGGCGACTCGGCGGGCGGGTTCGCGCCGATCAAGGACGTCCTGAAGACGACGGTCTGGGATCTGTCACGGTGGCGGAACGAGCAGGCCGAACGGGACGGGCACACTCCCCCGATCCCGGCCAACTCGATCGACAAGCCCCCGTCCGCCGAGCTGGCCCCCGGCCAGCTGGACACGGACTCGCTCCCCGGGTACGACATCCTCGACCCGCTCCTGGACGACTACGTCGAGAAGGACATGGGCTCGGCGCAGCTGATCGCCGCCGGGCACGACCCGGCGATCGTCGAGCGGGTGATCCGCCTCGTCGACCTGGCCGAGTACAAGCGCCGCCAGTACCCGCCGGGCCCGAAGATCAGCATCAAGAACTTCGGCCGCGACCGCCGTCTCCCGATCACCAGCCGCTGGCGCGAATCACTCTAGATGGGCGGGGTGGGTCGCCCGCCTGGCCGCTCAGCTCGCGGTGACCCCGCGGATGATCTGGTCGACGACCCGTTCGGCGAACCCGGCCGCCGCCGGGGTACCGTCGCACTTCTCCCGGGCCAGCACGGTGCCGGTGAGGGTGAGCAGCGCGATCTCCACATCGGTGTCGGGGCGCAGCTCACCGGTCGAGATGCCGCGGCGCAGCACCCCGCGGATCAGCTCGCGGCGCGGCTCGACCACCTGCTCCTTGTAGCGCGCGAGGAGCCGCGGGAAGCGCTCCCCCTCGCCGTGCAGCAGCGCGAACTGCTGCGCGTAGCGCGGGTCGTCCGCGTCCTTCGCCATGACGTCGAGCATGGCGATCAGGTCCTCCCGCACGGACACGCCGCCCGGCGAGGGCAACGGGGACTTCAGCGACGCGAACGCCGCGATCAGCATGTCCTCCTTGCCCGACCAGCGGCGGTACAGCGTCGCCTTGCCGACCCCGGCCCGGGCCGCGACGTCCTCGCAGGTGACCCCGTCCAGGCCGCGCTCGGCGGCGGCTTCGAGAGCGGCGTCGAGCATGGCCTGCTCGGCCGCCTCGCTGCGCGGCCGCCCGGGACGCTTCGCGCAGTCCCGGGCGGTCATCTCCATACTCACGTCTTACCTTTCAGCGCCATCCGCGACAGCCTCGGCCCCGGCCGCCACCTCGGCCTCGGCCGCGGCGATCTCCGCCGCGATCTCCGCCTCCATGGCGTCCATCGTAGGCCGTGGCTTGCCGGGCATCCAGCGGAGCACCACCAGGCCGCCGAGGAGCGCGATGACGGCCGCCACGATCGTGGTGATCCGCATCGCGTCGACGAACGACACGTTGGCGGGCGCCAGCAGGAACTGACCGGCGTGGCCGAGCTGCGCCGCGACGGCCTGCGTGGCCGACACGGACTGGCCCGCCGTGCTGGCGGCGGCCGACGGCAGGTGGGCCAGCTGCGGCGACAGGTGGCCGCGGTAGGCCTCCGCCAGGATCGAGCCGAGCACGGCGACGCCGAGCGCGACCGCGACCTGCCGGGCGGTGTTGGTCAGTGCCGACCCGGCGCCGGCCCGCTCACGCGGCAGGACCTCCATGACCGCCGCGGTCGCGGCCGGCATGGTGACGCCGATGGCCGCGCCCTGGATGAGGAAGGCCGCCACGAGCACGATGATCGGCGAGTTCGTGCCCAGCAGCGCGTACATCGCGATCGCCAGCCCGTTCACGACCATGCCGACGGTGCCCACCGCCTTCGCCCCGTACCGCGCGACCAGGCGTGCGCTGCGCGGGGACATGATGAACTGGCCGACGGCGAACGGGACGGTCAGCAGTCCGGCGGTCAGGGGCGAGTAACCACGGACGTTCTGGAGGTAAAAGCTCGTGAAGAAATACACGCCGCCGAAGCCGAAGTAGAGCAGCGAGATCGCGATGACGCTCGCCGACAGGCGCCGGTCGCGGAACAGCCGGATATCGAGTGACGGGTGCTCGATCCTGGTCTCCCACCAGGCGAACAGCGCGAGCACGGCGATGCCGCCGAGCGCCGGGCCGAGGACCGGGGCGCTGACCCAGGAGTAGCCGTCGCCGCCCTGCACGATCCCGAACACGAGCAGGACGAGGCCGACGATCGAGCCCAGCACGCCGACATAGTCGATGCCGCCGGCGGTCGCGCTCTTCGACTCGGGCACGAGCAGCAGCGCGGCGAGCGCGCCGACCACGGTGACCGGGACGTTGATCAGGAAGACCGAGCCCCACCAGAAGTGGGCGAGCAGCACGCCGCCGAGCACGGGGCCGATGGCGACGCCGATGCCCACGGCGGAGGCCCAGATGCCGATGGCGCGGGCCCGCTCGTGCGGCTCGAAGACGTGGGAGATGATCGACAGGGTCTGCGGCAGCACCGCCGCGCCGCCCAGGCCCATCGCGGCACGCGCGGCGATCAGCTGATCGGGGCTGTGGGAGTAGCCGGACAGGAGCGAGCCGACGCCGAACAGCGCCAGGCCGATTATCAGCATCCGCTTGCGGCCGATCCGGTCGCCGATCACGCCGAAGGTGAACAGCAGCCCGGCGAACACGAGCGTGTAGGAGTTAATCGCCCATTCCAGGGCGCTCTGGCTGGCGCCGAGGCCACCGTGCGCCACGGGCTCCGCGATGGTCTTCAGCGCGACGTTGAGGACCGTGTTGTCGATGACGATGGCCATCAGGCCAACGATGAGGACGCTGAGGATCACCCAGCGCCTGCGTTGAATCGTGGACGCGTCCATTGGTCCCTTCACGGACGAGGTTTCGAAGTCTGCGTGCGGCGCATGCGCCCGCACTATCGATACGGAACCGTTTCGTATCGGAACCTATTCCGCGCCGCGCTAGTTTGGGACCTGAATTTTCCGGGACGGCGATCCCGTTACGCGCGCCCGCTCCCCGGGCCCGCTACCCGAGCCAGGCGCGGTACTTGCGGCGGGCCGCGCGCTGCCACGCCTTCCGTGCCTGGTGCCGGTACTCAGCGGCGTCGCGGTTCGCCCGCTCCAGCAGCAGCCCGAACGTGAAGGCGTTCTCGCCCGCCATGTGCGCGTGCACGCCGATCTCGCGGGCGGCCGTGCGGGCGGTCACGGCATCCTGGTGGTCGCCGAGCACCGACTGGACCTGCTTCATCCGCCTGGCGAACCGCCGCGCTTGCTTGCCGTAGACCGGCTCGGCGGCCTCGGCCGCGTAGCGAGCCCGCTTGGCGGCCTTCCGCACCTCGTGCAGCGCGACGTCGCGGGCCGGGCCGGCGGGCACCCGCCGCGCGTGGCGCATACGGCGCCGGGTGCGGCGGAACGAGCGTCCGACCGCCGCGGGCAGGACATCCGTCGCGGGCTGCGCCGCCTGCCCGGTGCGCGGCGGCTCGTCGAGGAACCGCTCGAGTTCGTCGAGCAGCGCGACGTAGCGCTCGGAGTCGAGCGCGGCCAGCACCGCTTCCCGCGCCTGCGCCTCGCGTGGCGCGAAGTGCACCCTGAGCCTTGCCTGCGCCGGTCCCATGACCAGCTCGGCGGGCAGGCTGGCCAGCCACGTGCTCAGCTGCTCGGTGAGCACCTCGTTGTCGCGGGCGCCGCCGAGCACACCGCCGAGCCATTTCAGCTCCGCGCGCAGGCGCGCGGCCCCCCTGCCCGGCAGGACGTCCGGGAACGCCTGCAGGGTGCTGCGCAGCCGCCGGGTGGTGACCCGCATCTGGTGGACCGCGTCCGGCTGGTCACGGCGAACCGCGGAATCGAGGGACTTGAGCCTGGCCGTGTATTTGTCGAGGTAGGCGAGCACGACCTCGCCCGCGCTCGAGTTCCGTCCGGGCGAGGCCCGCCCTGGCCGGCGGGGACGGGGCCGCTCCAGGCCGTCGCCTAGCGCCCGCTCCAGCTTTGCGGAATACCCGGCGGGCCGCAGGCCGCCGTGCCGCAGGCGCTTGTCGGCCGCGCGCAGCAGTTCCGGGCCGCCGCCGGTCAGCTCCACCTCGATCTCGTTCCACCGGGACACGGTCGTGGTCGTGCCGAGCGTCTGCGCGGCCACCTCATCGGCCGCGACTTCGGCCAGGGACTTCCCCGACGCATCCCGCAGGATGGTCAGGCGACGGCGCGTCTCGATGCGGGCCACCGGCCGCAGCGCCGCGCCGCGCGTGTAGGCGCGGACCAGTCGTTCCAGTTCGCCCGGTACCGGTTCGGCGGGCACCGGCTCGCCGGGAGAATCCCCCAGCCGCTGGATCTCGCGGCGTCCGGCCGCCGCGGGCAGCTTGAGGTGCCAGCCCGCGTCCGTGCCGCCCGCCCGGTGCCGCAGCGTGATGCCCGCCCCGAGCAGGCGGAAGTCGTCGGTGTCGTAGTACTGCGCCGTGAGCGTGCCGACCTTGGGCACGCTCACGGTCGCCACGCGGGGCAAGTCGTCGAGCGGCGGGATTGTGGCGTTAAATGCCGCCTCGTACTTTTGCTCCCGTTCCAGGAGTTCTGTGGTCATGACGTGCGCCTACCCGCCTCGTGCCGGAAATCACGGGTTTCTTCAGCCCGAGGCACAGCACGGCGCCGACCAGCAGCGCGACGACCGGAACCACGATCCCCGCGCGCAGGGCGCCGACGAATTCATTCCCCATCACGTCGCCGGCCCCTGCCCCGGTCCCGCCCCCCTCGAGTCCGGTGCCGGACGCCAGCCGGGCCTGCAGCACCGCGAGCACGATCGCGCCCCCGAGGGCCGAGCCGGTCTGGCGGAGGGTATTGAGCACGCCCGACGCCGCGCCCGCCAGTTGCGGCGGGACGTTCCTGGTGGCGTTGGTCTGCATCGGCGACATGGTGCAGCCGGTGCCGAGCCCGGTCAAGACGAAGCCGGGGAGGAAATCGTAGGGCGTCGCATGCACGCTCGCCACCACGGCGATGACGATGAGGCCGACCGCGTACAGCGTGAACCCGGCGGCCGGGAGGTAGCCCCCGGCGCGGTCGGCGAACTTCCCGGCGAACGGGGCGACGATGCCTGAGACGATCGAGGCGGGGGCCAGCGTGAGGCCCGCCTTCAGGGCGCTGTAGCCGAGCGCGGTCTGCAGGAAGAGCGTCAGCGGCAGCGCCATGCCGATCATCGCGATCGAGACCATCATGTTGGCGCCGCCCATCAGCGCGTAATTCCGGTCGGCGAACAGCCCGAACGGCAGGAGCGGATCGCGGTCCTGCCGGGTCTTCTGGTGCCAGCCGAACGCGCCCGCGACCGCGACGCCGCCGATGATGAGCGCCCAGATGCCCGCGTCCCAGTCGTAGGCCTGCCCCTCGAGCAGGCCGTACGTGATCGCCACCAGGGCGACGCTGGCGAGGGTGATGCCGACCGGGTCCAGCCGCTGTCTGCGGCCCGACCTGACCTCAGGCAGGAAGATCACGGCCATCACGACCGCGACCACGCCGACGGGAATGTTGACGAAGAAGATCCACCGCCAGCCCAGGCTGCTGACCAGCAGGCCGCCGACGGTGGGCCCGGCGATCGTGGCGAGCCCGGCGACGCCGCCCCAGATGCCCATCGCGACTCCGCGCCGGGCGGCGGGGAACGTCGCGACGATGACCGCCATCGTCTGCGGCATGAGCAGCGCGGCGCCCAGGCCCTGGACCGCGCGGGCAGCGATCAGCTCGCCGATGGTCTGCGACAGGCCGGACGCGGCCGAGGCGATGGTGAAGACCGCGACGCCGACGATGAACAGGGCCCGCCGGCCGCGCAGGTCGCCGAGCCGCCCGGCGGTGATCACGAGCACGGCCAGGACGATCACGTAGGCGTTCGTGACCCAGCCGACGCCGGCCAGCGAGGCATGCAACTGCGTCCGCATGTCGGGGATCGCGATGGTAACGATCGTGAGGTCCAGCAGGGTCATGAAGAACCCGAGGCTGAGGGTGGCGAGGATCAGCCACTCGCCGCGCTTGTCGCTGACGGGCGGGTTACTCATGGATGGCCGCCTCCCAGGTCAGTCGTCCTTCGCGGATGTCCTCGATGAGCGCCGTCAGCCAGTCGTGCTCGGCGCGCAGCAGGGCGACCTGGTACTCGACTTCGATCAGGTGCACCCGCTTGAGGGGATGCGACCGGCTTTTCAGGCTCGCGTCCATCGCGGCGTTCATGGCGCTGAGCTGGCTCTCCACCTCGATGGAGCGGCGCTGGAGCAGGCTCGCGACCTCGTCGGCACTCAGCAGGGTCGCGAACGCCAGGGCGGTGGCCAGCTTCGGGTAGCTGGGCGCGGGGCGCATGAGCTCGGCCCGCAGCGTGTCGAGCAGCTGGTCGCGCCCCGGGGGCGTGATCTCGTAGACGGTCCGCTCCGGGCGGCGGCCCTCGCGGCTGGTCTCCACCGGCTGGATGAGCCCGGCGGCGGCGAGGCGGTCCACGGTGCTGTACAGCGTGCCGTGGGTCACTTTCATGACGCGGTCGATCTCGCGGACCCGGATCTCGTGCCGCATCTGGTACGGGTGCGCCGGCTCCGCCGTGAGCAGCGCGAGGACCGCGATCGCGAGCGAAGTGAGCGAAGCCGGCCGACTTGCCTGAGCCACTTGGTTGCCCCTATCCGGCATCACTGTCCGATGCCGACTGTCCTATACTGACTATCCGATGTCAACTGTCCGAAACTGATTAGTCGATCTCGACTATATGGCGATGACTATTCGACGTCAACAGGGAGTGCGGGGTGATACGCGGCCTTAGGGGCGCCCGCGAGGGCGCCCCCGTCGGCTCAGAGCGTTACGTCGGCCGCGCGGAGTTCGCCGGTGTTCGGGTTGACCGCGAGGGACAGGACGACCGCGGCGTGCTCGCCGTCCAGTTCCACGCTCACGCTCCCCGACCCGTCCCCGCCCCGAAACACTCCCGGCGCAACCGCCCCGGCCCACGCCCCGGCCATCCGCAGCCGGCGGGTCAGCAGCGTGACGTCAGTGCCCGCCGCGACCGGGATGCTCTCCGGCCACGTCGCGGAGCCGCTGTTCAGCCAGGCCACGACCGACGACAGCACCCGGTCCAGCGCCGATCCGGCCTCCGGCGGGATCGCGACCGACAACGACTGCACCCGGGGCGTGCGCTCGGGGCTGAGCTGGATCTGCGCCTGCACGGTGCCGCGCTCCCCCGTCAGCCACCAGCGGCAGTGCGCCGGGGCATCGGACTCGGGCGCACGCGTCATCGACGGGCCGAAGGACCCGATCCGCGACTTCATCAGCTCGATCGCCTGGCGGCGTTCGACGTACGGGGCGTCCCAGGCGACATTGGGCGCGAACAGCGCGTCCGCGGCCACGTCGTCCCAGTTCCGCAGCAGTTCGTTTACCGCGGCCCGCGCCGCCTCCGTCTCGGGCCACGGCCCGCCCGGCTGGGCCGCCGCGCCGGTGCCCGTACCGGCGCCCGAACCCGCGCGGGCGGACTTCGACGGCGCCAGCGCCACGTGGTAAGACGCCGACGCGGGCACGACGGCGCGCAGGACCTGGGCAGTCAGCCCGGACGTGTTGCAATAGGTGCCGTTGCCGAGGGCGACGACGCCGACACCGGTCGCCGGGTGCCAGCGCATGTTGCTGCCGAAGCCGGGGTATCCGCCGCTGTGGCCCACGGTCCGCCCGAGCCCCGGGTCCTCGTCCACGAACAGGCCGAACCCGTAGTACGCCGGGGATCCGGACGGGCCGCCGGGCAGCCGGTCCGGCGACCGCCACCCGGTGACCGCCTGCGGCAGCTGCATCTCCCGCCGCGACGCGCGGCGCAGCGGGTGGGGGTCCTCGCCGGCCTGCGCCCCGGAAGCACCGGGCGGGAACGCCGCCGCGAACCCGCTCACCCAGGTCGCCAGGTCACGCACGGTCGAGTACACGCCGCCCATCGGGGCGAACGCGCCGTACGGCTCGAACGGCACCGCTTCCCAGCCGTCGCCGCCACGCCGGTACCCCTGCGCGAGGTTGGCCGCCGCGGCCGGGACCGGGCCGGCGGGGCCGCCGGCGGGCGCGCTCACGCCGCCGAACTCCTCGGCCGTGTACGCGGTGCGCATCATTCCCAGCGGTCCCATCACCCGCGTGCGGACGAACTCGTCGTACGGCACGCCGGACGCGGCGGTGATGACCCGCCCGAGGGTGGCGTAGCCCAGGTTGGAGTACTCGGACCGCGTCCCCGGGGCCCAGTTGAACGAGAGCCCGCCCGCCAGCAGCGCCCCGAAAGCGGGCAGCGGCAGCCCCTGCTGCCGGTCGCCCCACGGGTCGTCGGTCGGGAACCCGGCCGTCATCGTGAGCAGGTGGCGGATCGTGATGCGGTCCGCGTCCGCCGTCACCGGCGGCCAGGACGCGAGTTCCGGCACGTACTTCTCCGCCGGGTCGTCTAGGGCCAGGAGCCCGGCGTCGCGCAGCAGCAGGACCGCGGTCGCCGTGAAGCTCTTCGACATCGAGGCGATGCGGAAGACCGTGTCCGCGTCCGGCGCCGCGCCGCTGGCGATCCGCGTGCCGAAGCCGGCGGAGTGCACGAGCCGGCCCTCCGCCACGATGCCGTAGGCGAGCCCGGGGGACGTGCCCCGGTTCAGGAAACGCGCGGCGATGGCGTCGGCCGCCGCTGTATCGATGTCGATGTTCGCTGCTGCGGTGTCTTGGAAATCACTCGGCACTGGAATAGTCTCCCATGCCACAGGCATGCGATCATCGGAGTGTCCGGGTACGCCATTGGGGCGACTCTAGACTTCACGGAGGTATGTGATCATGCCGCAGGAAACCGAGCCGCGCGCTCCCGAGCCGCTGTACGGCGGCAAGCGCAGCCGGCGGGTCACCGTCAGGGACATCGCCGCCGCCAAGGCACGTGGCGAGAAGTGGCCGATGCTCACCGCCTACGACGCGCTCACCGCGGGGATCTTCGACGAGGCCGGAATCCCGGTACTCCTGGTCGGGGACTCGGCGGGCAACGTGGTCTTCGGTTACGACACCACCGTTCCCGTGACCGTCGATGATCTCATCCCGCTGACCGCCGCCGTCGTGCGCGGCACCAAGCGGGCGATGGTGGTGGCCGACCTGCCGTTCGGCTCCTACCAGGCCTCACCGGCCGAGGCACTGAAGACCGCCGTCCGGTTCATGAAGGAATCGGGCGCCCAGGCCGTGAAGCTCGAAGGCGGCCTGCGGGTCGCGCACCACGTCGAGGAACTCGTCGCCGCCGGCGTGCCCGTGATGGGGCACCTCGGCCTGACCCCGCAGTCGGTCTACGCGTTCGGCGGCTTCCGGGTGCAGGGCCGCGGCGAGGACGGCGAGCGGCTGATCCACGACGCCAAGGCGCTGGAAGCGTCGGGCGCGTTCTCGGTGGTGCTGGAGGGCATCCCGGCGTCGCTCGGCGCGCAGATCACGGAGGCACTGCGCATCCCGACGATCGGCATCGGCGCGGGCCCGGCCTGCGACGCGCAGGTGCTGGTGTGGCAGGACATGGCGGGCCTGTCGCCGCGCTCGCCGAAGTTCGCCAAGCGCTACGCGGACATCGCCGCGACGCTCCGCACCGCCGCCGAAGAGTACGCCGCCGATGTCGTGTCCGGCGCGTTCCCGTCCGAGGAATACTCCTACCGTTAGCCCTTTCCCGTCACGAGCCATGGCGAGTGTGCCGGTCACCATGGCTCGTGACGCGTATTTGTAGGACCATGGGCTTATGGATGCGGATCAGGTGGCTACGCTCCGTGCGTTCTTGTCCAACACGGGCTGGCTGGAACGGGCCGGAGCCTTCGGCCGCGCGCTCCGCACGTCGGTGCGGACACCGGGCGGCCTGCTGGTCGTCGGCACCCCGGCCGAGGAGCCCTGGCACCTCACCGCCCACCTCGACGACGAAAGCCGCCTGTCCGGTATCCCGGAGCTGACGCCGACCCTGGTCCGCTGGTCCCCGCCGCCGGGCGCGCCCGCGCACCTGTCGATCGGCCTGTCGCGGCTGGAGGAGGCACGGCGGGGCGAGACGCTGTTCGTGGTCGCCCCGGACGCCGCCCCCGCGCCGCTGCTGGAACGCGTAAATGACGCCCGCCACGTGGGCGCGACGATCCTGGCCCTCGACCAGGGCGACCCGGAACTCGATGACCTGGCCCACGAATTCCTGGCGGTCCCCGGCGCGGGCCCCTCCGGCAGCGCCCGACCGCCCG
>Ga0210389_10000390_pt1 | contig 42228 bp, 38 predicted proteins | sample IncBWH28OmetaG_FD_160127 | JGI IMG/M metagenome (GOLD analysis project Ga0210389, IMG submission 160127) | Forest soil microbial communities from Barre Woods Harvard Forest LTER site, Petersham, Massachusetts, United States - Inc-BW-H-28-O ... | reverse complement strand
ATCGGCTCAAAAAACCCGGTGCCATCGCCGACAGACGCTGATGCCAGCATACCCATGGAGCCTGCAATTTGCGACGCCTCATCTGTCAAGATATCACCGAAAAGATTGGCGGTTACTACCACGTCAAACTTTCTCGGGTTTTTAACGAGTTGCATGGCGGCGTTATCTACAAACATGTGCTCGGTTTCTACGTCGGGATACTCTTTTGCAATTTCCTGCACCACTTCGCGCCACAAACGGGATGTTTCCAAAACGTTGGCCTTATCCACCGAACAAAGTCTTTTACTGCGCATGCGAGCAGCCTCATAAGCCTTGCGGGCAATGCGCTCTACTTCGTAACGATGGTAGATCATCAAATCTGAACCGGAATCTGCTGTCCGTTTCTTCTCGCCAAAATAAACATCACCCGTCAGCTCACGGAAGAACAGGATGTCGGTTCCTTTTAACACTTCGGGCTTTAAGCTTGATGCGTCCAGCAACTCATCAAAAAGGACAATTGGCCGCAGGTTGGCATACAAGCCCAAACCTTTGCGGATGCCCAGCAAACCTTGTTCCGGCCGTACTTTGGCATGCGGATCATTATCATATTTGGCATGGCCCACCGCGCCGAATAAAATGGCGTCGCTGGCTTTTGCCTTGGCAAGTGTTTCATCCGGCAGCGGACTCCCGGTAGCCTCAATCGCCTCGTGGCCCATGAGCGCCTCGTCATAGGTAAAAGTGTGGCCATACAATTCGGCAATCTTTTCCAGCACCGCCTTACCCCAGGTAGTTACTTCGGCGCCGATGCCGTCGCCAGGTATTACTAATATTTTCTTAGTCATTGGTCATTAGTCATTGGTCATTAGGCGAATTTGCGTCACGCTAAAAACCTGTTTTATTCAATTTATCTGCACATCCGCATATTCGCACATCTGCACATCCGCATAATGTTCAACGGTTGGGAAAGGATTATAAAAATGATGTAATAATCTTTTCCATTCCTGGTATTCGTCCGATTTTCTGAACCCTTCAGTATGATCGGTCAATTTTTCCCATTCAACCAGCAGGATGAATTGATTGGTGTTTTCAATACATCTTTTCAATTGATGAGACATATAACCCGCCATTTTGGATATGATCCCCTGCGCATTTGAAAATGCTTTTAAAAACTCATCTTCCTTGCCGGGTATTACATTCAAAACAGCAACTTCAAGTATCATTGATCAGAATTTACAGAATTTTAGAATTTTCAGAATAACTGGCATCTGAGTTCTAATTCATTTTTATATTATATTTTGGATTAAATATTAACTTATACTGCAAGCTTTGGCTTCCGAAGTTGATTAGCAGACCTATTGGGTAATCATATGCAACAGTGTAATTTTTCGCTTGTGCTAAATGAACGTCCTCCAAATTAATAATCGCTTTTAGTTCTACTGTTAATTTATTTTCAACTATAAAATCAGCCCGCCTAGTCCCGACATCAATCCCATCGTAAAAAACGGTATGCTCTTGTTCCCTTACAAAACTTATCCCCGCTTTTGCGAGTTCGATGGCTAAACACCTTTGGTAAATTACTTCTTGAAAACCATTACCAAGCGTGTTGTGTACTTTCATCGCACATCCAATTATTTTATAAGTTAACTCGTCTTTTTCCATGTCTGAATCAGAATTTTCAGAATTTTAAAATTTTCAGAATGTCCATATATCGTGATATTCGATTAATTCCGCTTCCATTTTGTTAATTCTCTAATTCTGGAAATTCTGATTCAGACAACCTAAGCCTCCACCACCTGGTTTTCCGGCCTTAAACTGCGTACAGTTTTGCCCGCCTGCCACATTTCGCTGTCGCGAAGTTCTTTTAGTTCGATATCCAGTTTTTCGCGGTAATCAGGCTTGCTGTTTGAATCGATCGATTTTTGCGATTCAACACCTGTGGCCACACTGTTGTACAATTCTTCAAACACCGGCTTGGTAGCGTCGCGGAAGCGTTTCCACCAATCCAAAGCGCCGCGCTGTGCGGTGGTGGAGCAATTGGCGTACATCCAGTCCATACCGTTTTCGGCAACCAGCGGCATCAATGATTGGGTTAACTCCTCCACGGTTTCGTTAAACGCTTCTGATGGCGAGTGACCGTTTTTGCGCAACACTTCATATTGTGCCGCAAATACGCCCTGGATACAGCCCATTAAGGTGCCGCGCTCGCCGGTTAAGTCGCTGAATACTTCTTTCCTAAAATCGGTTTCAAACAAATAGCCGCTGCCAACTGCAATACCAAGCGCTATAACCCTGTCTTTAGCTTTACCAGTAGCATCCTGGAAGATGGCATAACTTGAATTTAAGCCGCGGCCCTGTAAAAACATCCTGCGCAATGAGGTGCCTGAACCTTTTGGCGCCACCAGGAACACATCCACATCAGCCGGAGGTACAATACCGGTCTGCTCTTTAAAAGTGATACCAAAGCCATGTGAAAAATACAACGCCTTGCCGGGGGTTAAATGCTTTTTAACGGTTGGCCACAAGGCGATCTGTGCGGCATCGCTTAATAAGTAGCAGATCACTGTACCTCTTTCAAGGGCTTCTTCAATCTCGAAAAGGGTTTCTCCCGGCACAAAGCCGTCGTTTACGGCCTTATCCCAGGTTTTGGTGCCTTTGCGCTGGCCAACAATAACGTTAATGCCGTTGTCTTTTTGATTGAGCGCCTGGCCTGGTCCCTGAACGCCGTAGCCTATAACAGCCACCACTTCGTTCTTTAATACTTCCTGTGCCTTTGCTAAAGGGAACTCTTCGCGGGTTACTACGTTTTCTTCAGTGCCGCCGAAATTTAATTTTGCCATTGTTTTTATTTTTTGGGATTACACCGATTTAAAATTGATTTCACCGATGGTTAGTTTTATATGTTTAATTTTTGGAGCCAGACTTACGAAGTTTTAAAAACTTCGTAAGTCTTCCTTCTTTACTTTTACCTACCTCTTTGTTATAATTACTATTCCGCTTGCCCAGCCCATTTTAGTAAGGATAATATCCTCGCGGCTGTCCAGGTCGGCTATTAATTGCGTTGCTTTTTCTGCGTGGCCTGTGGGCCAGTTTTGCTGGGGCAACATATCGTCGATGATATAAATGCCGCCTTTTTCAACCATATCCAGCACTTCATCCAGCAGCAAATACTTTCCCGGCCAGGTATCAGCAAAAATAAAGCTGAATTTTTTGCTCTTATTTTGCTTTATCCATTCGCCGCCGTCGGTGCAGATCAGCCTTAACCTTTTATCAACGCCAAGATTCTCCTTCGCTATATTTAAAAACGTTTCATCATTGTCGATGGATATTAAGGTCGACTTTGAATCCATTCCGTCCAATATCCAGGTGGTTGATAATCCTGTACCGGTACCCAATTCCAAAAACTTACCGCCAGGCTTGGTAGCCGCCAGCGTTTTCAACAACGAACAAGTCAGCACCTCCGATGGCATCGAAAAGCCGTTGGCCTCGGTTGCTTCCTTTATCGCGTTGTATGCTAATGGATATCGTTGTTTTATTTCTTCTAACATATTTTTGGGGATTTCACCGATTTTAGAAGGTGATTTCACCGATTTGTTTTATTCTTCGTCCTATAGCGAGGGGTTTGCCCCCTTATAGGTGTTACATGGTAAACACCTTGTCTCCATCATTTAAAAACTCATTTTCAATTACGTCTTCACCGGGTTCTAATCTTTCAAACTCACGCAATTTTGCATTGAAGCCTTTGCTGTCCTTAATGATGGCTACCCTGGCGCTACGCACAAACTCGATCAGGCCGTAAGGCTGCAAAATATTGATCAAATTATCGGTTTCTTCGCGGTGGCCTGTCGTTTCAAACACGGTATAATCCTTGCGGATCACCACCGCGCGGGCGCCGTTCTCGCGAAGCAAACGTTCAACGCTCACTTTTTCGGCGATCACATCTGTCGACACTTTATATAAGGCCATTTCCTGCCAGATCACATCCTCGTTGGTATGATAATACACTTTCAGTACCTCAACCTGTTTTTCAATCTGGCGGCAAAGCTTGCGCACCACATCCTCGGTTTCAGTGATGACAATATTGAAGCGGTGAATACGGTCGACTTCCGACGGGGATGTATTCAAGCTATCAATATTGATCTTGCGGCGCGTAAATATGATCGCGATCCGGTTCAGCAAACCAATCTGGTTCTCGGTGTACACCGTGATGTTGAATTCCTGTTTTATTTCGTGGTTGCTCATTTTTAACAAATTAAGTTCCTCCGCCATTTGGCGGAGGCTAGGGGGTTGGGTTTTACTTCAACCTGATCTCCGCCACGCTGCATCCCTGCGGCACCATCGGGAACACATTATTTTCCTTAGTTACCGACACCTCCAGCAGGAACGAGCCCTTGGTATCCATCATTTCCTTTAAAACGGCTGGCAGTTCCGCACGGTCAGCTACTAATTTGCCCGGAATGCCGTAAGCTGAGGCTAACTTGACAAAATCAGGGCTTTCAATGTCCACGAAGGAGTAGCGGCGCCGATTAAACAGTTCCTGCCACTGGCGCACCATGCCCAGGAAATGGTTGTTCAGGATGATGATCTTTACATCTATGCCGGTTTGCATGATGGTGCCCAACTCCTGCAGGGTCATTTGGAAACCACCATCGCCGATGATGGCGATCACGTCCCTGTCCCTTGCACCGAATTTGGCGCCGATAGCGGCAGGTAAGGCAAAACCCATCGTGCCTAAACCGCCGCTGGTGATGTTGCTTCGGGTTTTATTCAGCTGCGCATAGCGGCAAGCCACCATTTGGTGCTGGCCCACGTCGGTTACAATTACTGCATCCCCGTGGGTTAGTTCGTTCAACTCCCTGATTACCTCGCCCATCGTGAGCTCGGGGGTAGTTGGGTTTAACTCCGTGTGGATAACCGTGTCAACCTCTTGCTGCATGTAGTCATGAAACTTATTCAGCCATTCCGTATGCGTTTTTTGCTCCACCAGTTCGGTAAGCATGGGCAATGTTTCTTTGCAGTCGCCCCAAACGGGTACGGTAGTTTTTACATTTTTGTCGATCTCGGCCGGGTCAATGTCCAAATGAATAACTTTCGCTTGCTTGGCATATTTATCCAGGCGGCCAGTCACACGGTCGTCAAAGCGCATACCGATGGCGATCAGCACATCGCACTCATTTGTCAGTACATTGGGGCCGTAATTGCCGTGCATGCCCAGCATACCCACGCTTAGGGGGTGATCTGTGGGGATAGCGCCAGCGCCTAATATAGTCCAGGCGGATGGGATACCACTTTTTTCGATAAAGGTTTTAAACTCCTGCTCGGCGCCGCCAAGAATTACACCCTGTCCCCAAATTACGAACGGCTTTTTCGCCTGGTTGATCAGCTCGGCAGCTTGTTGTACGTATTTGGCACGAACGATCGGCTTTGGCCGGTAGCTGCGGATATGGTTGCACGGCGTATAGCCTTTATAGTTAAACTTTTGTACCTGTGCGTTTTTGGTTATATCCACCAAAACGGGACCGGGCCTGCCGCTGCGGGCAATGTAAAAAGCCTTGGCAATTACTTCAGGGATCTCATTCGCGTCGGTTACCTGGTAGTTCCATTTGGTAACGGGGGTGGTGATGTTGATCACATCCGTTTCCTGGAATGCATCGGTACCCAATAAATGAGCAAATACCTGGCCGGTGATGCAAACCAGCGGCGTGCTGTCTATCTGCGCATCAGCCAAACCGGTTACCAAATTAGTAGCGCCGGGGCCGCTGGTGGCGAATACCACACCCACTTTGCCCGAGGTACGTGCATAGCCCTGGCCGGCATGTATGCCGCCCTGCTCATGGCGGACCAATATGTGGTTCAGTTTATCTCCGTAGTCAAATAAGGCATCGTAGATGGGCATGATAGCGCCACCGGGATACCCGAAAATGGTATCCACGCCTTCAATCACCAATGCTTCAAGTAAAGCTTCAGAACCCGTAAGCTCTTTTGCTTCAACAGGTTCCTTGGCAATTTCAGCGATATCTTTTGTGCTGGTCGTTTCTTGTACAGCTTCCATTTTTTTATGATTACACCGATGATTTTATGTCCCGATAGTTATCGGGATCACCGATTTGTCTGTCCTTCAATCATTTAATTCTCTCATTCGCACATCTGCATATTTGCACATTCGCACATCTGCCACAGTCCCCCCTTTAGGGGGCTAGGGGGTTAGCCTACATATCCGTCACACACCCCTCAGCCGCCGTGCTTACCTGCTTGGCGTATTTATATAATAAACCGCTCTTTGCTTTCAGCGCCGGTTGTACCCATCGGGCGCGGCGTGCAGCAATTTCTTCATCACTCACCTTCAGCGTCATGGTGCGGTTTATTGCGTCGATCTCGATCAGGTCGTTATCCTTCACCAGTGCAAGCGTCCCGCCGTCATATGCTTCGGGAGTAATGTGACCGACGACGAATCCATGCGTTCCGCCCGAAAACCTGCCATCCGTAATTAACGCAACGGAAGCGCCCAAACCTGCGCCGAAAATGGCGCCGGTAGGTTTCAGCATTTCGGGCATGCCCGGTGCACCTTTAGGGCCGATATTGCGGATCACCACTACATCTCCCGCTGTAACGCGGCCGCTTTGTATACCGTGGATCAGTTCAAACTCACCATCGAACACCCGTGCAGGACCTTCGAAACGTGTACCTTCCTTGCCGGTGATTTTGGCAACGCTGCCGCCTTCGGCTAAATTGCCGTATAATATTTGCAGGTGTCCGATCGCTTTTACCGGCTTTTCTACAGGGAAAATTACCTTTTGGTCGTCAAACTCCAGGTCGGGGATGCTTTCCATGTTTTCGGCGATGGTTTTGCCGGTTACGGTTAAGCAATGGCCGTGCAGCCAGCCTTTTTTCAGCATGTATTTCATTACCCGCGGTACACCGCCAACTTTATGCAGGTCTTCCATCATGTACTTACCGCTGGGCTTCATGTCCACCAAAACGGGTGTCCGGTTGCTGATCTCCTGGAAATCATCCTGTGTCAACGGTACGCCAATGCTTTTTGCTATCGCGATAAGGTGCAATACCGCATTGGTCGATCCACCCAAAACCATTACCACAGATATAGCATTTTCAAATGCCTCGCGGGTCATGATGTCGGATGGTTTGATATCCTTCTCTAATAATATTTTTATGGCTTTGCCTGCTGCCAGGCACTCGGCTTTCTTTTCCTCGCTGGTTGCCGGGTTGGATGACGAATATGGCAAGCTCATCCCCAATGCCTCGATGGCCGAAGCCATGGTATTGGCTGTATAGATACCGCCACAAGCGCCGGCGCCCGGGCAGGCGTTTTTTACCACGCCCATAAAATCTTCGGGTGTAATATTGCCTGCTATCTTTTGCCCCAAAGCCTCAAACGCCGAAACGATGTTTAAATCCTCTCCTTTATAATGGCCGGCCTTGATGGTGCCGCCATAAATCATGATCGATGGCCGGTTAAGCCTCCCCATGGCCATTACCGAACCGGGCATATTTTTATCGCATCCGGGCAAAGCCACCAATGCATCATAATACTGCGCGCCGCAAACCGCTTCAATAGAATCAGCGATCACGTCGCGGCTTACCAGCGAGTAACGCATGCCGTCGGTGCCCATGCTCATCCCGTCGCTAACGCCGATGGTATGGAAGATAAGGCCCACCAGGTTTTCTTCCCAAATACCTTGTTTTACCAGTTTGGCCAGGTCGTTCAGGTGCATGTTGCAGGTATTGCCGTCATAACCCATACTGGCTACGCCTACCTGTGCCTTTTTCAGGTCCTCGTCGGTTAAGCCGATGCCGTAAAGCATGGCCTGCGCAGCTGGCTGGGTAGGGTCCTGCGTTAACGTTTTGCTGTAACGGTTCAATTCTGTTGCTGCCAGGGTATCGGTGGTAGTGCTCATATTTTATACCTTATTGCCCTTGTGTTTAATAAAAACCTACCGGCAATAAATTATTTACTTAGTTTATAATATCGTGATGAACAAGGTAGAGATAGGTTAAAGGAATAGCAAGCGGTAAAAGAAAAAATTTAAATTAGAATTATATTCGCTTAATTCCAGATAAACAGAACAAATGGGTTGTTTTGGATATTATTTCAGAATAAAAAGTTTGAACAAATAGACCAAAGTTTAAAACGGTATTCGGTATGTATTTTATGCATGCATAGCAATAGGGCCGATTTTCGCCGGAAAATGGGCGGGGAGGCGAAAAAATTGAATGGTTTATCGTCTTAGCGAGGTCGCAACAAATGGCGCGCCGGGCGCCATAGTTGAGGCACTGAGCCTGTCCTGAGTTCAGCTAAGGAAACATACGGGCAAGGGCCTTTATGCACACCCTTCGAGTGCCGGGGTGACACCCCGCGCGCTCAATGTCGTTAAGTTAAGAGATTTAATATCGAACACCGAATTTTGAATAATGAAGTTAAAACTTCGGCGTTCGAAATTCAAAACTGCGAAGCACTCTTGAACACCAAAAAATAAACAATTCGTTCAAAATTCATTATTTGATATTAAAAATTGAGGCAGACAGCGCTTATCTTAATGACACACTCCCGCGCGCTACACCTGGTGAGCTGGCTTATACGATGACAATCGTCCCCGCGAAGGTTAACCCGCCGCCAAAGCCCAGCAGCAAAATCTTTTGCCCCTTTTTAATTTTACCGGCCTTTTGGGCCAAATCCCAGGCCAGGGGGATGGACGCTGATGAGGTATTCCCAAAGTTCTCAATACTGGTCAGCATTTTTTCCATCGGGTAGTTGATCTCGGCGGCAACCGCCTCGATGATGCGGAGGTTTGCGCTATGCAGGATGACCCAGTCAAGGTCTTCAAGCGTCATATTGTTTTTGCGGAGCAGCTCTGCCGTATTTTGGGCAATCGTTTTTATCGCCCATTTAAATACCACGCGGCCATTCTGATGAATTTTGCCGTCGCGTTTGATCTCTTCGCCATTTACGGTTGTCGAGGTTTGCGAAAGATAAAGATCCTTACCATAGCTGCCATCGGTACCGGTTACGGTTTGCAGTATTTTTGGTTCAACGGATGGCTCAACCATGGCGCAGCCGGCGGCATCGCCAAAAAGGATGCAGCTGGTGCGGTCGGTCATATCGGTAAAGCGCGACAAACATTCAGCCCCGAAAACCAGTACTTTTTTATGCGTGCCTGCGGTTACCATGCCTTTGGCTAATATCAGCCCGTAAACAAAACCCGCACAGGCGGCCATAATATCAATACAGCCTGCATTGGGTATTTGCAAGGTGTTTTGTATCTGGCTGGCCATGCTGGGCATTACCTGGTCGGCGGTGGTGGTGCCTACGATGATAAAATCAACACCCTCCAGGCTTAGCGCCGGGTTATCCTTCACCAGGTTTTTAGCAGCATTTACGCACATGCTGAACATCGTTTCGCCTTCGGCTGCAAACCGGCGCTCTTTGATGCCCGTCCGGCTAACGATCCATTCGTCGTTCGTTTCAACAATATCTTCAAAGTAGGAATTGGGTACCCTGCGTTCGGGTGCGTAGGTGGCTATGGCGGTAATTTGTGCGTTCATTTTATTGCAGGTTTGTCGCCCTAAAAATTGGCGGGACTAAAGTATGTAAATATTGGCAAATCTTTATAAGTACAAATTCGATGGTAAAAAATCTGTGCGTGTGTTAATAATTGAGATGGAACTGGACAGTTTACCAATCGTGATATTACACATGCGAAATGGGAATTTTTGTATCGTTTCGATACAAGTGAAACGAAGTGAAATAAGACTAAAAACACTGATTATTAATAGCTTAGGTGCAAATCGCATTTTCCCTATAATGGACATCCTTAAAGCTTAGGCGCATTTCCTGGCTTGTTTGAAGAACTTCCACATGGAACAGGCATAGTCGGACGAGTTGCGTGGAACCGGCGGGGAGCTTTTAAATAATTTAAACAGACGCGATGTAAGTAGATTTTGTTTCCGACTTTTATTGCCGCAATAAACAGCGATTTATGAAAAGCGCTCACGTTATAGCCATAGCTCTTTTGGTGGCATTGTATGCTTGTAATTCCCCTGTTAAAAAAAGAGCGGGCAACGACACTACAACAAATCGCCCCCGGAAAGTTGATTCACTGCAGTCAATTACAATAGATGAGCCTGTTCTCGCTAATTCATCCGGAAATTCAAATCAGCAAAAGATCGATACGGTTGAAAAAACCAAAGAACAAAAAGACACCCGGATCGTCTTTCTGCATTTTGTCATTAATCTGCATGATTACAGGGTTCATGATTTAGACGGGACTTACGACGGCGACTCGTCAGAAGTAAAATTGAATATAGATGACGATAATACATGGACCGTTATTGCAAAAAAGGATTCTTTGAATTTGTGGGGAAATCCGGATAACGCCTTCACAAATAATTTGGTTGAAATAATTCCCCGCAATAAAACGGACAGCTTTAAAGTTTCCTATTGGTTTAATGTAAGCTTAAAGGGAAGAAGTGATAAAAACCCTGTAAATTGGATAGGCAGAACCGAGTCCGGGAAATTAAAGGATTCTGCCGGCTATTTCTTCAGAGTGCCAAAAAAGGCTTACGATAACGATCTCGAAAAAACGTTCCAAAAGAAACTCCATTTAAGGGATACGTTGATAACATATGCGGACGAATACGGCACGGAAAAAGAAATTGATTTGATGTACAAAAATGTTCCCTGCGTTTTTAGTATGGTTGATATCTGTTTGCGGATAGACCGGTTTGCAAAAGGCAAATTATCCGGTATTAAATATCTTGTTTTTTATGATGATACCAGCGCCAGCGAGTGAACATATAACAAACTTTCAATTTTATTTCCCTATGAAATATTTTTCTGGAATTTTAATATTACTGTGTTTGGGATGCTTGTCCAAACCAAAAGCGGTTATCGTAAAGGTAAGCCTTATTGATAATAAGGAATCGGTTAAAATCGCCGGGCTCGACAACGAAATAGTGGCCGATATTGGCCGTGACAGTATAGCCGGCGCCTGGCAAAACCTTTTCCCCGTTTACCGCCTGCCTGCGGATACCGATATGAAAGATTTTCAGCGGCCCCAGCCCGGCAACTATCACCTGTCAGGAAGTGCGGTAATATTTACGCCGGACACGCCTTTTATTAACGGCCAAACCTATTTTTTGCGCTGCTACCAGTTCGGTAAAGGCAAAAGCACCTGGGATATGATCAAAGGCAAACAAAAACTCGGCAGCCAAGCCTATACCGACTTGACTTTTAAGAAATAAACGTTTTGAAAAATCAATAAAAGTTGTTATATTTGCAGTGTAATTAAAAAATAGCGAGGGGACCGGTGTCCCCTCTTTTATTATCAATTATTTTTTTGCTTTGTGTTTAGCAGGGTAGAAAAACTACAAAAATGAATATTGAAAAAAGAGTACGGGAACTGGTTGAGGAGAAAATAGCCGATAAACCAAACCTGTTTATCATCGACATCAAAATGCATTCCAACGGGAAACTGGTGGTATTGGTGGACGGGGACAACGGGATAGGCATTGATGATTGCGTAGCTATTAGCAGGCATGTAGGTTTTCACCTCGAAGAGGAAAGTGTGATCGGCAGCGCTTACACGCTGGAGGTATCCTCGCCGGGGTTAGACGCGCCGCTGACGTCGATCAGGCAATATGTAAAAAACATGGGCCGCAACCTGGCGATAAAAATGGCTGATGGCACAAAACGCGAAGGCAGGCTTACAGGGCTTACCGAGGATGCCATACTAATTGAAGAAAAAACAAAAGAAAAAGGGAAGAAGGCTGAATTGATTGAAAGCGCGATCCCTGTAAACCAAATAACAGAAACAAAAGTGTTAATATCATTCAAATAAGAACCATCATGAGCTGCTGTTTAAAAAAATAAACAAGCTCATGATAGCTTCATTGCCTTGAATGAAAAACTAATTTAATGAAAAATGAGCAATGTTAATTTAATTGATTCTTTTCAGGAATTTAAAGATTTCAAAAACATCGATCGCCCTACCATGATGAGCGTACTGGAAGACGTTTTCAGAAGCATGATCCGGAAAAAATATGGTAACGACGAAAATTGCGACGTGATTGTAAATACCGATAATGGTGACCTTGAAATTTGGCGCACCCGCACGGTAATGGAAGACGGCTTTAGCGAGGATGACGACCTGGAGATTGAACTTGCTGAAGTGCATAAGATCGATCCTTCCTTAGAAGTGGGCGACGACTATGTGGAACAGATCACCCTGGAAAGTTTTGGCCGCCGTGCTATACTGGCTGCCCGCCAAACCCTGGTGTCGAAAATTTTAGAGCTGGAGAAAGACGAAATATTTAAGAAATACAAAGATCGGGTGGGCGAAATTGTTACCGGCGAAGTTTACCAGGTTTGGAAAAAAGAAACCCTGGTGCTTGATGATGAAGGCAATGAGTTACTGCTGCCAAAATCAGAACAAATACCTGCCGACTACTTTAAAAAGGGCGATACCGTAAAAGCAGTAGTTGATAAGGTTGAAATGCTGAACAGCAACCCTAAGATTATCATTTCGCGTACCGCGCCGGAATTTTTACAGCGTTTGTTCGAAATGGAAGTGCCTGAAATTTTTGACGGGCTGATCACCATTAAGAAAATCGTCCGCGAACCGGGTGAAAGAGCAAAAGTTGCCGTAGAATCTTACGATGATCGTATCGATCCGGTGGGCGCTTGCGTAGGGATGAAAGGATCGCGCATACATGGTATCGTTCGCGAGCTGAAAAACGAGAATATCGACGTGATCAACTTTACCAATAACCTGCAACTGTACATCCAGCGTGCTTTATCGCCCGCTAAAATCACTTCTATTAAGTTAGATGATGAGAAAAAAACGGCAGCAGTGTATTTAAAACCCGACCAGGTATCGCTTGCGATCGGCCGCGGCGGGCATAATATTAAACTGGCAGGAAAATTGACCGGGTACGAGATTGACGTTTACCGCGAAGCGGATGAGCTGGATGAAGACGTTGATATCGAAGAGTTTTCGGACGAAATAGACAGCTGGATCATCGACGAATTCAAACGTATTGGTTTGGATACCGCGAAATCTGTGCTGGCCTTAAGCGTTAACGAGTTGGTAAAACGGACCGATTTGGAAGAAGAAACCGTTAAGGAAGTGTTATCAATTCTGCAGGCAGAGTTTGAATAAGCACAATAACCAAAATTAAAATCGTATTTTTGCAAAAAAAGCAGAAACAGAAAGGAATAAATGTCAGACGACAAATCCATTAATCTAATAAAAGCAGTAAAGGAATTGAACATTGGTATGGGTACCATTGTCGATTTTCTGGCTACAAAAGGCTATAAGGTGCAAAAGCAACCAATGGCCAAGCTGGATAGCGACATGTACTCGACTTTGTTGAAGGAATTTGCTGTTGACAAAATAATAAAAGAGGAAGCCAAACAGATCAGTATTGGTAAGATAAGGAAAGAAGAGCCTGTTCACTTCCCCGAAAAACCTGTTGAAACTCGTCGTTCCCGCGATTTTGAGAACGAAGAGATATTGATAAAAAACATCCATCATTTTACCCCGCCGGTTGCTGAAAGGCCAAAACCGGTTGAGCCACCCGCGCCTAAGCCACAGGAAAGCAATGATACGTTGCCCGGAGTAAAGGTGGTAGGTAAAATTGACCTGGATAATTTAAATGCAAAAGCTCAGCCGGTTGAAAAGCCCGTTGAGAAAACGCCGGAAGTTACCCAACCGGAAATTGCAGCGCCAAAGCCGGTTGTTGAACCGGTAAAAGAAGCGCCGAAGGAAACTATTGCTGAGGCGCCTGCCGCAGAGACTAAGATTGAAGCCAAGAGTGCACCGGCACCGGCACCGGCAGCGCCGGCACCGATAGCAGAAGAACCTGCAGAACCTGAAGTAATCAGGGCCAAGGCCGAGCGTTTAACAGGGCCTAATGTGGTTGGTAAAATAACGTTGCCGGCGGATGCGCCCAAACGTAACCCTGTAGCATCTTCGTCGAATACGAACAGCGCACAGGATCATAAACGTAAAAGAAAACGTAAAGACCACGGCGGACAGCCGGGCGGTAATGCCCCCGGTCAGCATGGCAATGCCCAGCCAGGACAGCATCCCCAGGGTCAGGGTCAGGGCCAGGGTGGCAACCGTGGCGGCGATTTCAGGGGACGCCCCAACCAGCCCGGAGGCGGGGGGCGCCCGGATAACCGGAACCGTCCGGGGCAAAATGTTACGCCTAAGGAAGAACCTTCAGAAAAAGATATACAAGACCAGATTAAGGCAACCCTTGCCCGCTTAAGCGGCGCAGGGAAGTCGGGTAAATTTGCACAGCGCGCAAAATTCCGTCGTCAGAAACGTGATGATGTAGCTGCATCGGCCGAAGAACTGGCAATGGAGCAGGAACTGCAGTCGAAAGTGCTGAAGGTTACCGAATTTGTTACCGCGAATGAGTTGGCTAACATGATGGATGTATCTGTTACACAGATCATATCCACCTGCATGAGCCTGGGCATGTTCGTTTCTATCAACCAAAGGCTCGATGCCGAAACACTGAGCATCGTGGCCGAAGAGTTTGGCTACCAGGTGGAATTTGTGAAACCGCAGGATGAAGAAGCCAACCTGGAAGAACCCGATGAACCGGAACAATTAATTCCGCGCGCACCGATCGTTACCATAATGGGGCACGTTGACCATGGCAAAACGTCATTGCTCGACTTCATCCGCAAAACCAACGTAATAGGCGGCGAAGCAGGTGGTATTACCCAGCACATTGGCGCCTATGAAGTATCGTTGCCGGATGGCAAGGGAAAAATCACTTTCCTGGATACGCCGGGTCACGAAGCGTTTACCGCTATGCGTGCAAGGGGCGCCCAGGTTACTGACATTGTAATTATCGTGATCGCTGCCGATGACAGCGTGATGCCGCAAACCCGCGAGGCTATTAACCACGCGCAAGCTGCAGGCGCTCCGATCATCTTTGCCTTTAACAAAATAGATAAGCCCGGCGCCAACGCCGACAAAGTTCGCGAGCAATTGGCAGGCATGAATATTTTGGTTGAAGAGTGGGGCGGTAAATACCAGTCGCAGGAAATATCAGCCAAAACGGGTTTAAACGTCGACCTGCTTTTGGAGAAAATATTATTAGAAGCTGAATTGCTTGAACTAAAAGCCAACCCGAACAAACGTGCTGTTGGTACAGTGATTGAAGCCGCCCTTGATAAAGGCCGCGGTATTGTGACCACTGTTTTAGTACAGGCCGGTACCTTAAGAGTAGGCGACCCTATTTTGGCGGGCTGTTACAGCGGTCGCGTAAAAGCGTTGACCAATGAGCGTGGCCTGCGGGTAGATCAGGCAGGGCCCTCTACGCCGGTACAGGTGCTGGGCATGCAGGGCGCACCGACGGCAGGGGATAAATTCAATGCGCTGGAGAGCGAAGTTGAAGCCCGCGAAATTGCCAACAAACGCCTGCAGTTACAGCGCGAACAAGGCTTACGCACACAGAAACATATCACTCTTGACGAGATCGGCCGCCGTTTGGCAGTGGGTAACTTCAAGGAGCTGAATATTATTGTTAAAGGCGACGTGGACGGCTCGATCGAAGCGTTGTCAGATTCATTGCTGAAACTGTCGACCGAGCAGATACAGGTTAATGTTATTTCAAAGGCTGTAGGCCAAATATCCGAATCGGACGTATTGCTTGCTACAGCATCGGATGCCATCATCATCGGTTTCCAGGTGCGCCCTTCAGGCGGTGCGCGTAAGCTGGCCGAGCACGAGCAGATAGACATCAGGCTTTATTCCATCATTTACGATGCAATAAACGAGATCAAGGCAGCGATGGAAGGCATGCTGGCGCCGACATTCGAAGAGAAGATCGTTGCCAATGTGGAGATCCGCGAAACCTTTAAGATCAGCAAGGTAGGTACAATAGCAGGTTGCATGGTGCTGGATGGTAAAATTACCCGCAACAGCAAAATACGCATCGTCCGCGAAGGCGTGGTGATCTATACCGGCGAACTGGCCTCGTTAAAACGCTTTAAGGATGATGTGAAGGAAGTGAGCGCAGGTTACGAATGCGGCTTAAACATTCACAATTTTAACAATATCGAAATTGGCGATATCGTCGAAGCTTATGAAAATGTTGAAGTGAAGAGGAAGTTATAAGGAATGTCCATTGAAAAAGTAACAAAAAAGCCCACCGGTTGCCCGGTGGGTTTTTTTGTTACTTTTTCTTTTGATGATGATGCGCTGCGTGTGCCTTATGGCCATGCCCGGCTTTGCGGCGATGATGCACTTGCCGTTTATGGTGAATATGAGCATGTTTTTTGTGTGGATGCTTTGGCTGTGCGCCGGCAAGGTTAAAGCTGAACAATGCCAGCAGGGTAATGGTCAATAGTTTTATTGCTTTCATATCTGTAACGTGTATTTGCCTCAAGAATACTGTAGATTTTTTGTCCGCTGATGAACTATTTATTAACAATTCCTCAGTCCTTTGGCCCTCAGCCAGATTAATTTTATTTTTTAACGGCACTTTTTTGACTTTTATCCGACAATTGGAAGGCTGTCGGGCTGACGACCAAATATGGCCTTTTGGCGCTGTTTAGACTAATTTTTTAGTTTAAATAGCTGCCGGATTGTTATAATCCGATAGTTTCCAACGTAACAAAAAAGAAACGCAGCAAAAAACTATGTTAAAAGTTTGATTTTTAACTTTAAGTAATGTAATTTTCCTTTTTAACCTTAACTTATGAGAAGATGCACTTTTTACCCGCTGATAACGGGTATACTATGTTTCGTTTTTAGTGCACGGGTCGTTGGGCAAGCTGCGCCTGCTGACAGCAGTTCACAAAAAAATGCATTAAATAATACCGTCAGTCTTTTTTACGGTTCCATCGGGAAGCAGTCGCCATTATACAATGGCACCGAATACTACTTTTACGACCCGATCATAAAGGGAAATGCCTACTATGCAGATGTCAACTCGTTTACACCGGGCTCGGTTTTTTATGACAATATGCATTTTACCGGTGTGCCAATGCTCTACGACATTTACGGCGACCAGGTGGTAATTTTGCTGTACAACCATTTTACCAAATGTACTTTGATAAAAGATAAGGTTAGCAGTTTCGATTTCCTCGATCATCATTTTGTCCGCATCGATACAGTAACTTTTTTAAATAATCCTGCCATAAAACCCGGTTATTACGATGAGTTGTACGCCGGTCGTCTGCAGGTGCTGGCACGGTACTCCAAAAGCATCCAGGTCACTACCGGCGGACAAACAAGCGAATCTTATTTCAACTACTCAAAGGATTACTATATCAGGAAAAACAATATTTATTACAACTTTTCAAGCCAGGGAGCTTTGCTCGACATTCTTAAAGACAAGAAAAAAGAGATTCAAAAATATTTAAAGGAAAATCAAGTCAAGTATCGCAGAAACCCCGAAGAGGCAATGGTCAAAATTGCATCTTATTATGACCATTTAACCAATTAATATGAAAAAAGCCTACCTTCTCAGTTTTTGTCTGTTTGTCTTTTTGCGGGTGTCCTATGCCCAACAGGGAAACAATAAATTGATCAGCGTCAATTTTCAGCAGGCGAGTATAACGCAAGTCGTTAACGATATTGAATCAAAAACCAGTTATCATTTTTACTATGATGCCGCGCAGTTTGATAGTTTAAAGGTTACCCTGCAGGTTACCGATAAGCCGTTGGCCACTATTTTGGACCTGGCCTTTGACAAAACCAATTACCATTACGCCATTACCACCCGGCAGCAGGTGTTTCTTACAAGGGGACGGCAGATAAAAGTAGAACTCGCTCCCGGCTTTGCCGAGACGGCAACCGTTAACGTGCCCAAGCAGGCTGCAGTTGCCGATTATACCGATGAAGCCGACAAAAAAGTGCCGGATGCAACCACTGAAAACAAACTCTATGAAATCGGCGTCCGGACAAATACCATAAAACCAGGAAATTCAACTATAAGCGGATACATCCGAAACATTAAGTCGGGGGAAGCAATTGTTGGCGCCAGCATTTACGTGGCCAGTACCAAAAGCGGGGTGGCTACGGATCAGTTCGGATATTTCACCTTAACGCTTCCACGCGGCAGGCAAGTCCTGAATGTAAAAGGACTGGGTATGCGCGACACCAGGAGGCAGATCATTCTGTATTCAGACGGTAAGCTGAATATCGAGATGCAGGAACAGGTGAACAGCCTGAAAGAAGTAAAAATATCAGCCGATAAAGTGGCTAATGTTAAAAGCGTTGAGCTGGGGGTTACACGCCTCGATATTAAAAATATCAAACAAATTCCTACTGCTTTCGGCGAAACAGACGTTTTAAAAGTAGTGCTCACTTTGCCGGGCGTTACTTCTGTGGGCGAAGCAACCACCGGCTTTAACGTGCGGGGCGGTTCGGCGGATGAAAACCTGATCTTGCTCAACGGTTCAACCATTTATAACCCTGCACACTTTTTTGGGTTTTTTGCGGCATTTAACCCGGATATCGTAAAAGATATTGAATTGTACAAAAGCAGCATACCCGAAAAATACGGAGGCCGCTTGTCATCTGTGCTGGAAGTAACCGACCGCGAAGGCAATAAAAAAATATTTACCGGCTCGGCAGGTATCGGTTTATTAACCAGCCGTTTTAATATTGAAGGGCCTATCGTAAAGGATAAAACCTCTTTTATTTTCGGCGCAAGAACCTCCTATTCTAACTGGCTGCTGAGCTTACTACCGCAGGCTTATAAAAACAGCGCTGCCTCCTTTTACGACATGAACCTCGACATCAGTCACCAGATTAATGAGAAGAATAATCTGTACGTATCCAGCTATATCAGCAATGATAATTTTAAGCTGAACAGCGATACCCTTTACCAGTACAGGAATGAAAATATCAACATGAAGTGGAAGCACAACTTTAACACCAAACTGTTTAGTTTAATAACCGCCGGATACGACCGGTATCAGTACAGCATATCGAGCACTGCAAACCCGGTGAACGGATATGACCTGGGCTATAATATCAACCAGTCAAACTTCAGAGCGGACTTCACCTATTATTTAAGCAGCAAGCATACCATTGATTTCGGGCTTACGTCTATCTACTATTACACCCAACCCGGAACTTACGAACCCGATGGCAAGGGCTCGCTTGTGTTGCCGCAAGTGATAGCGCCTGAACAGGCGGCCGAAAGTGCGCTTTATATTGGCGACAAGTACGAAATAAACAGCAACCTCGAGGTTAGCGCCGGATTGCGATATAATGTATACAATTACATTGGCGCACAAACAGTCGATACGTACGCGCCAAACCTGCCAAAAATTGCGGATAACGTTTTGGACAGCACGCACTACCAGGGCGGCAAGATCATCAATTCCTACGCAGCGCCTGATGTACGCCTGGCCGCGCGTTACCTTTTAAATGAAGATCTGTCTATAAAAGCCGGCTACAATACCCTGCACCAGTATATACATCTGCTATCAAACTCGACTGCCATTTCACCTACTGACGTTTATAAACTAAGTGACCCGAATATCAAACCTGAATATGGCGACCAGGCATCACTCGGGCTGTTTAAGAATGCGGCGAACAACACCATAGAAATGTCTGTTGAAGGCTACTATAAGCGGTTGCGGAATGTACTTGACTACCGTAGCGGGGCAGTATTAATTTTGAACCAGCATGTTGAACAGGATGTGATTAATGATGAAGGGAAGGCATACGGCGTGGAATTTTTGCTGAAAAAAACCGCCGGTAAGCTAAACGGGTGGTTAAGCTATACCTATTCGCGCACCATGCTGCGGCAGGATGACCCGAACGCAGGCGAGCTGATCAATGGCGGTTCGTGGTACCCGGCTGACTACGATAAACCCAACGCCTTTAATTTTACCGGTAATTATAAGTTTACCCACCGATACAGCATGTCGCTGGACGTTGCTTACAGCACCGGCAGGCCAATCACTTTGCCAATAGCCAAGTATGAGTATGCAGGGTCGGAAAGGGTATTTTATTCAGATCGGAACGCATACCGGATACCCGATTATTTCAGGTCGGATTTTTCGATCAACATTGAAGGCAACCACAGGGTACACCAGTTTTTTCACAACTCGTGGAGCGTAGGCGTATATAATTTAACCGGCCGTCAAAATGCTTATTCCACCTTCTTTACGGAACAGGGCGGAGTGATCAGCGGGTATAAATTGTCCATTTTTGCATCGCCCATTCCGTTTATTAATTATAATATCAGATTCTGATCATCATGGGAGACGATTTGAATCCCATGGCCGCGGAGAATCATAAAGGTTCGATTTGCAATAGGATGTAATGAGACAAAGAGCTGTATACTTAATAATTGCATTTTTTATTGTGGGATGTAAGAAGCCATATAATCCTCCGGTAATCAATTCGCCAAATAGCTACCTGGTGGTGGACGGCGTAATCAATAGCGGCTCCGATTCAACAATCATAAAGTTGAGCCGGACAGTCAACCTATCAAGCTCGACAACAGTTAACCCGGTAATCGGCGGTGTGCTTGCTGTGGAAAGCGACCAAAATACCATTTACCCTTTGCAGGAGTTAGGCGGCGGAAAATATGGAATTGCCGGCCTGACCCTCGACAGCACCCGTAAATATCGTTTAAAAATACAGGCTGCCGGCGAGCAATATCTGTCGGATTTTGTGCCGGTAGTTAATGCCCCTCCGATTGATACGGTTAGCTTCGATATACACACCAATGGCATACAGCTTAATGTAAGCACCCACGACCCTCAGAACAAAACCCATTATTATCGCTGGGATTACGGGGAGACCTGGGTATTTCATTCAAATTACCTGTCGGGTTATTATTCGAATGGCGACACTGTGATCGAACGGAATCCCGGCAATGAAGTTTACCAATGTTGGGGAAGTGATACTTCGAGCAACATTGTAATTGGCTCATCAGCAACGTTATCGAAGGACGTTATATCGAACAATCCCGTAATCTTTGTACCGTCATCCTCAGAAAAACTGGGGTCGAAATATAGCATATTGGTAAAGGAATATGGCTTAACCGGTGACTCTTATAATTTTTGGAAGGCCTTGAAATCGAGTTCCGAAGAGTTGGGCGGAATATTTGACCCGCAGCCTACGCAGATCGCCAGTAACATTCACTCGCTGACGCACCCTTCCGAACCGGTTATCGGGTATGTTAGTGCAGGCAGGGTGACGAGCAAACGCATATTCATCACGAATAACCAGCTCCCGGGTTGGGTGCCGGCGCTGGTTTATAAGGATTGTCCAATTGATTCGCTCTACCTCCATTACTACGGGCCGGGCGCAACCGTGCCGATAAACCAGGAGAATGAATACTTTAATGTAAATCCGAAATTTGCGCTTATTCCTCTTCAGGCAATAGTCGTGGTAACTCATTTCGGGTCGACGATCGTCGGGCATACAGGCACATCGCGCGAATGCGCTGATTGTACTATAAGGGGATCAAATAAGCAGCCTGCTTTTTGGAAATGAGAAAACGATGAAAAAAAGGTATGTTTTTTTGATTTTGCTTATTTTGGCAATGGCCTGCAGAAAGGTCTACGATCCGCCTGTTGTTGCCGCCAATGCAAATTATTTAGTTGTGGAAGGTATAATTAATACTGGCTCCGACTCCACCATATTTAATTTGAGCCGAACGGTAAATATAAAACAAAAAATAGTGGCTAATCCCGAATTAAACGCGGCTGTATCTGTCGAAAGCGACAATAATCGTATTTATTCGCTGCAAGCGGCCGGTAATGGCAAATATGTTTCGCCGGGCTTAAACCTGGATAATACCCGCACCTATCGTTTGCGCATCAACACAGCCGACGGCAAGGCCTACCTTTCTGATTTCCTTACGCCTAAAGTAAGCCCGCCGATTGACAGCGTTGGCTATACTGTCGAATCAAACGGAGTCCAGGTCTATTTAAACACACATGATCCGGCGAATGCCACGCGCTACTATTTGTGGCAGTATAACGAAACATGGATGTTCAACTCGTTTTTTGACTCGGAATTTATTATAAGCGGGGATACAGTTGCGTTAAGGCCGGCAAACCAGCAAATATATTATTGTTTCACTTCGGATAGCACCAGCACTATCGTTTTAAACTCATCGGCTAAATTATCCCAGGATGTAATTTATCAAACGCCGATAACCTTTTTGGCCTCCACATCTGAAAAAATTGAAGACAGATATAGTATCCTGATCAAACAATATGCTTTGACGCCAGATGCCTATAACTATTACCAGCTGTTAAAAACCAATACCGAAAACCTTGGAAGTATATTTGATGCCCAACCCTCGCAACTGCCGGGAAATATTCACGAGGTAGGTAATCCTGCCGAACCGGTCATTGGCTATATATCCGCCGGCACCGTATCTCAAAAACGAATATTTATCGACAGCCGGAATTTACCGGCATGGCTTCCTTATACCTATTATGACATGATCAATTGCGCGGCAGATGTAATGGCAATCAACACGCAGGCAGAAATCGACTTTTATTATTTACATAATCCGCCATACTATATGCCAACGACAGCACCGGGGGCCGGCGCCTATCCAATTTGCGTTGATTGTACGCTAAGAGGAACCAAAACTGTGCCCAGCTTTTGGAAATGAAGATAGATAAAACAGAAAGTGAAAAGATTTAAATAAATTGTACCTTAAAAGAATGATAACCATAAACTAAAACCCTGATATGAGAATTATTAAAAAAACAGGTGCGCTGGTATCCTTATCGATGCTGTTTTCATTCCTGTTATTAAACAGCGAGGCGCAAGTTATCCAGGCAGTTCAAAACAGCTTTAATCTATATAAACAAAGCACATTGCAGGAGAAAATATTTGTTCATACGGATAAGAATATATACCTGCCCGGGGAAATCGTATGGTTTAAAGTGTATTGTGTTGACGGCAACGACCATAAACCGCTCCATGTAAGCAAGGTTGTTTACGTCGATATTTTGGATAACAGCCAGAACCGGGTAGTTGAAGGGAAAATAGCCCTCAAAAACGGAGAAGGTGATGGTTCTTTGTATATCCCGGTAAGCGTTGGCAATGGAAATTACAAGTTTAGAGCCTATACCAGCTGGATGAAAAACTTTAGCCCCGAGTATTATTTTGAAAAGCAGATCACGCTTATCAATCCACTCAGGATACCCGAAAAGCTGGCAAGGACGGTTTCAAGCGATTATGATATTCAATTTTTTCCCGAGGGGGGCAACCTCGTTGCGGGGATAAAGAGCTTGGTGGCGTTTAAAGCTGTAGGGCAAGGCGGTAAGGGTACGGATGTAAACGGCGTAATAATAGATGCAAAAAATGATACCGTTGCCCGCTTTAAATCAGCTCATTTTGGCATGGGGAGCTTCACATTTACACCTGCCGCCGCCGAAATTTACAGGGCTGTGGTAAAAAACGGGGATAACCAGCCTGTTACAAAACCCCTGCCCGATGTAAACAGCCAGGGATATGTGATGGCCCTGACAGATGGCGGCAATGCTTTAAATGTTTCGGTTACAACGACTGATAATACAGCGGGCAACGTATATTTATTTGCGCACACCGGCCAAACCGTAAAAGTAGCGGAGAGTGCTGCGTTTGCTAACGGAACAGCACATTTTTCGATCAGTAAAGACCAATTGGGTGAAGGTATTTCACATTTCACCATTTTTAATAACGCAAAACAGCCGGTTTGTGAACGACTTTATTTTAAAAGGCCGCAACAACAGCTGCTAATCACCGCTGCATCGGACCAGCAGCGATACGGAACACGTAAACACGTAAACGTTAGTGTTTCAGCCAAGAGCCCTTCAGGTAGCACACTTACCGCAGACATGTCAATGGCGGTTTATCGTATCGACTCTTTACAGTCTGTCGATGAGAGCAATATCTTTAGCTATTTATGGCTGAGCTCGGATTTAAAAGGGCACGTTGAATCGCCGGGATATTATTTTACCAATGTCAACGCCGAAACCGACAAGGCCCTGGATGACCTGCTGCTCACACAGGGTTGGAGCAGGTTTGCGTGGAACGACGTACTCGACAACAAAACGCCGGCATTTAATTTTTTGCCCGAATACGACGGTCACATTATCACCGCCAAAATTGTTAATACCCAAAACAACACGCCTGCACAGGGCATTATCACCTACCTGGGCGTACCCGGTAAGCGCGTGCAGCTTTATACGGCACAAAGCGACTCGCTGGGTCATTTGTCTTTTTTTACCAAAGATCTTTACGGCCCCGGCGAACTGATCGTTCAAACCAATGAACTGATAGACAGCACTTACCGTATTGACATGATAAGCCCTTTTTCCGAACAATATTCGCACACCAGTTTGCCTGTATTTACATTCCATGGCGATATGACAAGGGCGCTTGAGGATCACAGCCTGGGCATACAGGCCCTTAACATTTATACGGGCAACTTGCTAAAACAGTATTATAACCCGGTAACGGATAGCAGTGCATTTTACGGGCCGCCATACAAGACCTACAAACTGGATGATTTTACCCGTTTTACAACAATGGAAGAGGATTTGCGGGAGTATGTTTCGGAAGATAATATCGTAAATAGCCGGGGCAATTTCCATATCAAAGTGCTTAATGGGCGCGGCTTTTTAGACGGCGACCCGCTTTGCCTGGTTGACGGAGTGCCGATTTTTAACATCAATAAGATATTTACCATCGACCCGTTGAAGGTCCGCAAACTGGAGGTAATGCCATTCAGGTATTACTATGGACCGGCCGAAGCCGAAGGTGTATTTAGCTTTACAACCTATAAAGGCGACCTAGGCGGCGTAGAACTTGATCCCCGCGCGATTGTAGTTGATTATGAGGGTATGCAGCTGCACCGGGAGTTCTACTCGCCCACCTATGACACCGAAGCGCAGGCCAATAGCCGTATCCCCGATTTCCGAAACGTGTTATACTGGACACCCGAAGTAAATACAAGCGGCCCGGTGTCCTTTTATACTTCTGATCAGCCCGGAAAATATGTTGGGGTGGTACAGGGTCTTACCACGAACGGCGACGCCGGCAGCCAGTATTTTATGTTTGAAGTAAAATAAGATTAGCGATTGGGAGGCGTTGAGGTGCTGACATGACATCACGGTTTTTTTTACTTGCGGCCTTTATGTTGATCGGAGCTTGTTTTCGCGCTTCGGCACAAAAAGTTACGCTTGATTATTATTTTAATCACGAGGTTCGAAAAACAGCCGGGGGCGTGGTAGAACGCTACCATTATACCTGGGAAGATAAAACCAACAGCGGCTTTTCAATTTTTGGCAATGCGTTTAAAAAAGCGGGCGCTACGCTTGATACCCTCGGCGAAGCCCCTACCGCTGCTAATTTGAAGGGAACGGCAATTTATATCATCGTTGACCCCGACACAAAAAAGGAAAGCCCCGACCCGAAGTATATCCTGCCTGAAAATATTTTGCCGATTGCCGCCTGGGTTAAGCAGGGTGGTGTGCTGGTGATGATGGCAAACGACAGCGCCAATGTGGAGCTTCCACACTTCAACAACCTGGCTTCAGTATTCGGAATGCACTTTAATGATGACCTGCAAAATCATGTGGTTGACGATGCCCATTTTGCAGATGGGGCGGTGATCACAAGGGGATACCCGATGTTTAAAACGGCGCATAAGATATTTATGAAGGACGTTTGCTCTATTGCCACCGCAGGCCCGGCAAAGCCCGCGCTAAAAAATAAGGCCGGCGCAACCATTATCGCGGTAGCCAAATATGGAAAAGGAACTGTTTTTGCCGTTGGCGACCCCTGGTTTTATAACGAGTATGTGAATGGCCGCTTACCGAAGGGCTATGAAAACGACAAAGCAGCGAACGATGTAGCGCGGTGGCTATTGGCTCAGGTTACTCATCTGTCGAATTAGTTTAGATCATTTTGCTTTTCAAATTACACTTTTTATCTAAAATTATTCTTACCTTAGCTTATGGATAGAAAACTGTCCAAATAATTTAGACAATTGTCCGGGTTTTACCATGATAATAGCAGATAATGATATAGAGGAAAAATTAAATAAAGAAGTGAGATCTTTATTAAAAAGCGTAAATAAAGACGCGAATATTCCCTTTGGCGGCGACCAGGTTACTTTCAGCGATTTTCTTTCTAACAAGATGCTAATCGTATTTTCAATTCGGGAAGGGATTTCCTATTCTTTTTTTAACCTCATTAAAGAAACATCGCCTTTCAATGAATTCTATTGGGCTGATCTGCTTGATATTTCAACCAAATCTTTGCACAGGTATAAAAAATCTCTGAAGCATTTTAAACCTACTCATTCTGAAAAAATTATAGAGATGGCAGAAGTGACCAAACTGGGATTGGAGGTTTTTGGCAATATGGATAAGTTTAAACTATGGCTTGAAACGCCAAATTATGCCCTTGGGGGGCTTCAACCGCTGGAGTTGTTAAAAGACTCTTATGGAAAAGAGTTAGTGACGGGTGAACTCACGAGGATCAATTATGGCATTTTTGCGTAAATGGAATTATTTCGTCTTTCAAGGGAAGCGTATGCCGATAATCTTTCAGGAAAGGGCGCGGCAAAAAAAGGGGCGAGGTGGAATTCAGCGGGCGTAGAATTGGTTTATACGGCCGGTAACAGATCGCTGGCGATGGCGGAAGTCGCGGTACATTTTACATTATCTACTTTACCTGACGATTATGTAATGCTGACAATTTATGTACCCGACACCATTTCGATGCAGAAAATTTCCACCGTCGGATTGCCGCAATTTTGGAATACCTTTCCACACTCAAGTGCTACCCAAGCTATTGGCGACAAATTTGTTTCGGATAATCAGTTTTGCATACTCCAGGTGCCCTCGGCAGTAACCAAAGGCGATTACAACTACCTGATCAATCCATATCATCCTGAAAACGAAAAAATTAAGATAATCGCGTCCGAAAAATTCCCATTTGATAACAGGATTTTTAACTCCCAGGGCTAAAATTTATTCATTCTTCAGCATCGCGGCGGCGGCTTCATCCAAAAACCACTGGATTTCGCCAACGATGGGCTCAATAAGCTGCGCCGGATATTCTTCAATATCCTCGTCGTCTTCCAATACATGATGAACAGCTATAGCTTTCCCTTCGCCATAAACTAAAAAGGCGATATGCCGGGCCTCGTTAATCATCGGCGCATTTAGCGTGATGCGGTACACCTGCTGATCAGGTAAAAAAACATCTTTTACGCCCGGCGTCCGGTCGTGAAGAACCGGTGTATGCGGGAACAAAGAGGCCGTATGTGAGTTATCGCCCAAGCCAAGCAGGATCAGGTCAAAACTCATTTCGTCCTCGTCAAAAAACGCTTCGATCTCCTCTTCATATTTTGCTGCCGCATCCGCAGGACTAAGGCTGGTATCCACCGCGAAAACATGGTCGGCATCGATCATCAGCGGGATAAAAAGCGCCTTTTTGGCCATCAGGTAGTTGCTGTCTTTATCCGTTTGCGGCACATTACGTTCGTCCCCAAAAAAGAAATAAACTTTCTCCCAGTCAATTTGGTCGTGATAGGCCGAGGCAAGCAGTTCGTATAACTTTTTTGGCGAGTTACCTCCTGATAAAGCGACGGAAAACTTTCCCCTTGCAGAAATCGCCTCGTTAGCTACAGCAACAAAATGCACCGATAACGCTTCAAGTACTTCATCCTCGGTATTAAATATATTTAAGCTCATGTGTTTTTCTTCTTCTTTCCGACTTTCCTAAAAACTAATCTCTGATCACTAATCTCTACTTCTTGATCGGCAATGTAAACCAGTTAAACCCGTCCCGCGCAATCAGCGCTTCAGCCGACTCAGGTCCCCACGAATCAGCCGAATAATTCGGAAAATTCAGACTCTTTTTATTTTGCCAGGTGTTTAGTATCGGCATGATCAGTTCCCATGCAGCTTCTACCTGGTCGCCGCGCATAAACAGGGTTTGATCGCCAAGCATGGTATCCAGTATCAGCGTTTCATATGCTTCGGGAGCCTGGGTATCGTAAGTGCCTTTATAGTCGAATACCATATCAACGGTGTTAAGCACCATATCCAAACCGGGTCGTTTCGCCTGTACCTGCAGCCGGATGCTCATCTCCGGCTGTATGCTGATAATTAACCGGTTTTGCTGCCAGCTTTCGGCGGCGCCTGTCGGGAAGATCAAATGTGGTACGTCCCTAAACTGGATAGTTATGACCGATGACGACTGGTGCATGCGCTTGCCCGTACGTGCATAAAAGGGCACACCCTGCCAGCGCCAATTGTCGATAAAAAATTTAACAGCAGCAAAAGTTTCGGTATTCGACTCCGGATTTACCTTTGGCTCTTCGCGATAGCCGGGAACCTCTTTACCCTGCATCCAGCCGCTGGCATATTGTCCGCGAACAGCCGACATGCGCACATCGTCGGGTCCAAATCTGCGCATCGCCCTCAGCACATCTACTTTACGGTCGCGCACTTCGTCGGCGTTAAAGCTTACGGGCGGTTCCATCGCGATATGGCAAAGCAATTGCAGCAGGTGGTTTTGAATCATATCGCGCATGGCGCCTGCGCCGTCGTAATAATCGCCGCGCTCCTCAACGCCCAATTGCTCCGTAACGGAGATTTGAACGTGCTCGATATAGTTGCGGTTCCACAGCGGCTCCATAATGGAGTTGGCAAAGCGGAAGGCCATGATGTTTTGTACCGTTTCCTTGCCCAGGTAGTGGTCGATACGGTAAACCTGTTGCTCATGAAAAATACCGGTTAGTAATTTGTTGAGTTCTTTGGCGGTTTCAAGGTCGTGGCCAAACGGTTTTTCAATCACTATCCTAACCAGTTCTTTATCGACAGCCAGTTTCGCTTTGGCGATATTAGCGGCGATAATAGGAAAAAAGTTAGGCGATACAGCTAAGTAGAAGATCACATTGGCCTTCGTCTTCCACGCTGTATTGAATTTTTCGATACTCTTGCCGAACTCCTTGTAGGTTTCGGCATCCTTAATATCCGATACCTGGTAATATATGTTTTGTTCAAATTCGTTCCACTTAGCCTCTTTGGCTTTTCCGCTACGCGAAAACTGGTCGATATCGCTATGGAGGTTGGTCCTAAACTGCTCGTCCGTAAATTGGGTACGCCCCGTGCCGATAATGGCATACTGGGGCGGCAGCCAGCCGTCGAGAAAAAGGTTATACAAAGCGGGAGCGATCTTCCTTGAAGTAAGGTCGCCGGTACCGCCAAAAATAATAAATATGGTCGGTTGTGTTTTTATGCTTGAATTGCTCATGTTGTGTTTTTCTTTTGGCTGGAGTATTTTGTATTTAATTACTGTTTAATTTGAGGATAATTTCGTCGATGAGTGGCATTGTCCATGATGGGGTCTCAGCGTTAAAATAAGAAATTTGTTGGTTACTAATTTGTAAAAGTCTTTTCGGTAAAGCCAATTGTTTATCAACCGACCCATCCATTAATAAAAAATTATCAAATTTTTTAAAATGTTGCTTTAGCACTTCAAGCCCCTGATTAAAGTTATATTTGATGCTTTCCGGATCGATGTAATGTCCTTTTTGAGCTGTTCTCAATCCCACTCTGTCTGTCGAGAGTTTAATATCCTGCAGTATCATATAAATCAAATTTGTTGTATAACCGCGACTTTTAAAAAACTGCAAACGATCAATCAAAAAACCGTTTCGTAAATTAGTTTCAACCGTCAAATCCAGATTCTTTTCAACGGATGAGTCTTCTGTGTTCCAATATTCCGTCGTTATCATCGTCTCAATGCTTTCCAATGGAATATCCGGATACTGTCGCTCTTTAACTGCTTTTACCTTGTCAGGATCAAAAATTATTGAATCCTCTGCCGAAAAAATTTTAGAAAAAGTGCTTTTTCCAACCCCATTTGGCCCCGCTACAACAGTATATTCGGGCATTTAAAAAACCTTTAGCACTGTATAGTCGCCTGGCTTCTCCCCGACTTTAACTAATTCTTTCTTGCCATCTTTGAATTCATGGATGACCATATCCGGTGCGGTGCAAAGTTCGTTCTTATAACTAAACCAGGCACCAGCATCCAGTGCCGCCGTTTTTGCTGCTTCAGCAACAGGCTTAACAAGCTGCTCAAACTCGTCATCGTCCATCACAAAAACCGATTTCTTCGCTGTTATTGTCGCCATAAAACAAATATAACTAAACTAAATATCCTGCCTGTCAATCAATTGTTAGCTTTTTGCCGCCCATTGTGTATGGAACACTCCTTCTTTACCTATCAACTCGTAAGTATGCGCGCCAAAATAGTCTCGTTGGGCCTGGGTAAGATTGGACGGCATCCTTGCGGTGCGGAAATTATCAAAATAGCTTAGGGAGGCCGTAAAGGCCGGCGCGGCTATACCTGCAGCAATTGTTGCCGAAAGCACTTTGCGGGCGCCGGGGGCGGCAGCTTTTACTAAATCTTCTACATGACCGTCGAGCAGCAGGTGTGCCAGACCGGTATTTTGATAAGCATTGTAAATATCATTCAAAAACTCCGAACGAATGATGCAGCCGCCGCGCCATATCTTAGCGATCTGGTCCAACTTCAGATCATATTTGTATTCAGCGGAGGCCAGCGAAAGTAAATGCATGCCCTGGGCATAGGTCACGATCATGCTGAAATAAAAGGCCTGCTCCAGCGCGGTCAAAAACTCATCCTTATTGGCATTGAGCTGAATTTCATCCTTACTGTAAACTGCCGCCGCCTGTTCCCGCAAGGATTTATATTTGGAAAGGTCCCGCATGGAAACCGCTGTATCAACGGTTGGGATCGGCGCCTGCAAATCCATAGCCACCTGCGAGGTCCATTTACCGGTGCCTTTGGCTTTGGCTTCGTCTTTAATATCGTCCAGCAACAGATGGTCGGTTCCCGGTGCTTTAAATGCGAAAATATCTTTAGTGATATCAATTAAAAACGATTTCAACCGCCCTTCGTTCCATTGAGTAAAAACCTCGCCGATGGCATCGTTATCCATCTTCAGCCCGGTTTTCATGATCTGGTAAGCCTCGGCGATCAGCTGCATCAGGCCGTATTCGATGCCGTTATGCACCATCTTTACAAAGTGACCTGATGCTCCGGGGCCAATATAGGTGACGCATGGCTCGCCGTTAACTTTTGCGGCAATAGCCTCGAAGATCGGCTTCATTACATTATAGGCTTCTTTGTCGCCGCCTGGCATCATGCTGGGGCCGCGGCGTGCGCCTTCTTCCCCGCCTGATACACCCATGCCAAAAAAGTGCAGGCCGATGGCTTCCAGTTGGTCCACGCGGCGGTTGGTATCGGTAAAATGCGAGTTACCGCCATCGATCAGGATATCGCCTTTGTCAAGCAGCGGCGTCATTTCTGCAATCACGTCGTCAACGATCTTTCCTGCCGGCACCAGCATCATAATGGCGCGGGGCCTGGTAAGGCTTTGTACAAATTCTTTCGCGTCGCTAAAGCCTTTTACGTCCTGGTCCTTCCCTTCTTCGTTTAGCGATGTAACTTTCGACGCGTCCTGGTCAAGACCAGCAACGGCATAACCATGATCGGCCATGTTGAGCAACAGGCTACGACCCATGGTGCCCAGGCCTATCATACCAAAAGCATATTTATTTGTTGTTGAGCTCATTTTTTTAAGGTTGATTTTCTTTTTTTAGTTCTTCTAATATTTTTTTGGTCGACTCAAAATCGGTGTGGTGAAACGCACGGATCCCGATTTTTTGTGCGGCATTGGCAAACATAGGCCTGTCGTCAAAATAAACGCATTGGCTTGGTTTCGCGAGCGCGACACCCAGGGCAAGGTTAAAAATGGCAGGATCTGGCTTACGCAGTTTTACCTCGCAGGATGAAATAAAGGCATCAAAACAGTCATGCAGCTTAAACTTTTTAACCCGGTAATCATTCAGTTCTTTACCCTCGTTATTAATGGCGATAATGCGAAAACCGCAATCTTTTTTCCATTCCTTCAGCCATTTCAGCATGCCGGGCAGTTCCACGCTTTGGCGGAACATAAATTCCTTAAAGTCTTCCCTGGCAAAATCCCTTGGGTGGTTAAATACTACCGTATCCAAATATTCATCCAGCGATATGCTGCCCATTTCATATACATTAAAGATAAAGGTATGCAGTTCAGTTACCTCGGCATAGTCGAGTCCGAACTTTTTAGCAGCTTCCCTGCGCGACTCATGCCCCCAGCCATTGGTAAGCAGCACGCCGCCGATATCAAAAAATAATATCTTTACCGATGTAGCTTCCAAGTTGATCAAACTTTAGTTTTCTGACTTTCAATTGCGTTCAGCAGTTTTTCAAACGGCTTGTTGAACTTATCGATACCTTCATCTTCCAACTGCTGGGTGATCTGGTCAATATCGATGCCGCCTTTTTTCAGCCTTTCCAGTGTTTCTGTGGCTTTATCAAGACCCTCTTCCAACGTATTGGCTGCGATGCCATGATCCCGGAAAGCTTCGATGGTTTCCAGCGGAACAGTATCCACCGTATCAGCGCCGATTAGCGCTTCAACATATTTAGTATCCTTAAATGCAGGGTTTTTGCTGCTGGTGCTCGCCCATAATAAACGCTGCGGTTTAGCGCCCTGTGCCACCAGCTTTTCCCAGCGGGGACCACTAAACACGCGTTTATAAATTTCGTAAGCTTTTTTTGCTGACGCGATGGCCACTTCGCCTTTTAGGTCTCCCAACCCTTTTTCGTCCAGCATCGGGTCAACCAAAACGTCTATCCTGCTCAGGAAAAAGCTGGCAACTGAAGATATATGACCAATATGATGCCCGGCAGCTAAATGGTCTTCCAGGCCTGAAATGTAGGCTTCGGTAACTTCTTCGTAACGGGGCAAGCCAAACAACAGCGTAACGTTAATATTGATGCCTTTGCCTATTGACCGCCGGATTGCCGACAAGCCAGGTTGGGTACCCGGTATCTTGATCATTACATTCTTCCGGTCAACCTTGGTCCAAAGCTCGGCGGCTTGTTTAGCTGTGCCGTCGGTGTCCAGCGCCAAAAATGGCGATACCTCCAGGCTTACATACCCGTCTTCGCCCTTTGATTCGTCATAAACGCCTTTGAAAAGGTCGGTAGCGTTTTGGATATCTTTTACGGCCAGGCCGAAGAATATCTCTTCGTTGGTTTTATCGGTTTCGGAAAGTTGACGGATATCCGCATCGTAATCCGAGCTGCTGGTAATAGCTTTTTCAAAAATAGCCGGGTTTGAGGTTACGCCCCGTACGCCATCTTCGTCTATCAATTTCTTTAGCTTCCCGGTCGACATGATCTCGCGGTCGATAAAATCGAGCCAGATACTCTGCCCGAAGCTGTGTATTTGTTTTACCCTGTTTGTTTCCATGATAATGTATTTAATATAAATTCAAAAATGTCTGTCCTTTGTAGAGACGCGATACATCGCGTCTCTGTGTTATGCCACCAGAGATACCGATGTCATAGCGTTTGTATCACTCCGTACCCTGTCCCAGGGAGACGCGATGCATCGCGTCTCTACGTTTTGCATTAGGAGACGCATGGCGTCTCTATGCAACCAAAACCTCCACATCAAAGCCCATAAACAGGCCGCTTTCAATCACGCCGGTTATGGACTTTATCTTTATTTCCAGGTCGTCCGGTATCTCGTCAAATTTGGCATCTACGATCAGGTTGCCATTCTCCGTTATCACAGGGCCGTCTTTTCCTTTTGCCGGCCTTAATGTTATATCGTGCGCGCCCAATTTGATGAGTTGTTCCTCCACATGCAATAAAGCCTGCGGGAAAACCTCTATCGGTATCGGAAACTTTGTACAAAGTTTATCAACCAGTTTGGTTTCATCAATAATAATATAGTTTTTCAGGCTCGACGCCATCATCAATTTTTCCTTAAACATCGCCCCGCCGCGGCCTTTTATCAGGCTGCGTTTGGGGTCCACCTCGTCGGCGCCGTCGAACAGCCAATCGGGGCGGTTTTCAAAGAGCGTAGTTAAAGGTACGCCCAATTTACTGCAAGCCATGCTGAGTTCGATAGAGGTAGGTATGGCCTTAACATTCAATTTCTCCGCCTTAACCCTTTCCGCAATGGCGACCAGCGCCAAAAAAGACGTCGACCCCGAGCCCACGCCGATCACATCCCCGTCCTTTACCTTTTCGGCAATTTTTAACGCAACTTTTTGCTTAGCCTCGCGGTTAATGATCGTATCCGACCAGGCTAAATTTTCGATGATGTTGCTTTGCCAGTTCATTGGAGATATGAGATATGAGATTTGAGATATGAGATATGAGGGGCTTTTCCGTCTCAAATCTCAAATCTCACGTCTCATATCTATTTTAATAATGCCTTTGCTCTCTTTACCACATTATCCACCGTAAAGCCAAATTCTTTATACAGGTCTTCCGCCGGGGCCGATTCGCCAAAGGTGGTCATGCCCAACACATCGCCTTCATCGCTGACGTATTTGTGCCAGCCCATCGGCGAGGCCATTTCAACCGCGAGGCGTTTTTTGTGCGCCTTCGGGAATACGGATTCTTTATAAGCCGCATCTTGTTTCTCGAACAACTCCCAGGATGGCATGCTCACCACGCGGGTTGATATACCGTCTTCTTCCAGTTTGGCCTGCGCCTGTAGTATCAGTGATACTTCGGAGCCTGTTGCCATTAGTATTAAATCCGGTTTTTTGCTGGCCTCTGACAGGATATACGCGCCTTTTTCCAAACCGCTTGCTTTGGCATATTTATCCTGATCGAGAATCGGCAATCCCTGGCGTGTAAATATCAATGCTACCGGGCCGGTGGTATGCTCCAGTGCCACTTTCCAGGCCTGTGCGGTTTCATTGGCATCAGCAGGGCGGATCAACATAATATTCGGTATCGACCGCAATGACGCCAGTTGTTCGATCGGCTGGTGTGTTGTGCCATCCTCGCCTAAACCGATACTGTCATGCGTGTACACATAAATAGGGCGGATCTTCATAATGGCCGCCAAACGTATCGGTGGGCGCATGTATTCCGAAAACATCAGGAAAGTAGCGCCAAAAGGAATAACGCCTTTGGTTAAGGCCATGCCGTTCAATATCGAGCCCATCGAATGTTCGCGTATACCGAAGTGGAAATTGCGGCCACTGCGGTCTTCCGAAGTAAACGAGGTAAAGTCCTTCAAATTGGTGTCGGTTGATGGCGCCAAATCAGCCGAGCCGCCGATCAATGCCGGTAATGAGGATGCTATCGCGTTCAGCACCTTGCCCGATGCCTGGCGGGTAGCCATTTTTGGGTCGGATGCCTTAAAAGTGGGCAGCTTTTCGGCCCAACCATTTGGTAGCTTGTCACTGCTGAACAATTCATATTCAGCTGCCAGTTCAGGAAACTTTTCCTTGTATTGGGCGTACAGGTCATTCCATTTGCTTTCCAGTCCGGGGCCTCTGTCGCCCTTTTCACGGTAGTATTTTAGCACCTCGTCCGGAACGACAAACGATTTTTCCGGGTCGAAACCAAAAAACTCTTTAACCAGTTTAACCTCGTCAGCGCCCAGTGGCGAACCATGCGCACCTGCCGTGTTTACTTTATTCGGGCTGCCGTACGCGATCTGTGTCCGCACTTTTATTAACGACGGCTTTTGGGTTTCCATCTTCGCGTTCAGCAAAGCGTCCCACATTGCTTTCAGGTCGTTGCCATCGGTAATGGTTTGCACATGCCAGCCATAGGCCTCAAAACGCTTGCCCACATCTTCGTTAAAGGTGATGTCGGTATCGCCTTCTATCGATATATGGTTGTCGTCGTACAAATAAATTAGGTTGCCCAACTCCAGGTGGCCGGCTATCGAAGCGGCTTCCGAGGTAACGCCTTCCATCAGGTCGCCATCACTGCAGATAGCATAGATTTTATAGCTGAAGATATCGTATCCGGGTTTGTTATACCGTGCAGCCAAATGTTTTTGTGCAATGGCAAAGCCCACGCCGTTTGCAAAACCCTGGCCAAGCGGGCCTGTGGTTACATCAATGCCGGGGCATAAGCCATATTCGGGGTGACCGGCGGTTTTGCTGTGCAGCTGGCGAAAATTTTTAATATCATCCAGCGTCAGGTCATAACCCGTTAAATACAAAAAGCTGTATTGCAGCATACAGGCATGGCCGTTTGACAAAATAAAGCGGTCGCGGTTGGCCCAATGCGGATTTTTTGGGTTGTAGTGCATGTAGTCGGCCCAAAGCAGGTGCGCCATTGGGGCAAGCGCCATTGGCGTGCCCGGGTGGCCTGAATTGGCCTTTTGTACAGCATCGGCAGATAATATCCTTACGGTATCAATTCCCAGGGTTTCTATGTCTTTTGTTTGTGTTTCCATTATTGTGATGTATGAATGTGCTATTTTGCCGCTTTCGCTTCTTCTTCTTTTTTGGCAGGCGGCGTTTTGGGGAGTTCGTCCTGCAGCCATAGCCTGGCGCCGCCTTTTATCCCGTCGGCATTTGATACCACCTTCATGTTTTTATCCAATTTAAAGGTAAGCTTGTCCGAGTTGCCGCCGCCTATATATAAATAATCGTAATTGAATACAGTTTTTAAAACTACAAAAACCTTTTGCATCCGGCGGTTCCACTTTTTGTAACCTTCTTTTTCAATGGCCACCTCGCCGATGTATTTATCGTACGATTTTACTTTACCCACAGGCTGGTGCGAAAACTCCAGGTGTGGCAGCAGGTTGCCGTTATACAATAAGGCCGTGCCAAAGCCAGTGCCCAGGGTGATCACCAGTTCAAGCCCTTTGCCTTTTACTACGCCCAGGCCCTGCATGTCGGCATCATTTACCACCCTTGCCGGGTGGCCCAAAACTTCCTCCAGTTTTTTGGCAAAATCGAAATCTTTCCAGGCATCATTGTCCAGGTTGGGGGCTGTTTTAACTACGCCATCGCGCACATAACCCGGAAAGCCAACTGAAATACGGTTAAAATCAGGAAAATCCTTCACCAGCGTTTTTATCGAATTCACTATGTTTTCGGGATTGGCGGGCAAGGGTGTGGGTACTTTTTCATAAGGCCGCTGCAGTTCGCCGGCCTGGTTTAAAATAGTGCCTTTGATGTGCGAGCCACCGATGTCGATAGAAAGAATTTTTAACGTCTCAGGATTGGTTTTCATTAAACTGGTTTTAAATTGGTTTGATTTGACGGAAAAGCAATAAAATGCTCAGCCTTTGTTAAATATTGGCTTTGTTTGGGTTGATGAACTATTGATATTAAGATTTTTAGCGCTGTAAATATCAAAATTTAATGATAATTAATTGTTAACATTCAGCAGGAATATTCAACACCAAATAAACAACTTTAACACAACATAATTGGTAAGGGTATTGTTTTTTGAAGTTAAGATGGCATTTCTATTTACTTGACAGAGGGTTGTGATGTTTGCATGTTTCTCAATATTTTTATTGTTCACACTAATCGAATAAACAATTTTGCAAATTTGTTTTATGGACATCCAAACCGAAAAAATCGAATTGGCTAAATTGATCTTAAACACGAATGATAAAGTGCTTATAGATAAAATTATGACGCTATTTAAAGAAAAGGAAGAAGATTGGTGGGAGGAGTTACCTGCAACTGTAAAGGCGGGGATCAATGAATCAATTGGACAAGCTAACCGGGGAGAATTTATTTCTTATGATGATGTAAAAAAGGAAGTCAGCGCTTTGCTTAAAAAATGAAGCTGGAAATTATACTAAACCAAGGTGTTAATTTCCCGGTCACCGGTTTATAATATTGTTGGAGGAGTCTTCACAGACGTTAGGAAGATTCAAAAAAAAGCAATGGCCATGTGCGATTCCCGCCTTGGGGCGGGGAAGGGTGGGGTTTAGCGAACTCTCAAGGCAACCGTTTTACACCTTCAATATGGCGGCGAAACCCCTCCCCCCACCTCACAGTCCACCGCGCCCCTCCCCAGGGAGTGAACTTAGCTGCAACACAATTCATCCGAACACATAAGAAGGCGTCTTCAAGTAATTTTTTACAGGGATATTGCAAAAACCTTTTGTAGCATCAGCCATTCTTTTCCCGTATAGGTTCTGAAACCCCGGCATTTTCGCTAATAACAAACGTGTATCACAATCAAGCCCAATGAAAAACCTTACACCAATGTGCACGCTTTGCGGCATCGCTTTTCTTTTATCCTCCTGCTACGTTAATAAACCGGTGACCAGTATAAATGGGCCTGCTTTTTACAACAGCGACATCACCTACCAACCCAAGCCGCTTTCGGCAGATACCGTTCACCATGCAGCGTATGTGTCGGCCTCAATAATTAACGGGCAGGGCGGCAACGCAAATGATGCGCTTACCGCCGGGGAACTAAACCTGGGTATGGGCTATACCACGAAGCACTTTAACTTTAGCGGTGGCGTATTTGGGGCTGCTGGCAGTTTTAGCAATGCTACCATACCTTCGGACCAATCCTACTATTTTAATAACAAGTTTACCGGCATGGCCGGCGCCAGGGCATCTATAAACTATTATATCACATCGGGCCACGTGGATATCCGAATCATAGGCATTGAAGCCGCCTATAGCGACGAATTTGGCGACTATGCAAATTACAGGAAAGAAATAGCCGGCCAGCCCAATTTTTATACCAGCACACGCACCGACCTGCTTACCATTGGCGGCAGCACCGAAGTGATCTGGTACGGGCGCGACCCGTCGTGGCAATACGGCTTTCGGCTTTTTGTGGGATCAACCAACGTTAATTACCCAAGGAACCCCAACAACAATTACGCATTGCCAAGCATAACACCAGCCCTGGCGTATTTTATGCAGGTAAAAAGGTATTTTATGATTGGGGAATTTACCGGGGCCGGCGGGCATTTTAGTGTGGGGTACCGGTTTTAGCCGGGTGGGCCGGTGCACTATTCTGCCCGTTTATCAAAGTAGTTCAATATTTCCCTCACAGCGTTCGTCAGTCCGTTCTCGTTTCTGATCAGGTCGCCCATCCTTAGTACATTGTGTTTGATCTTATTTTGCTGAACAGCGCTGATGGCAGCGATCAGTTTTTTTGCGGTTAACCGCTTTGCCGGGATATGTGCGCCCAGTTCTTTTCTTTCAACTATTTTGCCCCACGTGGGCTGATCGGTATAAAAAGAGACGATAATAACGGGAAGGTTGTTCCGCAGCATGGCAGCCAGCGTTCCGGCCCCGCCGTGGAAGATGCCCGTTTTACATTGCGTCAAAGCCACGTCATGGTCCACATATTTGGTGATAAAAAGATTTGGGTGTTTTGGCAGATCAGCATACAAAGCCCAGCCGGTACAAAACAAGATGCGCTCGGTAGTATGGTTTAAAACCGATTCTAAAATAGCGCCGATCTTCAGCTGGCTACCTACTCCATTGCTGCCGAAACCCATGTAAATTGGCGGCGGCCCTTGTGCCAGCCATTCATTTAATGCCCGGGCATTAAGTTCGTTTCCCGCGGCCGTTTTTTTGGCGGGAACCATTAAAAAACCGGTTATTTTATGGGTGTCGCCCCAATCCGCAGGCTGCGGGATTAGCGAAGGGCTGATGCAATAAAGATCGAGCGGCTTTTGACGACCGATGTGATCAATCAAGTTTTCAGTAAGGGGCTGCAAACCTAATTCTTTGCGGAACTCATTTGTTTCTTCCTTTACAAATTTCCAGTACGCCGCATGCCCCAATTTATAGCTGAGTTTATTATATCCCCTGAAATTAAAAAAATCGAGGCCCGACATCGGGAATTCATCGGTAAGCGCAACCGGCGGCATAAAATACGTGAGCGCCATCTTTTTGTTCTGCTTTTCGGCAATAGCGCTAACGATAGGCAGCGTGGCTAAATTGGCGATGATGTAATCCACCTTGCTGATACCATCCATATAACTTTGACGCAAAGGCTGCCGGATATCATGCAGCGCTTTGTAAAAAAATTTCATCAGCTTGATGGTATTGCCTGTTTGCAATACCTTTTGACCGGCTGGTGAGTTCATGCCTTCCTCGGCATTACCGCATAGCGGATGAAATGTGACGCCATAGCCTACAACCAAGTCTTTGAAATTTTCAGGTGCGGCGATGGTTACCCCGTGCCCATTTTCTATAAGCCCTAAAGCCAATGCGATGTAAGGCTGCACATCGCCGCGGGTGCCGTAGGTAAATATGCCGATATTCATGAATTGACGATCGTGTTTTGGTGCGCCAAATGTAGTGTAAAAGTAAAAGCTGTTTTTCTTTAATGTTGAAACAAGCAATAATTTAGGGCACATACTTACATTTGCACGGAAATCAAAGAAACTCCACTATTTATGAAAGCATTTTTAGGAATGGGCCTGCTGGGCTCCAACTTTGTTCGCGCTATGCTGCGCAAGGATATAGCAATACAGGTTTGGAACCGCACCGCCGCCAAAGCAAGCGCGCTGGATCAATATGGCGCCAAATGGTTTGAGGATGTTACCGATGCTGTTAAAGGCGCCGATACGATACATCTAACACTGAAAGATGATTCGACCGTCGATGAGGTGCTGGCGAAAGCGGAACCCGGGTTATCACACGGTGCGATGATCATCGATCATACCACCACATCAAGGGAAGGCGCTGTAGCCCGCACAGCAGCCTGGAAAGCAAAAGGATTTACTTATTTACATGCGCCCGTTTTTATGGGCCCGTCAAACGCGCTGGACGGTTCGGGCTATATGCTGGTCTCGGGCGACCAGGAAGTTGTTGCAAAAGTGCAGCAGGAATTATCGGGCATGACGGGCAAACTGATCAACCTGGGTCCCGAAGAAGGGAAAGCTGCAGCGATAAAATTGCTGGGTAATTTGTTCCTGATCGCCTTTACCGCGGGCATTTCGGATATGCTGGCATTGGCCAAAGTTTTCGGGGTCTCGCCGGATGATTTGCTGGGTTTATTTGATTCGTGGAACCCCGGCGCTTCATTGCCCGCCCGCTTGAAGCGAATCGCCTCCGGCAGTTTTGAGCAGCCATCGTGGGAATTAAGCATGGCGCGGAAAGATGCGGGGCTGATGGTCGCGGCAGCTAACAAAGGTGGTGGCCATTTGGCTGTTATACCAGCAGTTGCAGCAGAAATGGATAAATGGATTGAAAAAGGGTATGGCAGTTATGATTGGAGTGTGATAGCGAAGGATAATTTGTAGTAAGGGATGGGAATTGCCAAAGGGGTTACGGTTATTCCCAAGCCTCTTTGCATAATTGCTCTAAGGTAATATTTCTACTTTCCCAAATGCCAGCTAATGCTGTAACATCGGGATTTTTCGAAAAAGTTATTGGCAACGCGGCGTAATCATCCGGCAGGTTGAGTGCATTTTTATCTGCCGGATTTTCAATTACAATATCAAAAGTTTTAGCGAGTTCTTTTATAGCTCTTAGTGCTTTGGCGCTTTTATATTTTAGAATAATTTCAGGCATTTTGATCAATAAATATGCGATAGTAATTACATATTTCGATGTGTCAAAAGCGGGCAAATATTAAATCCCAACTTCTTTGTTAGATTTTTTATTTGATGCAGCTGGAGCTAATACTACCTGTTTCATTTCCTTTTTTTCTTCTTTTTTAAACCCATCTGAGTCAAATCGGAATGAAGTCTTTTTGTCAGAAATAAAACGTGGAGTTATATCAAATTCAATATTTAAAACCCTTTCCAATTTTGCTATTGTAAGCAAGTTTATAAGTTTATCCCCCCTAAATAGCTGAGTTATATAACTCGGGGATGTTCCGATAAGTTCAGCTAATTTTTTTCGAGATAGTTTATCCTTTGTAACATCTTCAATTCCGCTCAAAAATTTAAACATAATCATAGCGGCATTATGTCTATCTTCTTCGTTAATATCTTCAAAAATTAACAAATCTTCATACCCTGGTGCTGCAATTACTTCATTCAATTTCATATTCGTACGATGCTACGGTTTCAATACTTTTTATTTCCCGGCCTTTGTTCTTTTGGGTTGTTTTCCTCAAATGCAGAACAGACATTATTGTTATAATAGTGTTAGACCCTTTTTTTATTTCCTTGCAATACAACCTATCATTATCATGCCCTACGAAAAATCTAATGACGGTAACATCCTTGCAAAACTCATTAATATCTTCTTTTTTATAAATGTCAAGATTATGTAATCCGTTTAGAAATAAGTTAACAAATTTTTGAAATGCCTTTTTGTGTTGGTCATCCAATCGTAAGTACCTATTTATATCAGGCTCGTTTATTCTGTCTATATAAATAGCCCTATTTCCATCTTGAGAATTAAAA
>Ga0210389_10000389_pt1 | contig 42238 bp, 31 predicted proteins | sample IncBWH28OmetaG_FD_160127 | JGI IMG/M metagenome (GOLD analysis project Ga0210389, IMG submission 160127) | Forest soil microbial communities from Barre Woods Harvard Forest LTER site, Petersham, Massachusetts, United States - Inc-BW-H-28-O ... | reverse complement strand
TAAACCGTTCTATCTGGAACTTCAGGTAGCTAACTAGTTTCCGTTCTGCCATCAGTTCCGAGGTGGCGGCTTCGGCGACTTTAACAGCATCCTCTGCGATTTTATTTGCAGTGCTTAACTGTTCCTTCATCAACACCCTTTCCGCCTGTATCTCCCGTTTTTCCTGTTCCCTTTCGGCCTCCAGATCTTGCTTATAACGCTCGAAATCCTCCTTGATCTTTTCAAACGGGCCCAGCGCCTCCATGGCCTTCTGAAAGGCCGCGAAGGCTAACTCCGGGTGTTGAATAAATGCCTGAAAATTGGTCGTTAGAGCTGTTTCCACTGGTTTTCTGTTATGTTAAAAATACGTAAATAATTTGTTAAATTCATAATTTATTAACTTTTTTTAACTCTATTTTGCCATTATTTTAACGAAATGTGTCATTAATTTACAATATCATAATTGACCGTTTTTTTAGATAAGTATAGTCCTTTTGTCTTGCTTGTGGGTGTATACTATCATTCATATCCCTACTCTATTTTTTAAACGAAAACAACCATGGGAGCAAGCCCGGTTCGGCAAAAGCCCTGTTCCAACTGTTGTGATTCACGCCTAGGTATTCCGTGTACTTCACATTTTTGGCACCCATGTTTTGGAGGGCTTTATACAGATCCCGGTCGGGTTGCACAGGAACAACGCCATCTATTTCACCATGAAAAATCCATAGGGGAACATTGTTGGCTTTTTCTGGAAATAATTTTACGTTGGCCTTCCCGCAAATGGTGAATGCAGCAGCAAAATAATGAGGATAGTGAATAACCAAATCATAAGTTCCGAAAGCACCCATTGAAAGCCCCCCAACATAAATTCTTTTCTTATCAGCAATTTTATTTTCGACTAAACTATCCATCAATAGTTTCACCAATCGTTCGGGAGTTGTAGGTCTTGCAGTATTTAGTATGGGGTCGTAGGCCGCCTTTAAATCCAATGGTGCTCCAACCTTCCACAAGCTATCTTTAGGGCATTGCGGAAAAACGACAATAGCCGGAAATCGCTTGCGTATTGAATCCTTCAAAAACAAAGCTGCGCCAAGATCAAGCTGGTGTTCATTGTCATTTCCCCTCTCGCCTGCACCATGAAGGAAAACGACCAAAGGGTAGGCTTTTTCTCTTTTATAATTTTCAGGATATAAAATTCTATAACGCAATGTATCTTTACCGCGGATAAAGAGTTCTTTTTTATATGCACTGAAGTCCTGCGCTTTTGCGAAATGAATGCTTATTAAAAGCGAAAGAACAAGAAGATTTTTTTTCATCTGTTAATAATTTATTGTTGATTGTGAAGATCAACAGGTTAATCAATTTTGTAGTTATATAATTATAACTCTATTTGTCAATATATCGTCTCCCTTGACTTTAACGCTTTTTCAGGCATTTACCCTCTTAAATACCGTGTCCATACGGATACCCCGGATGAGTTGCAACAACTGTAAACGGCTGATATAAAAGCCCAGGTCATCAACCCGTCCGGCAGGCACCTGAAACCGTTTGTGCTCTATCCGCTTGCCAACTATCACATAGCCGTCGCCATCCCAGAATAACATTTTCATTAGTGTCCTTGCAGTATTGAAGAATATGTAAACATCGCCGCAGCGCGGGTCCTGGCCCAGCTCATTCCTCACCAGCCCACTCAGCCCGTCATAGGCTTTTGACATGGTCACAGTGAATGGGTACAAAAAGTACCGGCGGTTTTCAAAAAAATCTACCATATCTTAGTTGATAAAGGCTTTTAAAAATTCGGGATCGGCTTCCTTGAATATGCGGAACAACCTGCCGTCAGACAACTCCAGCTCTGCTATCGGCAAACGCTCTGTAAGCCTGAGCACATCATCTGTAATAATTATGGGCTGCATGTTGCTGCTATTTTCTTGGTTCCTCATTTTGTACTTCTTTTGCCATTCATAAAAAGTAGAATTACTGATGCTGTACATTTCGCAAAAATCGGGGATGCTGATCCCGCTTTGTTCAAATTCTGCGATGGCCTCAAAAATCTCCTCATTTGTCCGAGTTGTCCTGCCGGTTTTGTTTTTGTTTTGATACTGTTCCATAATTTATTGTTGGTTTGGTATCAAAGGTATTCAGTGTTTTTTGCCTTAAAAAAGGGCTGGTCGAGTGCTTACTTTTGGATCTGGGCTTTGGCCGCCTGAGCGATGTTGATACCCATCATTAATGCCATGAGGCACATGTTTTTTAATTTCTTTTTCATATTTTTTTGCTTAGAGGTTAAGGTTTTATTGCTGCAATTCGAGTTCTCCTTTTAAGATATCATGTTCCGCATCCCGGCTGATAAATACTTCAAATTTCCCAGGCGAGACTGTAAAATGAAGGCTTTGGTCATAGTAACCAAAACTGCGTGCCGGTAATGCCAGGCTGACAATTTTGCTTTCACCCGGTTGCAGATGTACCCGCTTAAAAGCCTTCAGTTCACTCAGGGGCTGCACCAGCGGGCAATCATCCCGGTGCAGGTAAAGCTGAACCACCTCGTCGCCGGCACGCCTGCCCGAATTGGTGACGGTGACCTGGACGTTTACTGACTGTCCGGCTTTGCCGTTGTTTGGAATGACCAGGTTGCTATAGCTGAAGGTCGTATAGCTTAAGCCGTACCCAAAAGGATACATCGGTTTGCCGTCGTCATCCAGGTAGGTATAATCCCTGCCGGAGGGTTTGACCGCATAATACAGGGGTTCCTGTCCCACGCTCTTCGGCCAGCTGACCGGCAGCCTGCCGCCGGGATTGTTGTCGCCGAACAGCGTTTCGGCGATGGCCGTACCGCCCCGCTCGCCGGGGTACCAGGCTTCCAGGATGGCCGCGGCGCTGTCCTGCCAGTTGCGGATGTCGACCGGCGCGCCGGTCTGCAGCACCACGATCACTTTCTTCCCGGTGCTTGCAAACTGGCGGATCATCGCTTCCTGCCCGGCGTCGAGGTTCAAATGGGCGCGGTCGCTGCCTTCGCCTTCGCCGATGCCGGCAAAAAAGACGAGCACGTCGCAGGCCCTGGCGAAATCGTTAAGGTCTTCCCCTTTTTGGTAAAGTCTTACCCGGTCATTGTTCTTCAAAATATGTTGCAGTCCCTGTAAAGGGTTGACCGAGCCTTCGTCTTTAAAGCCATTATAAGGACCAGCATAGTCGCCCAGGCTGAGCGTATCAGCAGCCGGGCCGAGGATACCGATCGTATGGATGGAATCTTTATTTAAAGGCAAAATATGGTTCGCGTTTTTAAGCAGCGTCATGGTTTCCCGTGCGGCCTGGAGGGCTAGCTTCCGGTGTTCCGGGCTGCGCACGGCTATATTTGCAATTGCCGTGTCGACGTACGGGTGGTCGTATAAACCGATAGTAAATTTGGCGGTGAGCACACGCGTAACGGCCTTATCGATATCCTGGATGCTAATGCGGTGCGCCTTATACAAACTGTCGAGGTCGTCGTAGCCGTTGGGCAGGTCCACATCGAGCCCGGCCTGCAGGCATTGCCCTTCGGCTTCCGCGACAGATGACGCCGTATAATGCGAATAATAAACCCTTGGTACGCTGCTGTAGTCGGACACCACGAAGCCTTTGAAGTCCCACTGGTTGCGGAGGATGTCCGTCAGCAAATGATGGTTGCTGCTGCAAGGTTCGCCGTCGAGGGAATTATATGCCGCCATCACCGATTGTGCGCCGCCTTCCTCAATACAGGCCCGGAAAGGCTCCATAAAGGTTTCGTATTCCACGCGCCAGGAATTATCGGAGGCATAGGAATCATGCCCGCCAGCACCATAGTTATCGGCGAAATGTTTGAGCGTTGCGATCAGGCCACCCTGTTCCAGCGCTTTTGTGTAGGCCACACCCATGCGCGAGGTCAGGCAGACATCCTCGCCAAAGGTTTCCTGCATCCTGCCCCAACGGGCATCACGGGCGATATTGATGACTGGGGTCAGCACCTGGCGGATACCTACTGCGCGTGTCTCTTGTGCCACTACTTGGCCTTCTTTATAATACAGGCTGTCATCAAAACTGGCAGCCATGCCGATGCTTTGGGGGAAGACTGTAGCCACGCCCCACTGTGCGCCGTGCAGTGCTTCTTCATGCTGCATGACGGGGATGCCGAAGCGGCTGGCTTCAATCGTTTTTTTGGTGTCGGCATTCAGGTAGGCTGCGCAGGTACCCGGACTTTGGAAGCTTGGCCTGTTCAGAAGACGGGCGCTCTCCCGCACGTTACCGATTTGGTAATTTCTCTGGTCAGTTGGTTTATTGGTCAACTGGCTTTGCAACTGCGCAATCTTTTCTTCCGGTGTCATGCGTTTCAGCAGGTCGGCGACCCGTAGGGCAACGGGTTTGGTCGTGTCGCGGTAAACAGGACGCTGCTGTGCAAATGCTGCGAACGGTTGCACCAAGGCCAGGCCGGCAAAAAGAATATAGTTTTTTAGATCAATCATTTATCTTATAGTTTTTAACAGGAATAGCGCCATAAAAGACTTTCAGATGTGCCTTTCCCCCTTGGTAGATCACCTGGCCAAAGCCGGTATTGGTCGAAATAAAACTGGTAAAGTCACCGGCTTTACTGTTGAAATAGAGGGTTTGGTCCACCGCATCATACCGAACGCCGGTGAACGCCTGCAATAGTGCATAACTGCTCATTGCACGGGCGTACCAGTGCCCGCATTCGTATTCATCAAATGGATTCCGAACCGTCCCATCGTACCGTTTGCGCAGCGTGCGGATGATGCTTAAACCTTTCGCGGTTTCACCCTCCATGATCAGGTGCGAGGCGACCTCGTATTCGATGCCCGTCCAAACCTCGTTGCTGTAAACAAAGGGTAAAGAAGGCTGTCCGCCTTTTGGCCAGGAACACAATAACAATCCGCCTTCATGGCCCCAGGCATAGGTAGGGCGTTGCGGGTTATTGTGCATCGACAAGTCCGGCCGGAAGTTATAACGATAAACAGCAGCTAAATGTCGTTTGAGCTTGCTTTCATCGAAGGGGACCGGTAAACCGGACAATTCGCACAGCCAGGGGCCAAGCATGCCGTCGGAAAGGCAGCCCTGACCAAACTGATAACGAGGCCCTTCTTTTTGCAGCAGTGATACGCCTTCGGGTGAATAGTCGCCGGCCAGCGAATGCTTTGTATTCGCTACCGGGTCGCCGGCTGCCAGGCCTTTCCATTGGACCTGTTGCCTGAAATAATCCCCGTTCCAAAGCGAGGTTTCCATGGCCGTTTGGGCTTTATTGAGCAAAGCCTGGTAATAGCCGAGGCTGTCCGTGCGCCCCAATTCTTTATTGAGCCGGATAAATGCTTCCAGCGCACCGGCATAAAAGCCGGTGCATAAGGGTTCGGCGCCCCAGAATTCGATGTCGTAAGTATTGTGGTGCGGTTCCGCGATTGTGCCCTGATGATAGGGGTCCCAATTATGGATACAAAAGTCCAGGCTTAACTTGACCCTGGGATACAATTGCCTGATCCAGGCGCTGTCACCGGAGATATGCCAGTCGCGATAGACTTTGATGATGCCGCCCAGTTGCCCGTCTGCCGCCGGGTAAGAAATATGTCCTTCCGGCCTTATGGGCAGCTGCGCACGAAAACACTGGTTACCGGCGGTACTTTCGTCTTCCAAAAACTCGGTTTCACGCATGCTCCTTTCCAGCGAAGGAAACAAATGGCAAAGACTCTGCGCATAGTTATAGACATGGGTACAGCTGCCGGGGCAACTGCCCTGTGTATTGTCGCTTCCTTCCCAGCCCCAGAAACGACCGTCATATTGCCGCAGAATAGTGGTTGACTTTAAAATGGACATATTAGCCGAAACGGCCTCCAGTACTTCCGGCGGTAAGCTGCTGCCGTAGAAAGCATCGGTAAATAATCCGGTTTTGGTTTTCAGCTCATCATAATGACCGCTCCAATAGCCCATGACCGCTTCAATGCTGTTAAAACGGCTGGCATACCAGGGTTGATAATTGGCCGATGGTTGATCTTTTGACCAATCGGCCCAGGAAAAGTCTGCGGGTGTTGTTGCCTCATCGTAGGAATTGATTCGGAGGTTGGATTGCTGCACATACCAGCATATCCGTAAGGAGATCGTTTTGGATTCCCCCGGTTTTAAATGAAACGGAATATACAACGATGCGCCAGGTGAACCGTCCTGTTCCTGACCATTGATTATCGCCGCATCATGTACTGCTTTCCAAGCCATGGTCACGCCATCCCAGAAACCGCCGCGGAACCACGAGGGGTTGACCACCGTATGGGGATCATCCGTAAAAAAGGCTACGCTGCCGCGTTGTTCAGGGTGCTGTGTACTGCCGGTGTCGGCCAGTATGAATCCCCTGTCTGTCTTATCGATTTGATTGCCAAAAAATGCGGGTGCGTTGTAGCTGAACACAAAATCCATTGTTGTTTTACCGGTGTTTTTGATGGTATATTCCAGCGCCCCGGCCGGCAAGCTGGAATCGTCCACGTCCGCAGGAATAAATGGGCTCCAGCCTTTTATGGAAACCGTTAAGGGCATGGCTTTGTCTTGCAAGCGAACGGTGGCAAAAGGAAAACGCGAAATAAATGCTGCCGACCTGAACCGTTCCAATCCCCAGGTAGTCCCCGGTGATCCTTGTCCGGCGCGAAGGCCGGTCTTTTTCCAGTCCGGAACCGGTCCTTCCAGCACCCTGGAAAACTCAGGGTGCCCTTTTACGGAAATGGCTGCAAAGACCGGCGGCTCGTTATAGAGTTCGGGATGGTTACGGACTGAAAAATGAGAGATCGCACCATTGCCTTCGAGACAAAACATGCCCGCACCGATCCCGCCGATGGGAAAAGCGATATGGTCGGTGTTGGCCCCGGTATACGGCCCGTTAAAGCTATGTTGCGCAAACGCAGTTTGATGCAGGAAAACTGCTACGCTGATTATAATGTATTTAACGATTTTCATTTAACAAATAGGTGTGTGTACCTGAATTCAGTTTTGCTTGCTTCACAATCTTACCATGCAGCTCCAGTACCAGGTCAGCACTACAGTTCGGTGGTACGGTCGCGGTATAAATAGTTTCCCCATTTTGTGTTTTCCATGAGGACACGATCTGTCCATAAGGGCTATCATGTTTGGCTGTAAAGCTGTCGAGCCCTGCCGGGATATGAGGGCGCAATAAAATATGGTGAAAGCCGGCTTTCTGTTGATCAGGTATGATGCCGCCCAATCCCTTATAAAACCAGGCGCTGATCTCGCCGAACATGATATGGTTTAACGAACCATCAGACTTCGGTCCGATATCCCATTCCTCCGGCAGCGTCGTCATACCCTGGGTCATCCAGTAGCCCCAGGACGGATAGGCGGTTACCGTGGCCAATTGATACGCCAAATCTGCATAACCATTTTCGCTTAGGGCGTTCAGAATGGTTTTGGAACCTAAAAGACCAACATCCAGATGGATGCCACCCGTCTGAACGGCTTTGGCCAGCAAGGCGGCAGTTTTGGCTTTAAGCGCCCCGGGCACCAAATGATAAAACAAGGCGAAGCTCAGTTCGGTCTGGAAGCCCCGGTCATAATTGCCGGTCGCTTTGTTTAAGTATTTATCATAAAAAGCTGTTTTTATCTTTTCGGCCAGGGCGCCGTAATAGGCAGCATCCTGTTTTTTCCCGAACAATTTTGCCGCTTTGGCCAGGATACAGGCATCCTGATAATAAAATGCAGTCGAGGTAAATTCAACCGGTGTTTTTGAACGGATGGGTATCCAATCACCGAGGCCCCAGTTACACAGGTAATAGGGATATCTTCGATTCAGCAGGTTCACATAGCTTTTTATCGCTTCATAATTATCATAAAGGGCCTTACTGTCGCCATAGAACTGGTAGAGTTCCCAGGGGATGATGGCAATGCTGCTTACCCAATCCGGCCCGTTATGGTGGTCATAACCCCAGTCGCTGGTAGGGACAATAGCTGGTATCGTCCCGTTCGGTTGCTGCGCGTCACGGATGTCGGCCAGCCATTTTTCATAGATCGTTATCCCGTCAAAATTATACAAACCGGTTTCTACGGCGGTATGGGCGTCCCCGGTCCAACCATTCTTTTCGCGTTGAGGACAGTCGGTAGGATAACCGAATAGGTTGGATAAATAGCTGTTGTTGGCCGCCTGCCAGAGCTTATTGATTAGCGAATCCGAACTTTGGATCGTCCCCGCTACCGGCACATCGCTATGTTCGAAATATGCTACTAAGCTGGATGGGTTGAGTGTAATAGGCTTATTACTAGTTACCTCCACATACCGAAAACCTTTATAATTAAAATGCGGGCGGAAATTGTCGATTTTGCCGTCCAGGGTATAGACGTCTGTTTGGAAAGGATCGCTGTCCCCGACCGGCCGGTAATGGTAATTGATATTGCTTTGGTCCGCATGGCCGGTGCTGTCCAGGCGTTCAGCGTGTTTGGGCTGGATGATTGTGCCCGAAGTGCCTTTTACCATAATTTCCGACACACCTGCGATGTTACGGCCGACATTAAACAAATAGTCGGTATCATTGAATTTGCGCATCGAGACTGCCTGTAATTTTTCAACACTCCGTATGGGGTACATCGCCTGGGCGACGATATGCACTGACGGCGCGTGGGTGACCACCACTGTTTTCCAGGTCGTATCGCTGATGCGGGCGTCTGCGTGCTCACCCGTATAGATACTGTTAAAAGTGATATTGCTTAAAGTAGTCTTCCAACTGTTGTCGGTACTGATGGTTTCGATTGTACCGTCGCTATAAATGATCCGCAAATCCAAACAGAAACAAGGCCTGCTGCGCCACGGCGCTTTGTCAAAGAACCAAACTGCATGGCTTTGCATATTGTACCAGCCGTTGCCCAGCAGCACACTAACAGCATTGTTTCCTTGTTGTACTAATTTGGTCACATCATAAGTGGCGTACAAATTTCGCCTGTCAAAACGGGTAAAGGCCGGGTCGAGCACATGGTCGCCAGCTTTTTGGCCGTTGATAAAGAGTTCATACAAACCTGCTGCGACAACATAAGCACGTGCGGCAACTACGGTTCTTCGCAGATTAAAGCTTTTACTGAAATAGGGCGCAGACTGGATAGTTATATCTTTCTTATCGGTTATCCAGTCGCCCTGCCAGTTTGTAAACCTCATAGGGCCGGTTTCAAAACTGGCAAGGACAGAACTTACCGGTTGTCTCTTTGTTAAAACGGCGACTTTCCAATAATAACGGGTGTAGGGCTTCAAAGGCTTCCCGGCGTAAGTAACTATTTGGGCGTCCGAGTTTTTATTGATGCGCCATTGCACATGCTGCCCTTGCGGGTCGGTAGTTACTGTAACCGTGTATCCCTGTTGTTTAATATTGTTATTATCGCCTTCCAGTTGCCAGCTCAGTCTTGGTAACGGGTTGTCGATACCCAAAGGATCGGCCAGGTGCTCGCAGCGCAAACTGCAAGGCCTGGGGGCTGCGGGTGCAAATAGGACAAAAGCAAGCATTAAACGCATCATTTTATTTAGTTGTATGTTCTTTTACGGCATTATCAAAAGTCTGCCGCTCCTGTTCAGGGATGTCCTCACTGTATTTGTCCAGATAAGTTTTGGCTACCGGCAGGTAATGCACCCAGTCTTGTTTATTCAAATAACTGATTGTCTCGACCCGGAGCAATATCTCCTCACCCAGTGCGCTATACGGTTTGACCATTGTGGCTATCGCGCTCCAATCTGGATTTTCATTCCCCATGATCTGCACCTCGATGTCACCGTGGTAGATCAGATTCATCATCGCCGTCCTGTATTGTTTTTCGCCGAGTTCCTGTTTGAATAATTCCGGGTGCGCGACCATTACCGTAAAGCCGGGATCATGGCTGGTTTTGGTGACCTGGTTGATGAATCCGATGTCCTCCCGGCTAAGTTGATTGCTGGTCAAGGTCCGTATATAATTCCCTGCGATATGGATCGCCTCATATTTGTTATTGACATGCCAGGCCAGTATAGCCAGGTTTTTCAAAAACTCCGGATCGCGTTTTCCTTTGCGGTAGTCGTCCAGCAGCCGGGCATATTCTTCGGGTTGATCCTGGGTATCGGCGTCGGTGATGGTAACTTTGACCCTACTTTGATTGGCGGCCGGATTAAGCAACTCGTTGATCTGGCGGACTCGTTCAACCGGGATCTTGGCGATCTCCCGGTCATAGGTCATCAAGCCGTTCTCTTCTCCTTCAACGTCATAGGGCTGGGTAAAGATACTGCCCGATAGCCCTTCGTCTTTTAGCATGGCCAGGCTTTCTACCATGTAATGGTAAATACCTTCCAGTTGATTTGGGGCGTGGTCGGTATAGTTCAGGCCCGTGATCGGGTTCCATTCGTGGCCGGCAATGGATACCCCGATGCCGCCGAATTCGCCCAGCACCTGCGCCTTTCCAACCTGTTTGAGGGGCAGCATGGGATCGGTATAGCTGTGCACATCGGTCATATCGGCGTCCGGCCACATATCCGGGTTCATTGTTTTTAATGCGCCGTTAAAGTATTGCTCCTCGCCGGTATGACCGTTGACCAGCCGTGACGGGTCAGTGCGCTTGATCCATTCCGTCAGCCGCTTTTGATCATATTGTCCCCAGCTTTCGTTAAACAACACCCAGGTTGTGATACAAGGATAATCATGTAACTGGCTTAATATGTTCGCGCTTTCGCGTTCGAATTCGGGCTTAGCGCCCTCTGGCAAATTCATCGGCGGGTTGACCATATCTTGCCAGACCAGTACGCCCAATTTATCGGCCCAATAGTACCAGCGGGCGGGTTCTACCTTGATATGTTTGCGGATCGTATTAAAGCCCATGGCTTTAACCGCTTTAATATCAAAGGCCAGCGCCTCATCGGTCGGGGCGGTATATAATCCTTCAGGCCAGAAGCCCTGGTCGAGTACGCCCAAGTTATAATAAGGCTTGTTATTTAAAAAGATACAGTCAACACCTTTTTCATCTTTGGCGATGCTGATCTTGCGCATGCCGAAATAGCTTTTCACTTCGTCTGTAGCAGTTTTGACGTCCATGTCATACAGGTACGGATGTTCCGGGCTCCATAAACGGGCATTCTTTACGGGAAGTTTGATCAATTCGTTGGTCAGGCCGCTTATCTTTTGGCCGCCCGCTGTAAATTGCACAGCTTCCCGGCATGCTGCATGAACGGTCACCGCGACATAACCGCTGTCAACATTCGGGGTGATCGTGAGGTTTTGGATATACTGAACCGGCACGGTTTCCAGCCATACGGTTTGCCAGATCCCAGATGTAGCCGTATAGAAAATTGACCGTGGGTGCAGGGCCTGTTTACCGTGTGGCCCCAAGCCTTCATCCGTCGGGTCGAATACTTTAACACACAATTCGTTTTCACCATTCTTTAACAGATCAGAAATGTCAAATGTAAATTCGGTGTAACCTCCAGTATGCGTTCCGACTTCTTTACCATTAACAAAAACGGTGGTTTGCCAATCGACCGCTCCGAAATGCAACAGCAGCCGCTCCTTGTTTTTGAGCTCCGGCTGGCTAATGGTTCTTTTATACCATAGACTCTCATCAGGCAGTAGGGTCTTTTTGACGCCAGACAGCGCACTTTCTACAGGAAAAGGCACTAATATCTCACCGTCAAATTTTTGTGGTTTGTCAGCATCTTTTTTTGTAATGGCATATTCCCACAATCCGTTCAGGTTTGTCCATTCCGGCCTCTGCATTTGCGGGCGCGGATATTCCTTCAGCGCATTGTCCGGGCCGACTTCCTTCGCCCATCTAGTTTGCAGGGGAACCGGCTGCAATTGCCAGCCCGCTTGTCCCGAGGCTGACTGTATAAGTAAAAAAGAAAGTCCAATGGCGATAAACCGGCATTGTAGAAAATTCATAACTGAGTTATTAATTGCTAAGTGTTTTTCGTTGTTGTCTTGTCACGGTTCTTTCCCAGGTTCCAATTCGTAGCCGTCATCAATCCCTTTTTTGCTGGCGGGAATCCCTTCAATCATCCATTTGGGCGCCGGGGCTCCTTTGAGGTAATGGTCAAAGAATTGGGTGAGCCGGATCGTAAAATCCCTTTGGTCTTCCTCCTTGTCTAACACATGGCCTTCTCCGTCGTATTGAAGCAGCCACACCGGCTTGCCTAAACGGGTTAACGCGGTAAACAGTTCAAAGCTTTGTCCCCAGTCGGTTTGTTCGTCCTTTTCGTTATGCATGAGCAACAGTGGCGCTGTAACGTGATTGGCATTAAAAACCGACGACGACCGGAAATAAAGATCAGGCCGCTGCCAGAGCGTGGCGCCGATCATATCATGGCCATTCTCTGAATGCATAACGCGGTAGAAATTCGGGTTTCCGCCTTTCGGCCGATATGGCCCCAAATAGGCGCTGACCTGATCACTCACGGTGCCTGCCGCTGAGCAAGCGGCAGCAAAAAACTTGCTGTGTGTAACGAGGTAATTGGTCTCCCCGCCTCCAAAGCTATGACCTTCGATGCCCATATGTTTGCCGTCCACATAGGGCAATGTTGCCAGGTACCTGGCGGCACCAGCCACGGAATTAAGCACCGCTTCGCCTATAGTCTTTCCATTTTTATGGCTGGCGATAGTATAATGGTTATCCGGTGTAAATACCAGATAGCCTCTGCTTACAAACCATGGAATATTCATATCACCGTTCGAATAGCTCGGATAGGGGAATTCATGAAGCCGGTCGGATAATTGTTCATAATAATGAAAAATCACCGGGTATTTCTTTTTGGGGTCGAAATTTTCGGGCCTATATAGAATCCCCTGTGACGGGGTACCATCCAATTGTTTGTAATTGACCAGCTCGCTCGTTAGCCAATTATAGTCTTTTTGCGGCTGCAAATCAGTTAACGGGATAATCTTTTTCCAGTCCCGTGTATAATAGTAGTTGGGATATTCGCTGGCCGTTTCCCGGGATATGATCCAGGCATTTGCATCCTTTGCTTTGACAGGCTGCAACTCACCGGAAAAGGAATTCAACCAAGGCGGAACCGACGAGCCTGTTAGGTAACGATACGGCCCCAGGGTCAGCAGTAGGGGATTTGCCGCCTTGCTCAACTCAACTTGGTAAAAGCCATTTTCTTTGTTGTCGATATTGAACCCGCTCACCAATACTTTTTCTGCGCCCGTATGTACTGCGTCCTGGTCCACAAGCCTCAGTACGATGTGATGCTTTGCTCCGTAACCCCTTGATAAATTGACAGGCGGAATTTTACCCAAAGCATCTATTTTCCAGATATCATACAGGTCGTTCGTCAAAAATGCCTTGCCAGAATCGATCCACTTGATGCCACCGACAGGCTGGGCATGTGTGCTTTCACCAAACATATTTACATAATCCCCTTTTGCCGCTACGCCCGGTATAGCTGTAGTTAAATTAATTATTTTGCCGGTGTGGAGATCATAACGCATGTACCCTGCCTCCTTGCTGTCCCAATATATTAACCGTTTGCCGTCCGGTGAAAATGAAAATCCATAAATAGGAAAGTTAGATTCCTCTTTCAGCAATGTTCGTCTTCCGTTTTTTAACGAAACCAGGAAAAAGCTATAGGGCTCCTGTGTTAACCACCAAGGTTTGAAATTGGCCCGGAGCTTTTCACCCAGCACCACGTAGTCGCCAGTTACATCCCCGGGAAGTGTAAACACCCTGTTTTCTCCATCCACTTCCCGCTCCAACTGGACGACCGGTCCCCCGGAGACCGGCACCACAGCCAGGTAGGTAGGTTTGGCGTCTAATCTTTTTGGTTGCTGGGATTGCAGCGTCATGTCTTTATAGAAATATACATCTACCTGCGCAGCTCCGGGTTTGGCTTTACCAGTGTCCGCTGCCTGGTTTTGCAGGCGAAAGAATACCCAATGACCATTCCTGCTGAATTTGGGGCGATCAAATAACTGTAGCCCGGGCGCAACGCCCTCGCTTTCCTCATCAGCCAGTTTCAGCGCGTGGCCAGCCCCGCGCTGGTAATACCATACACAAGCAGATGGTCGTCTATCCTTTACAGGGTCAAAAAAAGTCAGCTGATTTCCGGAATTATCAAACTCAGTATTGTAAACAGAAAAATTCTTTGCAAGGCTGTCGTCCGTTGTCCATATTTGCGTTGCCAAAAGAGATGGTATGTCGACCCATTGCAATGCTGTTTTGGCACGTTGATTAGTAACAAGCAACAGCGCTTTGCCGTGGTCTTCCCACTTAAACTGCTTCACGGAATCAAACTTCCGATGTTGCCCGTTTAAAAGATTTAATACGGTTAATTGACCCTTTTTTTCCTTCGGCTCATAAGCAATCCATTCCCCGCCTTCAAGTTTCGGGGATATGCAAGATTGAATTACGATTTTTTTTTTGGGCTTCTCCTCACCTAAAGCAAGCAGGTACAAAGTATCTTTCATATGAAAAAAAGCGCTTTTGCTATCCTTTGAAAAATGCAGCCCATCGGCATTTATATAAGACTTGCTCCAGCCATTATCGATATTCCGGATATATAGTGTGTTGCTGTTTAGCGGTTGGTTGTTCACTATGTAGCTGACATATACACCGTTACTGCTGATTACAGCACTTTCGGCAGACGGCCATTTGCCAAAAACACTGGTGTCGATCGTCTTCTTTTGCGCAATAACCGGATGAAAAAATGCCATTAATATTGTAGTCAATATAATAGTAAGGCACTTTATATTATTATCGCAAGCTTCCATGCAGGTGTTGATTTTGTTTTCATTTTTCTTGATTTATCCGGACGCTCAAAAATCTTTGTCCAATATTACGCCTACCGATCCACCTACAGTTCCCCTCAAGGCCAGTGTCACATTATGGAAGAACGGCGTATTGAGCGTATAGGTTGTGATCAGGTTGCCCGTAGCGGCATCCCGAAATTCGAATACATAGGAGGTATTGACCGCCTGGGCAGGGTGCTGGTTAAACGCACTGTAAGCCTTATAGGCTAAGCTGGCTACTTCCGAGCCGTTGGCATTGCCCCGGATGTCAACGCTGATGGGATTGCTCCCCGGCGCCAGGTTTATGAACCTTACCCCGAAGACGCTGTCGGCATACGTACGGGTGTAATTTTCTTTGATCAGTACATCATCTACGGCTGCCGGTGACGGGCCGGCCAGGAACAGAGAATAGTTGCTGTTAGCGTTAAAGAACAATGACCCGCTAAAGTAAGTGACCGCTGGCGTAGCTGGAACACCCGGACTTGCAGGAACTGCAGGAATGTTTAGTGTAATCTGCTGCTGGCCGCCGGCAACTGGCAGAAAACTGTACCCGTTTGACGATACCGTTGTATTCGCACTTGTCAAATTTGTTGCACCGCCGGTTGTAAAATCAAGGGTGGAGCCGCCTATTACCGCATTAGTGATATTGATGGCGCCCGCATTGGGATTCGGGATAACATTGTTTTGTTTGCAGGAGTGTAAACAGGCTATAACGCTTAATGTAAGCGTTGCGTTGATTAGGGTTTTCATGATGTTTTGTTTTTTAATGTGGTTATCTGATTAATGGAGTTTTTTATTATTGATAAGCTGCCTCTAACCATATCTTATCACCCCGTTTCATGGCTTCAATTTTTGAACGAAAATTGTCAGCTTCAGCCGGGCGTTCGATGAGGTCTACTTTTAGCGCCTGTCCTTCCGCGGCAATTGCTTGATCAATTTGGCCGCTTTTATATAATAGCGAAGCATAGGTGTCCAATGCATAGTAAGGGGCGTCTTTCGCTATTTGTTGCATCCACGCGACGGCAAAATTTATTGTTACGGGATCGTCACTATGCAGGTAGATGTCCCAGCAAATTTGGTTGATCGGGAATATATTTCTGCGCATTGTCGCACTGTCCTTAAGCAACGCCTTCTCCTGATCGATCTTGGCCTGGATTAATTGCGGCCAGTACTGCAACATTTTTTTGTCATTAGCGAGATAATTGTACCAGTTCACTTTCGCGTTAAGGACGATAGCTTCTGCGTCTTTTGTATTATACATCTTGGCTATGACCTTGCGAACGCTGTCAAAATCAGGGTCCACACCTGCTTTTTCTGATCGAATGAAAAGGGGCTTAAATTCTTCCTCGTTGATAATTTCCAGAGCAATGCCGTGTGCATTACCCTTTTCCCATTTTCCAACCATCCAAGACTGGCCTTTCATGATATTGTCTACCCTATCGCTATGTGCATAAAAAATCTTAAAACCTCTGTCTCTGGTCTTTTGAGTAAAGTAAAATAAGACCCGGATATTCTTGTCTATATACAGGCTATCTTCGGGTACCCGGTTGATATAATCATCAGCTATTTCCTTTGCTCTAATGTTGCGTGACAGCCACTGCATCAGTTTTAGGTTGGCGGTCAAGCACATTTCCTTGTATGAAAGCGACCGCAGGTGTGCGATAGCGGTGGCTTGTACCTCTGGCTTTCCAATTAGCGCCCTCACAATATTAAGATTGCCTTCTTCTTGAAATTCAGCTATATTCAGCGAATTCAGATAGTTCATCGCAACGGCAAACACCCGCGGGTCATCCTGGAAGAACTGCATTAGCCCACCGCTGTAGCGAAGCTTTAGCCGACTCCTGGGTATCCTGGTTAAATAGTCCGCCGCAATCTTTCGTGCCAATTCTTTATCGGAATTTGCAAAAGCCCACGCCAGCCCCTTTTCGTCGGCAGTGTCAAGTTTCCCCGATTGGAAATTTTTAAGGATCACGTAGTATTGTTTATCCGGGTTCTGAGCATCTGCTGCCAATTGGATAAAATCCTTCGCGTTTAAGGCCCCGGATACTTTATGCACCGGCTTGCCGTCGGGGTCAAAGACCAGGAAGGTGGGATAGACACTAACCGAATAATCAGTTTCGAGCATCTTTGCTGTTTTATACCAACTTTTGGCCTGTTCGTTGTCTGCTTGTCTTTGATCCATTTGTACCCTTACCGAAATAAAGTCTTTGTTATAAACATCGCCGACTTCTTTTTGAGGGTAGACCGTAGCATCCATCAGTTTACATGGGCCGCACCAGGTGGCATAGCAGTCCACGAAAATGTATTTATGTTCCATTTTGGATTTCACTAATATCTCGCTCCATTTCAAATGGTGTTCGAACTGGATACCGGCGGTGTCTCTCGGCGACTCCTTTTGGACTTGGGCTTTGATACCTGACACAGTCGTTGCAAGTATTGCTGCCGTTATCAGAAATATTTTCATCATTTTTTGTTTATTGATCAATTGTATATTCTCGTATTTGATAACAGGGCAATAATGTCAACCCGATATTCAGCGGGCTGACACATTGCGCCTTGATTTGTTGAAATAACAGCTTAGTACCCCGTATTTTGTGTAAGATTATGGTCGACAAGGATATCGGATTGCGGTACCGGGAACAAAAGCTGATAGTTATTGCTGTTCCAGGTCCCGCCCTTGTACTGACATACACCATTTTGACCACCCATCACAACAGGCGCATTACCCGTCCGCTCCAAGTCGAACCAGCGATGGCCCCACTCGGCAAACAATTCCACTTGCCGTTCATGTAGGATGGCTGCTAAAAGCGAAGCCTGATCAGTCGCTCCGGCGTAATTGGGCAGGGCCGCCCGGCTGCGGATCATGTTCAGATCTGATACAGCTCCCCCAGAGTTGCCGTCGTGCGCTCGGGCTTCGGCGCGAATAAGGTATTGCTCGCCCAGACGGAGCACCATAGTGTATTCCTGATTTAGATAAGCATTCCCCACTTTGTATTTGTATGGGAAATAATAAGTAGTCGCCCCTTCTGTGATCGAGCCGATCCAGTTTACTAATCTTTGGTCGCCGGGCTCAAATGCATTTAATAACTGCGTGCTGATGGTTGTGAAATTGGTAGAACCGGTTGAAGGTGCTCCTGTTAAGATAAAATTAGCGCCATCTTGTGTATCGTAAATAGTGGGCTGCGGTGTCTGCCATTGCCAGATCGCTTCCGAACTATTTTCCAGGAACACGTCGCTTAAGAGCGACAGGCTATATTCGCTGTTGGCAATTACTGCGGAAGCTGCACTGTCTGCTTTCACATAATAGGATGAACTGGGGTTTTTGCTATAATCCCCCATATACAAATAGGCCCTGGCCAGTAGTGACAATGCAGCAGACTTGTTCGGCCTCACTCTTTCCGTGGTAACAACTGTATCCGTACCATCCACATAATTGCTGTTAAGCAGGTTTTGTGCGCTTTGCAAGTCGGCGATCACTTGCTGCATCACCTGCAGCCGCGGAGTGCGCGATAGTTTGCCAGTGATGTTAGGGTCAGTAGTTAGAGCAAGTGGCACATCTCCATAAGTGTTCGTCAGGTAAAAATGGCAAAAGGCACGAACAAACAATGCTTCTCCAGTTAACTGATTTTTTACGGCTGGACTGCAGCCTGCTGTGCTTTGTAATCCGCTAATTACCAAGTTGGCGTAAAAAATGTATTGATAATAGTCTTGCCAGGTATTGGGACCGGTACCTGACGTTAACGAATTGGAGTAGAGCTGAATCTGGCCTGATCCTGTTGAATAATTTTGTAATTCATCCGAGTAAAGGCCCATGTTTACGGCCAAACTATAAGATTCAGCATTGCCCCACATTTGAGCGTAAATGGCAATCTGCGCGGATGTAGCCGTAGCGTTATTGGCAAACACCGAAGTCGTCACCAGTTGCGTATTAGGCGGGGGAATTTCAACAAATTTTTTACAAGAAGCTAAGCTTAAGGCCATTCCGATAACCATCGTTAGCAATAAGCAGAAAACTGAAGTATTTGGTAAAACCGTCCGCATAGCGAACCGGGGGCCAAACCCTTTAAAATTTTTGATTTTTATTATCTGTGGTTTCATCTTCTTTAATTTTTTATGGTGAAACTTAAAATTCTGCATGAACACCCGCTGTGATCATGCGCAATGGCGGCAATCCACCGCTGCCAGTTTCCGGGTCGAGGCCGATATACTTAGTAAAAGTGTACAGGTTCTGTCCATTGATATAAAATTTCGCATTATGCATCCCTGCCCATTGTTGCCAGGCTGAAGGTAAACGGTAGGACAGCGCGACGTTTTCCAAGCGTACAAACGAAGTGTTGGTGTATACGCCGGAGCTTTCTTTGAAGTCGCTGTTAAAAAGCGTATTCGTATTGCTATTTGTACCATAATATCGCTGGACATTGGTTACCTGTCCTGGCGTTTGCCATGCGCTTAATTCAGCGACAGGTTCATTCGAGTCGGTTGCTCCCGGCGTTTTAAAAGCAACCTGGTAATTCTTTCCCAATTGGTTGACAAACTGGATAAAAATGTCCAAACTTAGATTTTTATAGTTAAAGCTGTTCTGCATACCCCCATAGAATTTCTGGGTCGGGTTAACAATAACATAGTCATAGGTGCTGTTTAACACCCCATTAGCGCTTTGAGTTGCAAAAGTATATAGACCGGTCTGTGGGTTTACCCCTGTATAATCATATACCTTGGCTATCGACAGAGGTTGCCCGACTACCAGACTACTGGCATAACCTGTTTCCGCAATCCCTGGAAAAGCGACCAGTTTATTTTCGGGAAAAGTAAAATTGATGCCGGTGGTCCAGCTAAAATCTTTTTGCTTGAAATTGACTGTGTGCAATTCAGCTTCTAAACCTGTATTCTGAACCGTAGCGGGAAGATTATATAGATAACTGGTAAACCCTGATATTGTTGGCAACGGATAAGCAATCAATTGGTTACTGCTGCGGTTTCGGTAATAGTCCATCGAAAGATCGATCCGGTCCTTCAGAAAGCCCAGGTCCACACCTCCTTCAAGTTTTTTATCCGTCTCCCAACTGAACTTCGAGTTTGGTAGTCCATTCGGCAACAACTGGGTTATTCCCTGATAAGTCGTAGGATTGACTGAATAACTGCTCAGGTACTGGTAATCCCCGATCTTGTCATTACCAGTCAACCCGTAACTGCCGCGCAGTTTGCCAAAGTTCAGCCAGGGCATATTATCCTCGAAAAATTTTTCTTTGCTGAATATCCACCCGATGCCTACAGCTCCAAAGGTGCCAAACTGCTTATCCGGACCGAAACGGCTGCTGCCGTCGCGGCGGGCGGTCACGTTCAACAGGTATTTTTGCTCCCAATCATAGCCTATACGGGCATAGACTGCATTATATCGATACAAAATGGTATTTGCACCTAAAAGGTTTACGGTGCTTGCTGCCGAGGGGTCGGTGATCAAAGCATCGCTGGTAAACCCTTGCGCCATATTCGTTAAGAAATCCGTTTGCTGCTGCTCAAAGGTGGTGCCCATTAAAGCATTGAAAGTGCCCTTGCCAATCTTTTTGTTATAACTCAACTGCGGCTCGACATTCCAAGTTTGAAAAACGCTGTTAGAAAGGTAGAGGGTCCTGCGGTTGGGATTGGTGTTATTGGGCGGTGCAATTGAAACATCGGGTAATAATTGAGTTTCGTTCATTTCATCATGGTTATAACCAAAAGTACTTTTTAGTACCAGCCCGGGTAATAGCTGGTAGCTGAGGTCCAGATTGCTTATCAGATTATTGGTTGTCGATGTCTGAGATCGCGGCGAGAGCGACAAAGCAATGGGGTTGTTGATGAACGTGGCCGAACCGTTGTACATTTGCCAGTTGACGCTGCCGTTGGCATTGTTCAAAGGAGGGGCATCTGGTGCCAGCGTTAAAGCGTCGGAAGTAAAATCAATTGTTGGAATAACATTATCATCGTTTACATAACTGGCCGTAAATACCGCGTGAAATTTCTGGTTGTTGGAGGTACTAGTAATACTTGCATGAAACGATTTTTTGGTGTCCCCATAATCTCCAGGATAAACCGTGGTCTGCCGGTTATATCCGCCCCCAATTAGGAACTGGGTATTGGCATTCCCGCCGGAAAGGTCGCCATTAATATTCGTCCATTGGGCTGTGCCCCCTATCAAAACCTTTTGCCAGTTGGTGTAACGAGTGGTGTCCCAGACGCCATTGATATCATAAGCATTAGACGGGTAAGTGCCAACTCCATCGTTTCTATAAGCTTTCTGCCGCATTTGCAGGTATTGCTGCGTATTGAGCAGGTCCATAAAATGACCGACCTGTCCCGCACCCTGGTTGGCATCCAGTGTAAATTTCGTGGCGCCGGCTTTCCCCTTTTTGGTCGTGATCAGGATGACACCGTTTGCACCCCTGGAGCCGTAAATGGCGGTCGCGTCCGCGTCCTTTAATATCTCGATGTCTTCAATATCTTCCGGGTTTAAAGCACTGAACGGGCTAATGCCGGCACCATTCGCATTATAGTTTGCCGACGAAGGGAATCCACCAATGGCACCAGCCGACATATACGGGCTACTGAGAGTTTGGGAGCTAAACGGTACGCCATCAATGATGTATAAAGGATCATTCCCATTGGCGATACTGCTCTGGCCGCGAATTTGTATCGTGGCGTAGGAACCTGGCACACCTGAAGTTTGTTGAATGTTCAGTCCCGGTACCCTCCCGATCAGTGCTTGGATGGGATCGGATACGGGCTGTTCTTCAATGGTTTTAGCTGATACTACACTTATATCGCTGGTTGACAATTCTTGCTTCTCATTGTAGTAGCCTTTGCTTATCACAACTTCGTGCAGGTTGTTTTCCTGGGCTTTCAGTGTAATTGTCGAGCCATCCGGTAAATCCATGGCCGCCAGTTCCTGCGTTTCATAACCGATATAAGAAAAAGTTACTACCGATTTATCGCTAGCCACAGAGAGCGTATATTTCCCTTTACTATCAGTAGTCGTCCCGTTTTGGGTGCCTTTTTCTTTGACATTTACACCGGGTATCGGCTGGCCGGTGCCATCTACTACTTTGCCGGTAACGGTGGTTTGGGATAGTTCGGCTTTGAGCTTGTTTTTGAGGTTTTCAAGGAAGGATGGCTCTTTTTTCTTGACGAGTACGGTTTGATCTTCGACGGTGTAAGTGACGGGCAGATCTTTAAAAAGCTGAGTCAATGCTTCTTCTATGGAAACGTCATTGACGTCTACGGTTACCTTCATATCTTTTTGAAGGTCATCGCTTTGGTAGAGGAAGACGAGGTTGGTTTGTTTTTTGATTTCGGAGAAGGCTTGCTGGATCGGCGCATTTTTGAGATGCAGCGTTACCTGGCTGTAGGTTTTGGCGCTGGCATGGAGGAGCGCGAGTGCGATGATGAAAGCAGTAACATTGATCCGCATAATGATTCTCCTTATCAGGGCCGGATCGAACCGCGGATAGCCTGGCGGGTTAACCGGCGACTGTTGTATGTGATGGTGAAGCTTTGCGTTGCGCAAGGCTTTTGTTAAAGTATTTAAATGCATACTTTTGTCATGTTTGGGTGAATACGTGTGAATGAATTGTCCAATTTTTTTATTGCGGGTAGCCCAGATATTACCGGGGAGGTGTTAGCGCACTTTTCCGGTTTTTTCTTTTAGGTTCCGCTGCCGGCTCGTGGCCGGCTTATGTTTGTTTTGGTTTGTGTCTATCCATACATTTTCGTTTGAGGGTTAATGCTTAGTTTAATTATTTAGTATTTCTTTTATTGGGGGCTGACGATGATCGTTCTGCCTTGTATTTGATAATGGATGTCAAAGAAACTGAGCATATGCAACAGCTTCGAGGCTTCCACGTTCCGGCGCATTTCGCCGGAGAAATGCACGGATGGTATTTTCCCCTGGTAAACGACGGTCACGTCATACCAACGTTCGACTTGCCGCATGATGGTGGGCAGGTCGGAATTGTCGATGCGGAAGAAGCCGTCTTTCCAGGCGGTCGCCTGTTCGGTGTCGGCGTGATCAAAAACATTGATACTACTTATCCCTGCCTGGGCCTGCTGGCCGGGCAACAGCGTAGCGGTTTGCCCGTTCCGGGTAACTTTTACTTTGCCTTCAAGCAAAGTGGTTCGTATCGGGCCTTCTTCGGGGTAGGCATTGATATTGAAATGGGTGCCTAATACTTCTACAGTCTGCCCGGCAACGGTCACACGGAAGGGTTTATTGGGGTTATGCGCGACTTCAAAATAAGCCTCGCCGGTGATCTCTACATCGCGTTCTTTGCCGGTGAATGCGGTTGGATATTTAATCGACGAAACATCATTGAGCCATACTTTCGTACCGTCAGAAAGGGTAACGGAATACGTGCCGCCACGTGGGGTGATCATCGTGTTATAGGTTATTTCGGAATTCGGATGTTTGATTTCGGATTTTGGATTGGCATTGTTGTATACGAGCTGGCCGTCTGCCGTTTTGTTTACCGCGACACTGCCTTGTTGGCTTAATAAGCCGTTTTTTGCAGCCGTCAATATAATTTGTTTGCCATTGGCCAGTACCAGGATAGCTTTATTCCCTCCGGGCGCGATGTCATTTTTGGCATTGACCGAATATTGCTGCACGCCAGGTTTGTGCAAAAGGAAATACCCACCTATGGAAAGAATAAATACAATGGATGCAGCGGCGGCGATTTGGAACCAAAGCCCCACTACCCTGCGTTTCGGTTTTTGGTCTTCTTCAGCGATGCGTTGTTTGACCAGGAAGAGGCCGCCCTCGGTATCTGTATTTTGCAGTTCCCGTAAAGCTGCGGCCAAAGATTCCGCATCGGTGATGCGGTTAAAAATATCTTTGTTACGCTCAGAACTGTGGATCCATTGGTCGAGCGCAACCTGATCTTCCTGTCCAATGTCACCGGTCAGGTGTAAGGAGATGAGTTTGGCAATGCGTTCGAGTTGGTCGAGCTGGTCCATGTACTATGCGTGTTAATGCTATAGAAACGGGGCCGGTTAATGGAATCTCTAAAGGAATTCAAAAAAAATTAATTCACCTTTTTTCGGCTTTTTCCAAAAAGTAAACGCAATTTAAAATGCGTGCTTTTTGTTTGCATATCTTATTCATACTCATTACCTTTATCAGAATAGTTAAACCGAAACTAAACCAATTATAATAAACCACATTTTCCATTCTATGGAAAAGCAAGAAAAAATAACAGGACGATAAAATCTAAGCAATTATTCGTCGTGTTTTTTTATTCAAGTGGCCGTTACAGACCCATGGCAAAAATTAACTTAACACAATTTACGGATGCCGGGGGATGCGGTTGCAAAATTTCGCCGGGAGTACTTGCAGAGATCATTCAGACCACCAAATTCAAGCCGGACGAAAAAAAGTTACTTGTAGCTAATTACCACAATGATGATGCGGCGGTTTTTAAGATCAGTAAATCAAAAGCACTGGTGTTTACCGACGATTTTTTTACCCCCATCATTGATGATCCTTTTTCTTACGGTAAAATCGCAGCCTGTAATGCCCTGAGCGATGTGTATGCTATGGGTGCCAGTCCTTTTATAGCGTTGTCAATTCTAGGCTGGCCGGTTGAAAAAATACCAGTTCAGTATGCAAGAGAAGTTCTTGAAGGTGCGAAAAGCATCTGCGATTCCGTTGGCGTTTTTCTATCAGGCGGGCACAGCATAAACAATCCGCAGCCAATTTTTGGATTGTCGGTAGTAGGACAGATCAGGCCTCAATATTTAAAATTAAATTCAACAGCAAAAAGCGCGGATCTTGTTTACTTGACAAAACGGTTGGGCACCGGGGTCTATTCCACAGCCTTAAAATTGAATAAAATCTCAGGGAGTGATAAAAAGGAAATGATAAAAATAATGTGTTCCTTGAATGTACTTGGGATCAAAATCGCCAAGTTAGGATATGTAAACGCCATGACTGATGTTTCCGGTTTCGGTTTATTCGGACACCTCATTGAGATATGCCAGGCGAGTAATTTAAGCGCAGATATTCTTTTTAAGAATGTTCAGTTGCTTGAAAATGCAAGGAAATATATTGAAAACGGAATAGCCTCTGCAGGTGGAAGACGAAACTGGGAAAGTTATAAATCACTGATCGGGAAAACGGATGATTTTGTCAGAACGATCTTAACCGATCCCCAAACAAACGGCGGCCTGTTGATAACAATCGATCAAAATCATCAAAATGATTTTGAGTCTTTTTTAAACCGGAATAACCTTTCGGACTTTTCAAAACCAATTGCTGTTTTGAAAACGGCTGGAAATGGTTCGGAATTGATTGCCTTACAATAAAAAATATAATACTTTGATATATGGACCAGCTCATCAAACCACGTGTCTTTATTGGGTCTGCAAGTGAGAAGCTTACTATCGCGAGAATGATTGAAAAAAGGTTGCAGGCCACAGCGGAAGTAGTGATCTGGGACGAGATGGTGATACCTGCTGGAGAACTTTCACTGGATGCTTTGATGAACGTGGTTGATACGGTTGACTTTGCGATTTTGGTTTTTTCAAACGATGATAAAGTTTCGAGCAGGGGATTTGAATTCGAGGCGCCAAGAGATAATGTAATCTTTGAACTGGGCTTGTTTATGTCAAAGCTTGGAAGGCACAGAACTTATATCGTAAACAGTAGTCCCGGCTTAAAAATTCCATCTGATTTGGGCGGCATAACGTTTACCGTTTTGAACACGAACAGGACTGACCATAATCTTGCCTCTGCTGTTAGTCCCGTTTGCACCGAACTCGAATCCCTCTTTGAGAAACATGGAATCAGGCAGGGCCGGGTAAATTTCAATGCTAATGTAGCATCCACGGTAAATATTGAGGAACATATAGCTAAATCGTCCCAGGAAATTTTCCGGAAAATCGGCATACATCAATTAGATGCAAATATCCAAACCGGTTACTCTATAAGAGACTGCCTGGACACTGTAGACAACAGTCTTTCTTTTTTGGGAATAGGCGGTAAAAAATGGGTTCAGGAGAAAAAAGCTTTTGATGAACTGATAACACGATTGCTGCTAAGAAAACATCAAATCAGGTTCCTGTTGCTCAACCCGGATTGTAAAGATGCGCTGAATTTCAACGAAGGCAGGAATTTTTCACATCAGGACTTTGTCGACTCCTTAAACAACACGATTGATTACTTTGAAAAAGCAAAAACCAGATCGGGGATAGATATCCAATTGCGGTTATATAGCTATATGCCCAATTTCAGAATTACGATAATTGACCAGTCGACCACTATACTTGGAACTTATTCACCGCTTTCTCCGGATGGCCTCGACTCTCCGCAAATTATTTTCAGAAATTCGTCGAACTGGTCATTTGCCCACAACCTGGCGGCATATTTCGAACATATATGGTCAGAAAGCACTATAAAAATATGAAAACGCTCATCGATAAAAAAATAAAATCATTTGTGATCAATGATTTCTCGGTACGGGTCAGAAATTATGCGATAACACGAGAAACGAATGTTGATTGCCCGCTTCCGTCCATCAACGGGTCTTTTCCCGAATTAGCTGAAAAGTTAACCAAACTTATTGGCAATAATAAATATTTTATTCGGGACTATTTAACGGACGAAGACTGGGCCTATATCGTTTACTTAAGTTACTTTACGATAGATGATGAATCTATTTTATTGAAAAGTTTTCCACTGTTCAAAGCGACACATTCCATTAAAAGAGGAGGCCTGAATTTATATAAACAAGATGGCTGGTGTACCCACGTCATCACAGGTCTTTTTATCTCAAATATATGCATCGCCGAAAAAACGTTCCCGTTAACCATTCCCGACATCGAAGAAGAATCGAAACTGATCTTTCAAAAGCAGCTTCCGCAATTATTTGGGGAACTAAATGCAGACGACTTGCTGCTGTATAGAATTGGAACGCTGATACATGACTTGGGGGTCATTGACGGCGTGGAAAGACACGATTACAAAGGAATTAAATATGTACGTCCAGCCTTGGCCGAATTAGGCATCGACGCTGACTGGCTTTTAAAAATAAATTCCGGCTGGAGTATTGAGGAATTGACTTTTGCGCTTGAACTCTTCGTAGGCCAGCATGCCTTTTTAAGCAAAGTATATAGTGAGTATGGTTTGCACTTGATCAGGACCGTTTTGTCAAAGGAATTTTCCCGGTCAGGCATAAAAACCAAATTCCTGCCGGGGTGGCTGTCAGAGAAATCATTGTTGTCACTGGCACTATTTATTATAGGTGATATTGGTTCGGTCAGGGATGAACTCTTGAATGCGCAGTGCTTAAAAAAAATAATTGATTCAGAAAAATTATTGAAAGAGTTATTAAATGAGCCCGACAACATCCGGGAAGATTACGAAAAATATGGATTAAACAGGCTAAAGGATTTCTTAGAAATAGACAATGAAAAAGTGATCAGGAATTTAGTTGCAGCTATTGAATCCCAAACTCAAAGGTTTCTGTATGACTTAGGCCGGATTCAAAAATTAGATTATTTTCTGACTTATATAAAGCAAATTCCAGAAAAAAGTGACCGGGTAAAGTTTATTAGTAGGTTATTGAACTTCTTAAATAATAATCCTGCGTGGAAAAGGTCCAATCACCAGCAATTGAACTTCGCTACCAATATTTCAATGAATTTGATTCATTCAATTTACAGCAAGGAAAACAACAAATGGGAAGGAGATTTAACGAAACATATAACGTTTTCAGTGGATGACGAAATAATCATTGCAAAAGTTAACGAGTAGGATGTCAAATGAGGATATTGCACGTAATTTCCCAAAAACCCTCCTTTACTGGAAGTGGAACGTTTTACAATGCTTTAATCTTTCAAAGCATTAAGCATGGCATTTCCCCATATTTATTTTATTCGGTGTCATCCCGCGATGAAAACATTTTTTTTGATGGCTTAGCACGTAGCACGGAACTGCTGAGATTTGAAAGTGATGAAATCCCCTACCCCGTTCCGGGAATGAGTGATGTGATGCCCTATCCGAGCACCGTCTTCAGCGCGATGAGTGATGATGAATTAGCCCTTTATTTCAGCGTATTGAGGGCAGGGATCAATAAAGCTGTTCTATTATTTCGACCGGAAATTATATGGACACACCATCTCTGGGTAGTTTCTTCAATCGTAAAGGAACTAAGCATTGATATTCCTGTGATAGCTTTTTGCCACGGTTCTGATTTGCTTCAATCAAAAAAGTCACCCGCGATATTTAATCTTATCAAAAAAAATCTTGAAAAAATCGAACTAACCATCTCCACCTCACCTGAACAAAATGCAGAAATTTCGCGGCAATTGAAACTGCCTGAAATTGTACATCTTGGCAATGGCATACGAGAGGATATCTTTCATTTTAAGAAAGGTTATTATAAAAAAGCCCCCTTTCTCAAACTTGCTTACGCCGGAAAGATCAGCATGGAAAAAGGGGTGCATTGCCTGGTATCAGCTGTTAAAATGTTGCTGGATGAAGGTATAGCCGTTCAACTTAATCTTTATGGAAATGGCTCCGAGACGGAGCTTGCCGCTATTACGACTTTGGCAAAGGGATACGAAAATTCCATCCATTTTTTGGGGATGGTCACGCAGGAGGAACTCTCTTTCCGCTTGAATGATTCAGACATTTTTATCTTGCCTTCCTTTTATGAAGGTTTGGGTCTTGTTGTAATTGAGGCGATAGCATGCGGATGCAGAACGATAATCACTGACCTGCCAAACTTATCGGCTGTCTTACCTGATGAATTGTTTGAAACGGGTATTACTTCCAAGGTCCCGCTTCCGGATATGAATAGCGGTTTAGCGCTACAGGACTTAACTTCATTTTGTATAACCCTTAAAGAGCAGATTGAATTATACGCTAAATTAGAGACCGATCAACGTACCCGTGAGCATATATCAAAATCAGTAAGAGACTTCACCTTTAAATCAATGTTTGAAAAACTAATCGAAGTTTCAAAATGTATTATCAATGAACGAACAAATTTTCGATAGATGATTTGCTATGAAAGCATTAGAACCGGCCGTACTTCAAAGGATAAATACATGGCTCGAGGGAAGCTATGACGAATCTGTCAAACGCGAAATTCAAAACCTGCTTCAACAGCAAGCCTATTCGGAATTAACAGACTCATTTTATAAAGATGTTGAATTTGGCACTGCAGGGTTTCGCGGAGTTATGGGTCTGGGACCCAACCGCGTCAATCAGTACACGCTCGGAATAGCCACCCAGGGATTGAGTAATTACCTCAAAAAAAAATACCCGGGTGAAAAAATCAAAGTTGCCATTACGTATGACAGCCGCCGCAACGCCGAACTTTTCGCGCGAATTACCGCTGAAGTTTTCTCAGCAAATGACATATACGTCTATTTTTTTAAAGCGCTGCGTCCCGCGCCACTGCTTTCATTTGCCGTCCGGACGTTAGGCTGCAAATGCGGCGTTATGCTCACCGCATCGCACAATCCGAAAGAGTACAGTGGTTTTAAATTTTACGGGGCTGATGGCGGCCACTTTATATCACCGGAAGACAAGGCCGTAATGGATGAAATGGCTGCGGTAAGTACAATTGATGGGGTGAGGTTTCATCGTGTTGACGCTAACATCGAAGAGGTTGGTGACGAAATGGATAAATTGTACCTTGATCAAATAGCGTTGCTTTCATTGTCAAAAGACGCAATAAAACGCCAAAAACAATTAAAAATTGTTTACTCCCCTGTTCACGGAACCGGCATCACTTTGGTGCCGCAAGCGCTCAGGCTGTTTGGCTTCGAAAATGTGATCCTTGTAGAAGAGCAGACACAACCGGATGGCAACTTCCCCACTGTAAATTACCCGAATCCTGAGGAACAGGAAACGCTGACTTTGGCGCTAAAAAAGGCGGTTGAAACGGGCGCCGACCTGGTGTTGGCTACGGACCCGGATGCCGACCGGGTTGGCGTTGCCGTAAAAGACACAAATAATGAATTTATACTGCTAACCGGTAACCAAACGGGTAGTCTTTTAGTCAATTACCTTTTAACGGTCTGGCAGGCAAATGGCAAAATGACCGGTAAGGAGTATGTTGCTAAAACGATCGTCACAACCAACCTGATCGCGGCAATTGCCAGCGCTAAAAATATTAAGCTTTATAACACGTTAACAGGGTTTAAATATATTGGGGCCTTGATAACAAAATTGGAGGATCAGCAGACTTTTATTTGTGCCGCCGAAGAAAGTTATGGCTACCTTGTCGGTGACCTCGTCCGGGAAAAAGATGCGATAATATCCTGTGCATTTATAGCAGAAATGGCCGCTTATTATAAGGACGCGGGAAGCAGTTTATTTAAAGCCTTGATCGATACCTACTGCGAATATGGTTTCTATAAAGAAAAGCCGTTCTCCATCACCCGGAAAGGAAAAAGCGGAGCGGAAGAAATTAAGGAAATGATGAAAAAACTTAGGGCCACCCCGCCCGTAACCCTGGGCGGATCAAAGGTAATCACGCGAAAGGATTATAAAAAGGGGGAAGAAACTGACCTGAACTCCGGCATCACCAGCAAATTGGATTTACCCATATCGGATGTCCTGCAATTCGTCACCCAAGATGGGAGCATCATTTCTGCCCGTCCTTCTGGAACAGAGCCTAAAATAAAATTCTATTGCAGTGTCAACGTAAAACTGGCCAATCCGGCAACGTACCAGGAAACCGATAAGCAACTGGATTCAAAAATTGATGCTATTATGAAAGAATTAGGCGTCTAAAATGTTAATTTCAAAAGATTTAAATATTGTTTGTCAAAAGTGCGACGTAAAGTCGGTTAGATTTGTGTGATTGGGAGGGTCAGGGCCGGTGCTGATGAGCTAACAACACCATTAAAATCGTAAACGTATTAGTTGTCAATAGCTTGCGGAGCAGGCTTACCCCCCTTGCTTTTTGATTATTGACCGTGCTGACGGATAGCTGTAATACCTCCGCGATCTCTTTGCCGTTCATGCCCTGCTCGTAACTCATTTTCATCACTTTGCGGCATTGCTCGGGCAGCTTGTCCAGCGCCTGGCTGATCTCGATCAGGACTTCTGTGTAGATAATGTTTTCTTCCGCATCGGGTTCAACCTGGTCGTTTTCGAGGAACCAGTTGTGTTCCCGGTTCAATTTGCGTTGTTCTTTATCCGCGCTGTCGCGGCAGGCATTTTTCGTACTAATATAAAGAAAGGCTTTTAAGGAGGAATAATTATCAAAGTTTTCGCGACGCTGCCAGACTTTGAAAAGGGTATCCTGTACGATCTCTTCGGCTGTGCCCTGAAATGGTGTGAAGCGGCGGGCGAAGAAGCACAGGCCGGGGTAAAATTTCCGGAAGAGCTGGTCAAAAGCCTGCTCATCACCCGACTGAAGCCGCGCAAACAGTTCCTCTTCCCTGATCAGCCTTTGGGCCATAAGCCTGTATTTGAATTTCTTTTTCTTAGTATAAAATTACGGAATATTTATTTTAAAAAATAATTTTGAAAGATATTGGTACACTAAGGGGGAGCAAAGAGGTAAAAAAAGTTTTTGTTATTTAAATATATGCTTATATTAGACGGTAATCCTGACGCGCAAAAGAAACCTAAAAACCTGCTAATATGGAAAATCAGCTTCAAATTTCAGTCTTTAACGTTCCGCTGCATGAAAAAAACCTCGTGCCAACAGGTGAGGGGGTGATATTTACTGAAGAGGATATCCCGGACGGCGCCTTTGGCGAACCCGTCACGTTTACGCTGATCGTTACGACAGTGGCTATCGGCGTGCTTGCAGCGTACCTGCTGCGCAAACACAAAACGGAAACTTTTAAAGAAGTCATTGAAATCACCAGGCCGGACGGTACGGTTGAAAAAAGGACGGTTACCTGGACGAAGGATAGTAGCGAGGGAGCTAAGACTAATTATATCGAACAAGTTGCAAAGGCGGTTAAGGAGTTGATTGGTATTTCATAAAGGTGATCATGGAAGGGCAGTTTCACAGAAGCTTTACGCATCCCTTGTCCAACACGATCGTGCTGGATAAAATAGATATCGCCAATTACCTTTCCGATACGATGATTGGCGGACTGAATATAAGTTTATTGCCGGTAGTGATGCACGAAATGACGCATCACTGGTGTTTTAGTTCCCCGGTCGGCGTTGCTTTGTCGCTGCTTGCGCTGGAATCACGGAGTAAACTGATGGACCCGGCCAACCTGGATGACTATGAACTGTCCAACGAAATTTCCTGCAGCGAACTGACCTATAACTGCACCATGAGCCTGATGCAGCCGCTCATGGAGGGCATGGCTGAATTTGCTGAATTCGACCTAGTTCCAGGAGATTCCAAAGTACTTTCTAATTTAAGTTACATAACAGCTTTTTTATTTCTGGGGTATGACGAACTCGGGGACAAGCTCCTTCCTACGTTTTCTGAAAAGATTCGGGAACACCGGATGCGCCGTGAAACAATTGAGCGAAAAAAAGCACTTTTTGCGAATTCATTCGATAGTACGCAAAGCAGTTATTTGTCCGGCTACCTGACAGTCAAGGCACTGCACCGGATGGCGGAAGCGAAATATGACATTTTCCATGACGCGGATTTCTTCCTGTTGTACCTGAGAAGTTACTTTTTCGATGACTGGAATTTCGTTAAGCTGTTGCTCAGCAGGGACGTCTACGCGAATTCCGTGGCGGACCGGGTAATGCCTTATTTTGCCGAACGCTTAAGAGCCTTTCAAAGTTTGGATCATACGGAATTGGCCCGCCAATTTGAAGAGGATGTACTGAATCATAAGGGTGTCACCTGCGAAATTTATACGCAATGGGTGGCAGGTCCTATCAGCAGCACCCCTGTTGGCCCCTATGAATTTGATCCGCTGGTAAAGGCTTTACTGGAGTACCGGGTCAACCGGATCTTCGAATCCCTTCCACAGGAAGAAGGCCCGGTAACGATGCTGCTAAAGTCGCTGATGTTATACCGCGCAGCCGTATCGCTGGGACATGATAATATGAAGATCAGGGTCACTAAGGGGGGAATGCTCAATTTCTACAACCAGCATGGGATGGTCCTGCTTTCAATGGGGGCCCCCAAAGAAATGACCCGGGAAACCGAAGAGACCGTCGAGGTTGACGTCGTTTATATCAACGACCAAGGCCTCTACCTGATATTGTCAAAGGATGGTGTGGTCCGGTTTCATTTTTCCATAAACGGTTCGGTTTTATCCGATGAGCAACTGGAGTATTTTATAGATCGCAATAAAGTCCTGGCGAAAATACAAAAGCTTAACCAGGCAGTCCACCTGCTGGATGAAGACGCGTTCTATCCGGACGAAAGAGAAAATGTGATGGGTATGGTGCAGCTGAATATCAATAATATTTACACCTATAATTCGCTTATTTTCACTCCCGATGCCTATCTTCAGCCGGCGTTGGAACTTTTGCATAAAAACGGCATCAGCAGCCTGATCGGTGATGAAGTTTTAGTAAACGATTGTGTGGTAGCCAGTTTAATTGCCGCCAATGAGTTACGCGCCAATTCACCGGGCCTGGCGACGGTTTTAAAAAGCCCTGGCCTGGGAACCGCCATAGAAAAGATCAACAAGATCACCAGGGCAAAACTGGGTTTTGACAATTTTGGTTATATCGAGGCTAAAGGGATCATCATTTCGAATTTATTTTAACGAAGGCATTACAAACGTAGCGGGGCGAAGGCCTTGTGCTCCTGGAGGACAAATGAGCTCTCTACGTAACTGACATTTTTATTGCTGCAAAGCCGTTCCATCAGGAATTTGTAATAATCATCCGGCGTGGCGACCGCCACGTGGATCATGAAATCCCATTTCCCGGAGACTTGCAGGCAGAACTGGATTTCTTCCATCTCTTTGACCGAGGCGACGAATTGGGCGAGCAGCGCTTTCGTTTGCTTTTCCAGCTTGACCATGGCCACCACAAATACAGGTTTACCGGCCAGTCCCCGGTCGATAATGGCGGTATAGCCTTTGATAAAGCCTAACTGCTGGAGGCGGTGGATCCGGTCGTGCACAGGCGGCGGGGACTTGTGCACTTTTCGCGCAATGCGGGCCACATCCATCCTGCCGTCTTCCTGGAGCAGGTTGAGTATCTTGATATCGATATCATCTGGATGTCCGTTAATCATGGGTTTGGGAATTAACAGGGTCTTTCCAGCTGAGTATTTTTTTCCGGGTGCTTCCGGTTATACCGCTGCCGCGGTGAATAAGCAGGTTCAGGCGGGACCAGCGCGCCCTGGTCCAGAATTTCTTCGTTGCTTGCGCGCGATAGGCCCCGACCCTGGTATGACTGACCTTGCCATAGGTATTCATGATCGGGTTGCACAGTTCATATTTCAGGAGGTCCCTTTCCCTGATCAAACCGGCGGCATCGGCTTCTTCGTAGAGTTTAGTGCCGGGATAGGGCACCGCGCAATAAAACTGGGCATAGGCTAGGTTTGAGGCAATGACCGCGGCGATCGTTTTTTGTATGCTCTGGGAGGTTTCGTTTAAATGGCCTAAAATCACATGACCGATCGAAATGATTCCCGCCTCGGCCAATAAATTGATCGCCTGCTCGTTTTGCCTGGCGTCCGCATCTTTTCCGATCTGCTGCAGGATAGCATCGTCAAAGCTTTCCAGTCCAAGCGTGATGCCGGACAGGCCGGAAGCCTTCATTTTAAAAACCAGGTCGCGGTCTATCAACGCCGCCGTAGACCGGGTGGTCCAGACAAAGTGGTGGAACAGCGGGTCGGGGCCGTTCCGCAGGTCCGTTAAGGCTTCGCAAAGTTCTGTTGTAAAGGCCCGGTTAAAGGTGGTGCCTTCATCCCAGAGCGTAATATGGTTCACCCCATTTTCAGCGATAACGTACTTAAACTCGTTCACAATATCGCTGACACTTCTTTTGGAGAACCTGCCGTTGTATAGGGCGGGTACGACGCAATAGGGGCAGCGGAAAGGACATCCGTAAGTCCCCTCGATATAGGTCGCGCGCTCGCCGGTAAAGGAAGAGCGGTAAAGTTCGTGGGGGAAGAATTTCCTGGCGCGAAAAGTTTCTACTGTTTTGACTTTGGTCATCTGGCTGTCGAGGAGCTTCGGGGGAGCGGACAGCTGCCCCAGCAAACGTTCGTAGCCTAAAGCGGGCTCACCGCCGGTCACTATGGAGTCAAAACCGGTTTCGAAGCCCCAGGTGCCGGGCGCAAAAAAACTTTCCGACAGCAAGGTCGGTGCCGGGCCGAACGTGGACACATGGGTAGCCGGTGCGTATTTTTTGATCTGCGTGGCCGTTTGGGCATCGTTTTGCATGCTCGGAAAGCCGGAGGTCAGGATACAAAGATCCGGTGAAAACAAATCCAGCTCCCGGGCCAGTTTCGCCTGCGGGTCGGCCTGCAGGTCGGTAAAATGGACCTTGTGGCCGAGGGAGGACAAATGGGCGCCGATCCTGGCCAGGTTCAGGGGAAAACGGTAGACCCCTCCCCAGGACGCGATGCTTTGCATGCAACGGTCTAAGCGGATATACCCTCCGGGTGGTTCAACCAGCAATATTTTCTTCTTTTCCGGCATCACTTGTTTTTAATTGATTTTTCAATGGGTTCGATTTTAACTGGCCCGAAATAGTTTCCATGATCAGCGCGACCTCCCTGCTCATGGCGTGGGTGACCAAAGGACATTCCGTTAAACCCTGGCGGATACAGTCGTTTACTGCCCGGACTTCATACTCAAAGCCGTTGCACTTGAAAGGAAAGTCCTTTGTAATCAGGCTATCGCCCAGGGATAATTCCACTTTGGTCCCATGCCAGAATTCCCCGAGCCTGATGTACCCGAGCTTGCCGTAAATGATCGACTCCTGCCTCGTTTTTTGCTGAAAACTCGCAAAGACCTGCGCCACGGCTGCAGAGGGGTACTGCAGGCTGACGCTGCAGAGGTCCTCCACACCGGTGGACGCAAAACGGCCGCTGGCTGTAACGATTAGCGGAGCGGTGGCAAACACGTCCTGGCAAAGGAAGATCGGGTAATCCAGGTTATCCAGGATCACACCCCCGTAAAGCGCCTTGTTCTTTAACCGTCTTTCTTCGCCCCAATCGGACTCAAATCCAAAATCGGCCCTGATGAAGTTGATCTCGCCTATCGCGCCATCGGCTAAAAGCTGTTTGAAATGACGGTAGGCCGGGAGAAAACGCGTCCACATGCCTTCCATGAAAAACAGGCGGCGCGCGCGTGCGAACGACAGTATCTCTTCGAGTTCTTCCGGGTTGACCGCAACGGGTTTTTCGCAGAGCACATGTTTGCCTGCGGCAAGCGCCCCCATCACGTTTTCATAATGCAGCTGATTGGTCGTGCAGATGTAAACGACCCCGACCGTCGGGTCATTATACAAGTCCGTATAGTCGCTGTAAACAGCAACTTCCCTGAATTCAGCAGCCGCTCGCAGTAGCGGGTGCTTCGTGCGGGAGGCAATCGCACAAACGTGCTGCCCCCCTGCCGCCTTTATCCCCCTGATAAACGCGGGTGCAATCTCGCCATATCCTATTATTCCCCAATTCATGCCGGATAAATAAAAAATAGAACCACTGTGTATACTAGAATAGCTATTTCCAACACCTTCCCAAATGTATTGACCATGAGGTTTGACCGGTTATTAATGTAAATGTTTAACCCACAGGCAAGGAAAAACGGCGTAATGTATAACCAGACCGAGGGTGATTCAAAAAAAAACTGGCGATGTTCCCCATTATAGAGAAGACCGATAAGGGTCACCGCAATAATGTTCAGGAAACCGATATAATCCACGAGTCTGCGGATCCCATTTTTTAGCTCGATCAGCTCCAGCGCCGTCAACTCATTTTCATCTTTGATTTCCAGGTATAAGGCTTCATGATGTCTTAAATAAGCCGGGCCGACCAGAAACCTCGGGGAAAAATAAAACACTACCGGGAGTGCTGCCGCTATAAAGCGCTGCCAGGTTTCAATTCCGTCTTTCATTTTCAATTTGTTGTCTGTAAGATTTGCAGCTGAAATTGCGATACGGACTAACTTTCCTGTAATTCCCATTCTGAACGACTACCCGCTCAAAAAAGTCCATCAGTATCTCGATCTGGTCCCTGAGGCAAACATCGATCGTATCATAAAGGTATTTGTCTTCCTCATAGACGTGGATCTTCGCCTCCCGGATGCCATCGAATCCGATTATGATAGGGCAAAGCGAAGCCGGGTAATCTTCATAGGCCTCATACGCACGAAGCGCGTCGCGTACGCCCAAGGCCATTTCGTCATTCGCCGCGAACACACCATGGATCAAATTCTGGTTTTCAATCGCGCCGGCGATGGAAGTCCTAAACCTGTCGCGGGCGATGACCCTGCTATACTGTCCGTCGATTTCCGATGTGCTGTAATTAAAGTTTTTATGACGGCTCTTATGTTCTTCAAAACATTTTGTAAATCCCTCCAATCGCTTTTCAGACCCGAATTTACCCTTTACCAGGACAACCGATGGATTATTGATCCCCCTTTTGTTAAAATAGCCCAGCATCGATTCCGCAGCTTTCCTGCCGCCGTCAAGCCAGTCTGCTTGTACATAAGGGGGCGCGGTACGTTTGGCATACCCAAAATCTTTTACATTGTCGGGATTTAAGCCCTGGTCAATAAAAAATAGTTTCCTGTACGGAAATTCCTTGAGCCATATCCCGGCATATTCAGCCAGTTTACGAACATCGATCGGCGAAATGAAAATGCTTTCATAACCCGGCTCCTGCGCAATAGCCGCCTCGATGATGTTCAGCTGGTCTTCTACCGGGTGATCCCCTCCGGGAATTTTGATAACCAGGTCATAATCCCTGTGCCGGGCCTGGAACCTGCCTGCTAGCTCAGTCGTAATCGTAGAAAAATAATCGATCGTTTCCTGTCCGTGTTCCGGATCAGATACGGTCGAACTGACAAAAAGTACCCGTTTGGGTAACTTTGCAGGGGTGTTCTTGGATAATGTCAAAAAATCGAAATTCATTTTTAGCGTTTAAGTTCATTTACCCGTGATCAGTTTCAAGTCCGTTGCATAGGACGGCAATATGTTTTTATGGTTAAGGATATCCAGCGCAAGCTCCACCGCTTTTTGGCCCATTAGTTTTGGCTGCTGCGCGATCGTAGCATCCACCTTCCCGGCGTTTACTGCATCGACGCACTCCTTGATCGCGTCGAAGCCGACAATCACGAGCTTTGATTTTGGGATCTTGCTATCTTGTAAGGCCGCAGAGGCCCCCAAAGCCATCTCGTCATTGCAGCAAAAAACCCCGTCGAGGCCCGGGTTGGCTTTCAGGATATTCTGGAAGATCGTAAATGCCTGCTCCCGGTTCCAATTGGCCACCTGGGAAGCCACCACCTGTATACCGGGGCTATGCTGGATGGCGCTCATAAAACCGGCCTTCCTTTTGATAGCAGCGTCATTGCCGCTGACCCCCTCAAGGATAGCGACCTTGCCTTTTCCATTCAGCTTTTTGAGCATAAAGGCGCCGGCAAGTTTCCCCCCGTCAAAATTGTCGGAGCCTACATAAGTGGCGACTTTGACACCCTGCTTCGCCGCCAGCGCCGTGTCGATCTTGTTGTCCACATTGATGACCGGGATCCCTGCAGCATTGGCTTTCTTGATCTCCGGGAGGATCGACTCCGAATTGGTCGGTACAACGCAGATCGCCTGGACCTTCTGGGTGATCAGGTTATCCATCATTTGGTTCTGCCCGATCGCATCTTCGACTTTTTCGGGCGCCTGGACCAGTATCCCGGGGTGCAGGCTGTCCGTTGCAGCCGCCGCTTTGGCGCTCTCCGTCATATCGACGAAATAGGGGTTCTGCAGCGTCGGGACCACGAACCCGATCTTTACCGTTTTGAGGTCAGCGTGCTGATCAGCTGTATGACAGGCGGCCAGCAACAGCAGCCCGGACAGCGTTAAAATTGTGCTAGTTCTTTTCATATGATTGTTGATTTAAAATTCGATAACTGAACACAGCGCCTACCAGGATGAAACCCACGAAGATCTGCTGGAAATAACTGGACAGGTTAAGGATGGAAAAACCGTTTTGCAGGACGCCCAGGATCAGCGTCCCCAATACCGTATTTATAATGCTCGCGCGCCCCCCGGAAAGGCTCGCGCCCCCGATCACAACGGCAGCGATGGAATTGAGCTCGTACAAGTTGCCTGCCTGGGGCTGGGCGGAATTCAGCTTGCCAACCAGCAGCATCGAACCGAAAGCGGCAAATGTCCCGGAGATGACATAAGCGATCAACTTGTACCTTTTTACCCTGATCCCCGATAACCATGCTGCCCTTTCGTTTCCGCCCAGGGCGGTCATATATTTACCCCAGAAAGTGAGGTTCAAAAACACGAAACAAACGGCAGCGAGCAATAGATAGAAGTAGACGGAAAAAGGTATCCCCAGCCAGTATGAATTGACCAGGCCCGTCAGATTGCCCGGCAAGCCCGAAACCGAGGCGCCGTCCGTAAGGAAAAGGGCCACGCCCCTGGCGAAGCTCATCGAGCCGAGCGTCACGATAAAGGGGGTGATCTTGCCATAGCCGATAAAAAAACCATTCAGCGCACCGATCAGCGCGCCGCTGACCGCACAGAGCAGTAAACTTACCGGCAGCGGTAAGCCTTTCCCGATGAAAAAGGCCAGCACGATCCCGCTGACAGCTGCGATCGATCCTACCGATAGGTCTATCCCCCCGGTGAGGATGACAAATGCCATCCCGAGCGCCACAATGCCGATGATCGAGACCTGGTCGATGATATTGAGCAGGTTGGCCGGGCTGAAAAATACCTTACTTAAAAAGGCAAACACCGCTACCAGCGCGACAAGTACGAATATTAAAACATAGGTTATATTTCTTTTCATAAGCTATAGTTTTCGTCACAGGCCTCTGCAATTTCTTCCGGTGCGGACGTTACAACCAGGAAACTCTTCCCCTTTTTCTTTAGCGCCTTCATAATATCAAGAATATCCTGCTTGCCTTTGATGTCGATGCCGGCCAAAGGCTCGATCAATAACAGCAGTTCAAAATCCACGAGGATGGACCTGGCGATCAGCACCTTCTGCTGGTTGCCGCCGCTTAATTCTCCAATATCCTGGGCCAGCGAACGGTGTTTGATCAGGAGCTGGTTGAGCAGCTGCCGGCATTCCTGCTTGATGGCCCCGGACCGTAATAAAGCAAACCTGGAAAAAACCCGGAACGCTGCCAGCATGATATTGTCGCCGACCGGCGAGCAATGGATGATGCCGTTGTTGTACCGGTCGTCACTGATCAGCGCAATTTTCCGGCGCAGGCTCGCCGCGGGATTTCCTACCGGCGGGTAGCCGTTAACCTGCAGCGACAAGCCGGGGTAGGGGCCGGCGCCAAAAAAATGCCGGACAAGTTCCTGGACATCATATTCCCCGGAAGCAGTTAAACAAGCCATATGGCCCGGCGGAATATGCAAGTCGACCCGGTTTTGAGCATCGGGGAGGAGGTGATGGATTTTTTTTTGGCGGGCGCGCTTTGAGGCAGTCCGGATGTTGCCGAAATAGCCGGTGATGTCCATCTCGTCGATCGATTTCCGGTTATAGGCGGCAATGATCTCGCCGTCCCGCAGGATCGAAAGCTCGTCGGACAAAGCCTTTACTTCGGGCATTTTGTGGGTGATATAAATGACGCCGCCCCCGCCGGCCGTGAACCGGCGGATATGTCCGCTCAACTGCGCGAACTGTGCGGCGCTGAGCACGGACGTGGGCTCATCCAGGATCAGGATGCGGGGCTTGAGTTGCATAGCGCGGCAGATCGCGACCCTTTGCTTATCGGCAACAGAAAGCGCCGCGACCGGCAGGCCCGGGTCCAGGCCGATCTCCATTTCCTCCAACATCGACCTTGCTGCGCTGCCAGCGGCCCGTTTGCGATACCAGAATTTACCCCTGGCCTGCGGCGAGCGGAAAGAAAGATTAGCCGCGATAGATAAGTTTTCACAAAGCCCGAAGTCCTGGGAGACCATCGCGATGCCATAGTCCAGCGCCCGGTGCGGCGAGCCGATCACGCGGTGGTGCCCACCGATAAATATTTTACCGGAACTCGGTTGCAGTTCACCATATAACAGTTTGACAAAAGTCGATTTTCCGGCCCCGTTAGCCCCCACAAGGGTATGCACGGTACCCGGCTGCAGCCTGAAATTAATGTCCGACAATGCCGTGAAATCGCCGTAGCGTTTATATATTTTCCGGGTGAAGAGCAGGGATTGTGACATAGCTTTTGGTTGGTCTAATATACTATTTTTTTTATAATCAAATGGTTTATAAACTTTTATCATGACCGCCCGTCATTAATAAACTTATCCAGGTTGCCTGGCAATTCATCCATTTTGAGCTTTTCCCATTGTTCGATGGCCGAGGTACCCAGCCTGCGTTGCGCGTCGGCGATCGCCTGTAGCATTTTTTGGTTTAATTCGCCCTGGATACGTTCACGCTCTTCCCCTAACTTTTCTAATACGATCTTTTCATGTTCCAGGAAGGACCGGTCGGCTTCATCCTGGATATCCGCAAAGGTCTTGTGCCGCATGCCCGTCATTTCCACGTGATGACGGTGCCCTGAGGTGGCCAGTTCGGTAAAGCTGTCCCTTTCCCGCTGCTCTTCCGATGCGATCCAGCGGTTATAGCCTTCAATCCGCTCCTCTATCGATTTGATCTCGTTGTCATAGGCGGTTGCTTTGGAGATGAACTTGCTCAGTACCGGGAGTACCTCGAAGGCGAAGATCAGCAGGAAGAAAAAGATGCCCATGATAAAAGAGAGCAGGTCCTTTGTCCACACCTTATGCAGCGCCCGAAGGTTGAGCAGCAGCCCGCTGGCGGACATGATCTTCCGCGCTACAGCCGTCGTGTCCACGTTTTTAACCTCTTGTTCAGCCGTATCGGTCCGGCCGCGCAGGGATTTCAGTTTGGCTTGCAGCCTTTGCTTCTGGGCATCCATAACGGTATATCTCGGACGGATAACGCTGGCAACCGTATGGCCCGCGCCTGTCGAATCGGTCACCATCCTGCCATTGGGGACGATAATAGTCCGCGAATTCTCGCTGATTTGGTCTAAGGTGTGCTGCAGCTGCGTTTCTGTTTGCTGACTCTCCGTTGTCAGGTCGTTTTCGCGCTTAACATTGGCGGCCTTCAGCGTGTCGATCTGCTGCCTTTTGATCGCGTTGGCCTCCACCTCCACATCTTTCCCGAAAACCTTGATCTCGAGGGGGCCGGTGATCGTAATGCTGATGATCAGCGCCAGGAAAAACCTGGGCAAAAGTTGCATGCCCTCGCCCCGGTCCGCTTTCCGGTAACTGGCCAGGATATAACGGTCAACAATGATAATGAACAGGCCCCAGACGCATCCGAAAGTAATGCAAACCGGCCGCGGCTGGTCCACCGACTGGAACAATAAAAACATCGAAAAACCTGACATGATGCCCGTCACAATGATCGTCAGCCCCGCTGCCGGTTTGCATTACTTTC
>Ga0210389_10000388_pt1 | contig 42252 bp, 39 predicted proteins | sample IncBWH28OmetaG_FD_160127 | JGI IMG/M metagenome (GOLD analysis project Ga0210389, IMG submission 160127) | Forest soil microbial communities from Barre Woods Harvard Forest LTER site, Petersham, Massachusetts, United States - Inc-BW-H-28-O ... | reverse complement strand
GAGGTGATCGGCGCGGTGGGCAACCCGCAACCCGACCCGAACGGTTATCTCGACGTGTTTTTCACCCCGTCGACAGCGAGTCGGCAAGCGGGACAGCAAGTACTCGGGCGCATCTACGGTCGCACCACCGATGTCGATGCACCTACGACGTGGGCAACCCGGCAGGCGCAGTACGACGCGGTATGCGATTGGGGCATACCGAATCACGCGGCGCTGCAGCGTGTCAGCGCCATCGGGCACCCGGTGTTCATTGCCAACGGTGACAGTGACCCGATGATCCTGCCCCATTTCTCCTACTTATTGGCCGGGCTCATTCCGCAGGCCAGTGTCAAGGTCTATGCTGATGCCGCCCACGGGTTTCTGTTTCAGCACGCCGGCGAATTCGCCTCTGACGTCGAAAAGTTCCTCGATGCGGACTAGCTATTGAGAAACAGACGCGCATTGGCGAGGAACACGTCGGCATGCTGTGACTGTGCACCGTGGCTGGCGTCGGGCAGCATCAGCAGTCTGGCATCGGAGATGCTCTCTCCCAAGATGAATGCGTTAACCGCGTCGACGACGATGTCCTGGGTGCCGTGCACGATCAAGGCCGGCTGCGCGATTGCCCGCAGCATGAAGTAACGGTCGGTGGTGGGAACTTGGCCCCATTCGCGGATCGCACGTAGCTGGTGAGTGGCGGCCTCTAGTGTTACTGGCGCATCACGATCCGACCCGCGGAGGTCGAGCCGCTCGAGATATGCGCGACCTGAAGCCTGACTGGCGCCGCTCGGCGTGAAGAACGACTTCAGAATCAATCCGACGGGGTCATTGAGATCGTCGATCGAGAGGTCGGTGAACGTCATCTTCTCGCCGCCACGTGGGCCCGTCCCGCACAGGATCATGCGACGAATCATCGCCGGCTCCGATGACGCGATCTGCTGGGCTACCATTCCACCAAGCGAAAACCCCAGGAAGTCAACGGTTGTCAGTCCCAGCGCATCCAGGAAGCCGACACAATCAATACCGATGTCGGCCACGGCCGCCGCGATGGTGCCCGTCGATCTACCAATGCCCGGGTAGTCGAACGTGATCACGTCGCGGTCAGCCGCCAGACCGTCGACGACAAGGGGATCCCAGTCGTCCATATTCGCAGCGAAATAGTTGGCCAGGACCAGCGGTACACCGCCGCGGCTGCCAACCTGCCGATAGGCGAACTCAATACCGCTCGCAGCACGCACGAGGTGCGTCGGCACCTGTGAGTATGTCTGCGGTGGCGGTGTGGTCATCGGCTCACAGGCGCCGACGATCGGAGGGCGCCGCCTCGTAGCCCGTGTTGGTCCTAATGGTCACGCGCTGCTCCTTGCGACGATCTGTCAGTGCGCCGGCAATGGGCGGGTTCGGCCCGCCACCACCATCACACGCGCGGACGCGGCGGTCATTCACCCATTTAGGTGATCACTTCTCGTTTGCGTCGGTGAGAGTAAACCCGTTTGCTAAAGCAAGCCTGCCTGCATCAGGCAGGAGGCAGCAGTGTGATAGCTGCCCCCCACAGGGCGCCGGAATTGATCCGGTCGGGGTGGCGGGCCAGCATCGCATGATAGAAATCATCTGCGGTAGTGCAGGATTGAAGTAGCTGACGCGCGTCGGCCAAATAGCGTCTGGTGGCCTGGATTTGCGATGGGGTGTCAGGGGCGCGCGGATCTTTATGCCCCGCAATCACTGTCGCCGGGCGCAGCCCTTCAGCGATATCGAGCGCGTCCAGCCACGAGTCAATGCCCGATACGCCACCTGATTCGGTGAGATACAGGTGCACCCCGTTGTAGACCACGTCACCTGCGACGAGCAGCTCCGTGGTCGGGACGTGCAGCATCGTGGTGGCGTCGGTGTCGGTGTGCCCGACCTCGATCGGCACCAGCGGCACACCTTCCAGCTCGAAGCCGTCACCGTCGACGACGCTCACCTCAACCCCACCTCGTGGCAATTGCCCGGGAAAAACTTTGTCCCAAAACTGTTTTCGGAAGTCTGGCCGATTTTGGGCATACATGAGCTGTCGGGTGCCGTAAGTGGCCAGCACCGACACCCCGGGAAACCGTTGCAATAGCGGGATCGCGCCGAACCAATGATCGCCGTGACCGTGGGTGATGTAGATATGCCGTAGGGTGCGGCCCGAGGCGCTGATCCAGTCACCGACGTCGTCGGCCTGGGCTGAGGTCAGCGGGGGGTCGACGAGCACTGCGTCGTGCGTGCCCGTGATCAGCGTCGAGGTAATCGGCGACCACATCCTGCTAGAGCCGTCGGGCAACGGCCCGCGGGCCGACTGCGGGATTTGTGCGGTGACAAAGGTGTGGTGGTGCAATGCATCGTTCATGCGGTGTCCTCGCTTGGGCCGGGTTGCGTCGGCAGTCTCAGCGCGGCGAGCTCGGGTCGGCGTTGAGGAAATGGTCGCCCGGAACGACGGTGGCCAGGCGTTCTCGCAGGGCTGCCGAGAATCGCAGCACCGCGCTCATGGGGCGGTGATGCAACGCCACCGAGGTCACCGCGCCGGTGGCGTCGCGCTGTATGACGGTGACTCCTTTGGCTTCACAGCCGCCGAACGCCCGGGCGGTCCACTGCAGGTAGCTCGTGGTGGTGTTATGGGCTTCGGCGGTGAACTGCAGTGACTCGTAGAGTGAGCCGGTGGCGGCCAGGGCGGCTTCGACCTGTGTCTTGCCGGTGACGGGTTTGGCGAACACGCTGCCCTCCAACACGATGTCATCGGCAAATCTGCTCGCCAATCGGCTGGGTTTGCTCTGGTGCAGGCCGGGATCGGCGTCGTCGTTAGTGCTCCGGCCGTCGGTGTCGTCGAGGAAATCGAGAATCATCGACGCCACCGTCTCCGGGTATTCCACGTGCAACCAATGACCCCCCTTTTCGAGGGTTCTTGCCTGGGGACACCTGAACCGCGCCGCGGCGGCGTCGATCAGCTCTGCGGTGACGAACGGGTCGGCGCCGCCACCGATGATCAGGGTCGCGCCGGTGTAGGCGCTGGGTGTCGGGGCATTCTCGAGCCCGTCATTCCAGATGTCGGCGTAGCGGGCCGTAACATCGGGCCGGGCCAGGGTCCCGACGCTTGTGAGGTCATCGAGCTGTCGGCCCGAAAGCTGCGGCGACAGTTGCGCTCTGACCGCCCGCTGAGCGCCCGCATCGGCGCTGAGGCGACGAAAAGGCGCGATCGCCGCTTCGGGAAGGTGGGTGCCGCCCAGCGGCACCGGCGTGATCAGTGCCAACCCCCGGACCCGGTCGAAGTGTTCGGCGGCGACGAGTTCGGCGATCTGTGATCCCAGGCTGTGGCCGACGAGATAGACGGGTGTGCCGATCGCGTTGAGAATGCGGCCGGCTTCGGCGGCCAACGTAGTCAGCGAGATCGCCTGTGGGTCAACGGTCTGGCTGTGTCGGTCACCGAACCCCGGCAGGTCGTAACGGACCGCGGTGACGCTGTCTCCCAGCGCCTCGACCACGCCGTGCCATGCTGTCGCACCATCAAGGTAGCCGTGAATGAATAGCAGTGTGGGGACGGCAGCGGTCGTGGCCGGGCTACTCCGGATGGCTAGGTCGTCCATGTGCGCGCTCACGGTCGGGCCCCGACCGCGGTCGATCCCGACGCGGACCACTCGCCGGTGTCGATCGGTGAGAAGTCAGCGGTGTGGCCGTCGAGGCGGCGGGCGCGTTGCGAGGTCAGTTCATCCAGCACGGTTTCCGGCAGCGGGGTGGTGAAGATGTTGTCTACCACGGTGTATTCGGCGGCCAGACGACCGAATGCGCCCAGGGCACCGGTGTCGATGCGGCCGCGGGGAAGGTAGAGGTCGTCGCGCACGTGGATCTTCTTGACGCGCCCCCACACGACGTGATCGGGAAGTGGTGGCATCGGGATAATACGGTCCACGACGCATTCGAACGAGATGGGCGCCTCCGCGATGCGCGGTACTGCGATCACGTCGGAAGCTGCCTTGTTCAGACCGAGCGCCTCGAATTCGTCTACGCCGCTGTCGAACTCATAGGCTGAGCGGTGCAGCGCGTCCGCTTGCGCGATGGATGCGATGTTGATCACGAACTCGCCCGTGTCACGGATGTTGACGAACGTGTCCTTGAGGGTGACGCCGTCGGAGCGGGGCTGCAGGCTGATCGACAGGATCGGTGGGTAACGTCCCACCACGGTGAAAAACGATACTGGCGCGATATTGCCCACGCCGGCCTCAGATCGGGTGCTGACCCAGGCGATGGCGCGGGGCAAGATGCTGCCGATCAGGAGTTTGTAGCTGGACGTGGGGTCCAGGTCTTCGGGGTCGATGATCATGATGTTCTCACTTCTCAAAAGCGCTATGTGACTGTGGATTTGAAACGTGCGGGTACGCGGCGGGTGGTCTGGCGAGTCGGTCAGGGGCTTGCGCTGCCCGCCGGCCAAGCGTGTGTCAGCGACGATGCGGTGGTGGGCGTGGCCTGGATCCCCACGACGCGCCACCCTTTTGGTCCTCGTGCGATCTCGAAATGCACGGCGAGGCGCTCTATTTCATGGTCGGCGGCACAGCGTGACCAGATCACCTCGATTGCCGCTCCGGTTTCGCTGTACACGCGGACCTGCCGGTCGGGCACATCGGTGTGGGTGTAACCGTGCTGTTTGAGTATCTCTTGCGTGCTCCGCAGAAACTCGATGACGGCGGGCGCATCCAGCAGCCATTGGGCGCGGGCTCCGTTGGTGTAGTGCAGGGGGACCGCCCAGTAGTCGAGAATGAATTCCGGTCCGCGTGCGATGGTTCCTGCGCCCACGCCCACCCAGGTGGTGAGGTAGTCGTTGAAGAACCAGTCGCTCACCTGCTTGCCCACCGACGAACCGGCATTGGGGATTTCTGCGTTCATGGTTTCACCTCGGGTGAGTGGTTGGTGGTGGTCACGACAGCAGCGACACGGCGGTGTACCAGACCGGTCCGACGTTGAGACGGTTTGGGTACCGGTAGGTCATCTGGTCGAAATATTGACGCGGAGTGGGCTTCTCGTCGAGGAGGCGTCGCGCGTCGAGAAGGTATTGGCGGGTCTGGTCGATGGTGGCGGGGTCGTCGGGCAGCTCCTTGTTCTTGTGGCCGGCGACCACGGCGCGTGGCCGCAGGGCCTCCACGATGTCCAGCGCCGCCAGCCACGATTCGATGCCGCCGTTAGCGCTTTCCAGTAAGTACTGGTGCACGCCGTTGTAGACCACGTCACCGGCGACCACCAGACCTATCGAGGGCACATGGAGCACCGTCGTGTTGTCGGTGTCGGTGTGGCCCACCTCGATGGCCTGCAGGCGATGACCTTCCAGCTCGAGGCCGTCGGCGGGGATGGGTTGGTAGACCACGGGGCTGGGCGGGATCTGCCCGGGAAAGTCGACATCCCAGGTTTGGGCGCGTCCGGTGGTGGCCTGCTCGTGCATCATCGCGATGGTGCCGGCGGTGGCGTAGGCCTTGGCAGCGGGAAAGCGTTGCAGCAGAGCGTCGGTGCCGAACCAGTGGTCGCCGTGGCCGTGGGTTGCATACACGTACGAGAGTGTCTTGCCGGACTGCTCGACCCAGTCCCCGACCCGTTGCACCTGGTCGCGGGTGAATGGCGGGTCGACCAGCACGGCGTATTCGTCGCCGTAGATCAGGATGGAGGACAGCGGCGAGGACACTATGGGGCTGCCATCGGGGAGTTTCTGGTCGCGCTCGCGACGCAAACCGTCGTGGACCAGGACGTCGTAATGCAGTTCACTCATGATGGCTTCCTCTCAGGGTCAATTGTTGTCCGGCGAATTGAGATGCTCGACGAACCAGCCGCGTGCGGCCGTGCTGGATGATTCGAAGTAGCGTCGATAGGGGTCGAAATGACCGCCGGTGATGGTGACGAGTTTTTTGGGCTGCAGAGCCTGTTCATAGGTGCTTAGCGCGAGGTCGGTCAGCGTGATGGTGTCCTGGAGGGCGACGATCATCAGCAGTGGAGTGGGAGAGACCCGCGAAATAAATATTCCCGGTTCGTAATTGCGCGCGGACCGGCTGGAACGAACCGTTACCGTATTGCTCCACGCTCCCGGTGGCACGGGCTGTTGGTAGAACGTCACGGCGTCCTGCGCGCGGTAGGCCGCCGGCACGTTGGGATCTGAGCTCACGACCGCCTGTGTGACCGGCGGCTCGCCGTGGTACTGGTTGCGGTCGTCGTCGATGAACGCCGCCTCTAGTGCGGCGACCTCTTCCGGTGCTACCCGTCGGAGGCTCTGCTGGAAGCCGCTGACGGTTGGCACCTGCGCGACTACGGCGCGCAGGCGCCGGTCGGTGGCGCCCAACACGATCGCGTGGCCCCCGGCATAGCTGCTGCCCCACAGGCCGATCCGATTCGCGTCCACTGTGGGCAGGGTTTCCAGAAACGAGATCGCCCGACGCCAGTCAGCGATCTGCACCCAGGGGTCGATGTCGAAGCGGGGGGAGCCGTCGCTGCCTCCGAAGCCGCGGTGGTCGTGGACCAGGACGGTGAATCCCGCGTCGGAAAAGAGCCTGGCGAAGGGCTCCAATCCGTGTTCTTTGACTCCGGCGAATCCGTGCGCCATGGTGATGGCCGGATACGGCCCCGCCCCGTCGGGTTCGAACAACCAGCCGCGCAGTGTCACCCCGCCCTCGCCGGTGAACTCGACATCCCGCCGCTGCACCATCGCTGCTCCTCGGTCGCTCGTATTTGGTGTGTATCTCCACCTTGTGCGCGTCGGCGATCAGACGGAAGGTCGCAATCATCCTGGGAGCGCGAGGACCAGGGTTAGGCTCAACCGGTGGCGGTGAACATCAACGCCCTGGGTGATTACCTGCGTGCGCGGCGCGAACAGATCCGGCCCGAAGATGTCGGGCTCATCGGTGGCGCACGCCGCCGCGTGCCCGGACTGCGGCGTGAGGAGCTGGCCTTACTGGCGGGCATCAGTGCTGATTACTACCTGCGGCTAGAACAGGGCCGCGACAAGCATCCTTCCGCGGAGGTCGTCAACGCGCTGGCCGCCGCGCTACAACTCGACATCAAGGCCACCGAATACCTGCATCAGCTGGCAACTCCGAGAAGCGCCCGGGGCCGGCCCGTCAGCGGCGAAGTCGCCGTCGATGGCACCGCCGAGCTGATCGAGCAGTTTCCGATGCCGGCGATCATCGCGAGCAGGTGCTTAGACGTGCTGGCCGCCAATTCATTGGCCCGGGCATTGTCGGTGGGATTCATCCCCGGGCGGAACTTTCTGCGCTGGCGCCTGCTGGATCCTGAGGCCCGTGAGCGGTTTGTCGACTGGGATGAGGCCACCGACGTCGCGGTCAGCGGACTGCGCGAGGCGGCCGGTGGAAACCCCGGCGATTCGCGGCTGCGCGCGTTGATTGACGAATTATCAACCGCTAGTGAGCGTTTCCGTGAACTCTGGGCAAGGGCCGACGTCGGATACCGCACCGGTGTCATCCATCTGCGCCATCCCAGTGTCGGCGAACTGTACCTGCACCGCAACAGGTTCAACATTCCGCACTCCGATGGCCAGCACATGCTTACCTACCGCGCTGAGACCGGCAGCGCATCGGCCGTGGCATTGGAGGCCCTGCGCGTGCTGGCCACCGCCACCCGATAGCCAGTACCCGTCAGCCCGTGCCGCCGGTCGCTCACCCGAATAGGTGAGCGACCGCCACCTCGCGACATGCCATGGTCAGATAGGCGCGCTCGGTCGGCGCCGCCCGGTGGGAAAGGTCGACGAGGTCGGCCGCTGCGCCGCTGCGGACTGCGAAATATTTTGAAATATAGCGGCTTTCACGCAGCGTGAGTTTGGTGAGGAGTGGTTGTGGTGGGCTCGGAGTCCAATGGCGACACTGGTCTCGGCGCCAAGGTGTTCATGGGACCGTTTCTGCCGTTTGAGCGGGGAAAGGGAACGTTCTCGGCGACCACGTCAACGCTGATCATCGGCCCGTCGAAGGCCGTGCTGATCGACGCGCAGCACATCCGCTCCGATGTGGTGGCGCTGGGAGACATGATCGAACGCACGGGCCGGCGATTAACGACCATCTACGTGACGCATGGTCATGCCGATCATTGGTATGGCGCCGGCGATCTGCTGTCGAGATTCCCCGACGCGCGGGTGGTGGCCACGCCCCCGGTGCTGGAATACATCAACCAGGCGGCCGCGATTGAGGCTCAGCAGTGGTCGGCGATGTTCGGGGATCGGGTGGCCCGGCCGACCGCGGTTCCCGAGGCGCTCGAGGGACTGACGTTGGATTTGGAGGGGTTCGAACTGCGCATCGTCGAAGTGGGGCAGGGTGATATCGCGCCGAGCACGGTTGTTCACATCCCGGCCATCGACGCGGTGGTAGCCGGCGACGTCGTCTACAACCAGATTCACGCGATGCTCGGGTTGGGGGGGCCTGCCCAGTGGGAGCGGTGGATTCACAGTATCGACACGGTCGAGGAGCTGGCACCTCGGATGATCGTCGCAGGGCACAAGAAGCCCGGGTCCTCGGATCGGGAGGTGACCCGGATGTTGGACGAAACTCGCGCGTATATCAGCGATTTCGCGAAATCCGCGCAGACTGTGGACAGCGCAAAGGAACTGATCGGGGTGATGACGTCGAAATATCCCGACTTTGGCAACAACTGGACCCTGCAGTTCTCGGCGCACTCCTGGTTTTCTCGGAAACAGACCTGAGGCGCCCACCGCGGCCTGCAGAAAGCGACTGACCATGCGGCGAGTAAAGATTCCCACCGAAGACGGCATCATCCTGCGGGCTTACCTGCATTCACCGGACGACGGCGCTCACCCTGGGATTGTCATGTGTCCCGGGTTCGGGGGAGTCAAACCCCACATCGACCACTACGCGGCGTTGTTCGCCGAAGCCGGTTTTGCGGTGCTCAACTATGACAATCGCGGTTTTGGCACGTCGGAAGGTGAACCGCGCCAGGAACTCAACCCCTACCTACAAATGGCCGACTTTCGCGCCGCTATTACGTTCGCCGAGTCGCAGCCGGAGTTCGACCCTCAGCGGGGATTCGGGGTGTGGGGGTCCAGCTTCTCGGGGGGAATCGCGATCGTCACCGCCGCCAACGATCCCCGGGTCAGGTGTCTGGTCGCCCAGATTCCCAATGTCAGCGGTCACCGCAACGCGGTCAAGCTGTTTTCCGGCGGCCAACTGGACGAGATCCGCCGGCGAGCCGCGATCGACCGCGCTGCCCGCTTGTCCGGTGAGGCGCCGCTGACCGTGCCGATGTTTTCCGACGACCCCGAGGAACTCTGCGCGTTCCCTGGTCCGATCCCCGATGAATACCGCGAAGCCATCGCGACCGGCCTCTGGAACAACGGGACGACGATTCGCTCGCTGGAGTACTTCACCGAGTTCGAACCCGCGGGCTGGCTTTCGTACGTGACGCCCAAGCCTTTGCTGATGATCATCGCCGAGCAGGATCGGTGTACCTTCACCGAAGTTCAGCGCGAAGTATACGAGGCCGCTCCGGAGCCGAAGCAGCTCCGCACCTTCGATGGCGGCCACTTTGATGCCTACACGACGTTTTTCGGGCAGACCGGACCACCGGCACGTGACTGGTTCGTCGAACACCTGGGAGCGTCGTCAGAGCGTCGGTCGCCCGGCCGGCGCGAACCGGCCAACGAAGTCATCGGCAGCTAGGCGAGGAGGACACATGCCGCTATGGAATGTGTATTGCGCAGAAGGCATATACACGAACGAAGACAAACGCGCCTTCTCCGAGGCCATCACCGACATCTACGCCGGGCACACCGCCGGCCCGCCGGAAATGGCGATGCCACGCTTTTACGTCGCCGTCGTCTTCCACGAGTTGCCCCGGGACTCGCTGTACATCGGAGGCGTCCCACGCAACGACTTTGTCCGCATCGCCATCGACCACATCGCCTATTCGATGCCGGCAGAGCTCAGGGAAGCGTTGCTGAAGTTCATCAACAAGTCCGTCCACCCGTATGTGCGTGATCGCGGACTGGACTGGGAGATCCATATCGACGACACACCCAGGGATCAGTGGACAATTCAGGGCATGCGCCCCCCTGACAGCGGCTCACCAGAAGGGCAGCGCTGGATCCGTGAAAACCGGCCGTCCAAACCTGCCCCGAGCGTCGCATCGACAAGCTAGGCGATGATCTGCGTCGCGGCTACGGGCCTTCGTGATGTGTCGGTTTAGCAGGCGCTCACCGCTTCGGTGATCAATCCGGCCACGGCAACGGGTTGCGCGATGAACGCGGCGTGCGAGCCCGTGATGGCCTTGGTGGTGGCGGCCATGCGCTCTGCCATGAAGCGCTCGCAGTCCGGAGGGATGGCGTTGTCGTGCTCAGACACCAGGTACCAGCACGGCTTGGTCTTCCACCCGGCCGCGGTGGCGTTCTCGGTGAGCGCGGCAAGCGACAGCGGCCGCTGGGTCGCGCACATGACCTCGGCGACGTCGACGGGAACGTCGGCGCAGAACGTTTCGCGGAACCGCTCTTTGCTGACATAGAGGTCCGGGCCGTGCGGCGCACCGGGCGCATCGTAGGGGGTGGGCACGGAGGTGCACGACAACAGCGAGGGCGTAAACGGCTGCTGCACACTGCCGCAACTCTCGCCGACGTCCAGGGCGAACGCCGCCAAGTACACCAGTGCGGTCACGTTGTCGAGATCGGCGGCGGCCTGAGAGATGACCGCACCACCGTAGGAATGGCCGACCAGCACCGTCGGGCCGTCGAGCGCCCTGATCAGCGCGGCGAGCGCGGCCGCGTCGAAAGCCAAGCTGCGCAACGGGTTGGGTGGTGCAACGACGGTGTGCCCGGCACTGTGCAGCTCACGGATCACCCCGGCGAATCCAGACGCATCGGCGAATGCGCCGTGGACCAACACGACTGTCGGTGCAGACATTCCGGTCGACACGGCGCCAACCCCCTTCCCAACCGATTCGGCTGCTGCCGCTTCGTGGTCGATAGCTCAATTTGCCATGCCGTCGCGTTGCGGTCCGCCACCTATTTGAGTGAGGCCCGTGCACGTGGCCCGGTCCATCACTCATTCAGGTGAGTGAGCGCCGGCCACCGCCGGTTGATACTGGTGTTCGGCGACGTTGAACATGCCGCGCGTCCTCTGACCACGATTGGAGTAACTCTCGATGCCGATGATCGACGTGTACGCCCCTGCCGGGATGTTTGACGACAAACATGGGCTGGCACAACGTGCGGCGGCCACGTTGATGTCGATCGAAGAGGTGCCCAACATCCCGATGTTCCGCGAGAACACCGCAGCCTTCGTCCACGAGTTGACGGCGGACGCGATCTCTGACGTCGATGGTCGCTCGGATCACGTGCGGGTGCAGGTGCTCACCAACCTCGGCGCGTTGAATCGCGACAAGCAGCAGGCCGTTGTCGCGGCCCTGACCGAAGTCATATCTGGCGCCGCGGGCAATCCACCACCGCCCGAACGGATCTGGGTGCTGCTCACCGAGGCGGTCGACGGCGGGTGGGGCCTGTGGGGCCGCGCCTACACCAATACGGATTTGGTCGCGGAGGCGCGCTCTCAGCTGGCCCGCATCGCCGACACCAAAACCTCCACCGCTTCCTAGGGGCAGCCGTGCATGACAGGAAAGCGCTACTGCATCGACTCATCGTCTAACGGGGCGTGCGGATGACCGATGGCAACGTGGTTCCTACTAAATGATGAGTTCCTACCCGAATGATGAGGAAGCGTCATGCCCGTCTATCAGTGCTACAGCCCGCAAGGACTGCTTACCAAGTCCGTCAAAGCGGACATCGCCGAGGAGATCACCAGGATTCACTGCAACGCCACCGGCGCCCCGGAGTTGTACGTCAACGTGCTATTTCAGGACGCACCGGAAGGCGATTGCTTTGTCGCTGGCCAACCCTCAACTCACTCTTACATTTTCGGCTCCATTCGGCACGGCCGCGACCTCGAGACACGACAAGGAATGCTGCGTGATCTCTCGCAGATGTGGACACGTCTCACCGGCCAGTCGGAGGCCGAAGTGCTCGTTGCATTGAGCGAAGTCAATCCTCAAAACGTGATGGAGGCTGGACTTATCCTGCCCGAGCCGGGCACCGAGCAGCAGTGGTTCGACGAGAACCGCGCCAGGCTTACCGAATTGGGCTTCATGCCAACCTGACACGCGATCGACGTCCCACTCACCGTGCTTTCGGGTGACCGGATCGCGGGGGGCGCTCAGGTGGTGTGTCCGCACGTGGGTATAGGTGGCGTATCGAATGGGGCGGCCGGAATGGCGCCCACCTGCCGCGCGGCTGCGCCAACCGGTCGGCGACGGCCCAGATCACCGCCGGATGGTGACCGAAGCCAAGGTGGCTGCCGACGACCGCGATGTTCTCGGCCCGTTTCGACGGTGCATCCAGGCAGGCCTGCCAGGCGACGATGCCGTCGTATCGGGAGTAGATCGAGGTGGCCGGCACCGGCAGCGCGTCGGTGCCGGATTCCAATGGCAGCTCCCTCGGCACAACATGCAGATGGGCGTAGCGGTTGAAGGCGCGACCGGCGCGGGACTGGCTTTCGTGGGTGAGGCGGAACGGGCTGCCCAGCGTGATGACCTGACGTACCGCGGAGGGAGTGTCGCGCGCCAGATTGCGGGCGTAGATGCCGCCGAGGCTCCAGCCGATCACACTGACGGGCGAGTCGTATCGGCGGTGCACGTCGCGCAATCGGTTCTGCAGGCCGCTGACCGTCGCAGCTGTCGGGCCAAGATTGCGTCCGAGCCGCCAGCCGTGGACCCGGTAGCCCTGCTCGCGCAGAATGCGCCGCAGCGTCCAGGTGGAACCGTCATCGGCTAGCAGGCCCGGCAATACCAGAACGGGGTGCCCGTCACCGCGCGGTAGCAGGTGCCGTAGCGGCAGCGCGGCCATCAGCAGACCGTATTCGGCCGCCGCGCGGGCGGGGTCGGTCATGTAGAGCCACGACGGGGGAGCGCCCGTCCCGTCGGGGCCGGTGGGTATGTGCGGCCTCGACGTCGGAGTCGACATCAGCCGAGCCCGACCGCGGTGGACAGCGCGGCAAGTTCGTCGGTCAGCGCATCGATGATCAGGTCTACGTCGGGGACAAGGTCGCGGTCGGCCAGTGCGCCGAAATTGAGTTTGCCGTTGGATCCCAGCACGGTCAGGTTGAGTCCCTGTCCGTCGGCGATCGCCGACAGCGGGTACACCCCGTCGAGCCGCGCCCCGCACAGGTAAAGATCCACGGACGGCCCCGGAACGTTGGAGATGATCAGGTTGAACGGCGGGACCCGCTCTAGTAGCCGCAATCGGGTAGCCAGTCGGTTGGCCTGATTGGCCAACGCGGGCATGGAGAACTCGGCGATGTCGGTCAGCAACTCGGCGGGCAACGCGTTGTGCTGCTCCTTGGCAGCGCGCATCGCCTCGTGCACCGCCGCCAGGCGAGCACCGGGGTCTGCCAAATGCGTTGGGAGCGCGGCGATCACGGACGAGACGCGGTTGCCGTGGGTGCCTTTTTGATCTTCCGTCCGGATGGACACCGGAACGGAGGCCACGAGCGGTCGCTCGGGCAGGGCGTCGTGTTTCTGTAGCCAGGTGCGCAGCGCGCCGGCGCACAGCGCCATCACGACGTCGTTGACGGTGACACCAGCGGCGTTCTTGATCGCCTTGACCTCGGCAAGCGGGACGCTGGTGAAGGCCCAGCGCCGGTGCGGGCCGATGTTCTTGTTGAACGGCGTTGCGGGCGCGATCAACGGTGGCGCGGAGAGGATGACACCGCGGTCGCGGCGCAACACAAACCGGTCGATGAGCGGAAGCCAGGGCCGTGCCGGACTGCTGGCCAGGGCGGGCAATGACCGCGCGACGCTCACCGAGACCCGAGCAGCCCGAATCGGATTGGTTACCAGCGACGCCGCACTGCGCGCCAACAACTGCACACCGCCGGGCTCGGCTTCGGAGTGCCACGGGTCTGGCTCGTCGGTCTCGGGGGGCACCGGTGAGGTGTCCATCAGCGCTGCGAGCAGGTCGTTTCCCGAGACCCCGTCGATGGCCGCGTGGTGCACCTTCGTGTAGACGGCTTGTCGGCCGCCCTGTAGCCCGTGGATGAGGTAGGTCTCCCATAGCGGGCGGCGCCGGTCCAGTGGCCGCGCGTGCAGGCGGGCGGCCTGCACCGCCAGTTGGCGATCATCTCCCGGTGCTGGCAGCGCCAGCTCGCGGACATGGAACTCGATGTCGAAATCGGGATCCTCGATCCAGTACGGCTGATCCAGACCGAAGGGCACCTCTACCAGGCGGCGCCGAAACAGCGGGACCAGGGGCAGCCGGGACGCGATGAGCTCGGTCAGCCGCTCGAGAGTGATCTCCTGGCCGCTGGTGGGTGGATCCAGGACGGACACGCTGCCCACGTGCCCGTAGGCCGTTGGTGAGTCGAGTGCCAAAAACGCGGCATCCAAACCGGTCAACTGCTGCATGACACCTCCACTGGGTCGAGCACCCCCACGACATTGTCGCCCCTGCTCCGGGCTGCGTCGATAACGCTAGAGCCAGTTTTCGTCCAGGTCGGTGGTGGTTCGGTCGCCGCTGTCGAGCAGGTCGAACTGTGCGGCCGTCTTCGGGAGTTCGTAGCGCAAGAAATACCGCGCGGCAAGGCGCTTGCCGTCATAGAAGTCACCGGTCTTGCCGTATGCGGCCAACACCTGCTCCAGCCACATCCAGGCCAGTACTACGTGGCCGACGGCTTCGAGGTAGATCGTCGCGTTCGGCAACACGCTGGCCGGATCACCGTCTTTCCAGAGCGATCCGGTGGTGTGTGCGACCCGGCGTGCCGCCGACGCGAGCTCGGCCGCCCACCCGGCCGCCGGATCTCCCAGCGCCGACGCTTGTGCTGTGGCCTGCTCGATCTTGTCGAGCAATAGCTTTAATCCGCGGCCGTTTTCGATGAGCACCTTGCGGCCGAGCAGATCTAAGGCGTGGATGCCGTGTGTGCCCTCATGGATGGAGTTGAGCCGATTGTCGCGGTAGAGCTGTTCGACGTTGTAGTCGCGGGTGTAGCCGTAGCCGCCGTGGACCTGGATGGCCAGACTGTTGGCCTCGACGCACCATTGCGAGGGCCAACTCTTGGCGATCGGCGTCAACACCTCCAGCAGCAGGCGCGCGTTGTCGCGTTCGGCATCGGTTGGGGCGGAGAGTGTTTCGTCGATGAGTCGGCCGCAGTACAGACCAAGTGCCAAGGAGCCTTCGACATAGCTCTTTTGGGCCAACAGCATGCGGCGCACGTCGGGGTGAGAGATGATCGGCACTTCGCCGACGGAGTCACGGCCACCCGCGAAGGGTTTGCCCTGCAACCGGGTGCGCGCATACGCCAGCGCCTGGAGGTAGCCGGTGTAGCCCAGGGCGGTGGCCGCCAGCCCGACGCCGATCCTGGCTTCGTTCATCATGTGGAACATCTGGCGCAATCCGTCGAACTCCTGGCCGACGAGATAGCCGACCGCGCCGTTGTGCCCGCCGGGGGCGATCGACTCGTCGCCGAAATTCAACAGCGCGTTCGTCGTGCCACGATTGCCCATCTTGTGGTTGAGGCCGACCACCACCACCGAGTTACGCACCGACGGGCGCCCGGCGTCATCGACGAGATGTTTGGGGACGATGAACAGCGAAATACCTTTGACACCGGGTGGGGCGCCAGGCGTCTTGGCCAGCACGAGATGGACGATGTTCTCCGACATCTCGTGATCGCCGCCGCTGATCCACATCTTGGTGCCGGTCACGCGGTATGTTCCGTCGTCGCGTCGGACCGCTCGCGTCGTGATGTTGGCCAACGAAGACCCTGCATGTGGCTCCGACAGGCACATCGTTCCCATGTAGCGGCCCTCGAGCATGGGTCGCACCCAGGTGTCGATCTGTTCCTTGTTCCCGTGCGCGGCGAGCAGGTGGGCATTGGCAATGGTCAGGCCAAGGTAGGCGGCTGTGCTGATGTTGGCCGCCTGCAGCCAGGCCAACGCCGCCCGCGACACCACATAGGGGAGTTGATAGCCGTCGATATCTTGGTCGAACTCGCCGGCCAGCAGTCCCGCGGCACCCACGGCCGACAGCGCCTCCTTCATCTCGGGCAGGGTGGTCACGGTGCCGTCGGGATTGACGAACGGTTCTTGTGCGTCGGCGGTTTTAGAGTGCGGCGCGAAGCGTTTGACGGCGATGTCTGCGGCGAGATCCAGGACCGAGTCGAAGGACTCGATCGAGTGTTCGCGGTAGCGCGGCCGCTCACACAGCTGGGCCACGTTGAGCCATTCGTAAAGCAGGAAGTCGACGTCGCGCGGATCCAGCAGCGGCGGATGGGTGTCGGCGTAGGTGCGCTTCATGGGAACCGCACCGTGTCAGCGGGCAAGCTCGAGCACGAGCTTGCCAGTGTTCTCACCGCTGAACAGCCGCGCGAGGGTGTCGGGGAACGTGTCGATGTCACCGCGGACGGTGTCTTCGACACTGTGCAGCCGCCCTTCGGTCAGCCAGCGTGACATCTCCGCGACCGCCTCCGGGTAGCGATCCACGTAGTCGAAGACGACGAACCCGGTCATCGAAGCACGGGAGACCAGCAGACTGATGTAATTACTTGGGCCCGTGACGGTTTCGACGTCGTTGTATTGCGAGACCGCGCCACAGATCACCACGCGGGCGCCGCGCGCCAAGCGGGTCAGTCCCTGGTTGAGGATGTCGCCGCCGACGTTGTCGAAGAACACGTCCACGAAATCCGGTGTGTTCCGGCGCAATTGGTCGAGCAGGTGACCAGCCTTGTAGTCAACGGCCGCGTCGAAGCCGAGTTCGTCAACGAGCTTGCCGCATTTCTCGCTGCCACCGGCGACGCCAACGACGCGGGCACCCTTGATCCGTGCGATCTGCCCCACCGTCGTGCCGACCGCGCCGGCGGCCCCCGAGACCAACACGGTGTTGCCCGATTGCACGCCCCCGACATCCAGCAGCCCGAAATAGGCGGTCATGCCGGTCATGCCGAGCACGCCGAGATACAAAGCCGGCGACTGCCCGGCGACCGGGGTGATCGTATACACGCCCGCGCCATCGGACACCGCGTACTCCTGGGCGCCGAAAGTGCCATGGACAAGGTCACCTTCGGCGAATCCTGTGTTGCGGGAGCTGATCACGACACCAAGGGTCAGCGCACGCATGACTTCGCCGATCTCGACGGGCGGTATGTAGGAACGGCCGGCGTTCATCCAGCCGCGCATCGCAGGATCGAGTGAAATGTGCGTCACCGCCACGACGAACTCACCGTCGGCCGGTTCGGGTATCGGCGCCTCGACGAGTTCGAAGTCCGAGCCACGGATATTGCCCACCGGACGGGCCGCAAGACGCCACTGTCGGTTGCTGCGGTTGCTGCTCATCGTCGGGCGAGCCTTGCTTCGCGATGCTCGTCCGTGACGGCTGCCTTGCTGGTTTCGAGGGCACTGGTCGACTGGGGCACGAAAGCCTCCGGGGTGCGGGTGTTGAGTCTCTGTGTCCCGTGAGCTTACTACGGTAGTAGTATTTTGCAACGAGCATTCAGCTGTTGATCAGCCCACGAAGAGAGGTCAGTCAGATGTCGACCAATACGGTGCTTGACCGGTTCCGCCTCGACGGAAAGGTGGCGATCGTGACCGGAGCTTCCTCGGGCCTCGGGGTCGCGTTCGGCAAGGCACTCGCTGAGGCGGGTGCGGATCTCGTCCTCACCGCACGCCGTGCCGACCGCCTCGAGACAACCCGCGAGTTGATCGAGAAGCGCGGCCGGCGTGCGCTGACCGTGACCGCCGACGTGAGCCGACCGGCCGACGCCCAGGCCGTGGTCGATGCCGCCATGGCCGAGTTCGGGCGCGTCGACGTGCTGGTCAACAACGCCGGCAAGGGCACCGCGGTGCCGGCCACCCGCGAGACGCCCGAGCAGTTCCGTGAGGTGATCGATATCAACCTGAACGGCTCTTATTGGATGGCGCAGGCCTGCGGCCGGGTGATGAAACCCGGCAGCGCCATCGTCAACCTGGCCAGCGTCGTCGCATTCACCAGTGGCGGCCTGCCCCAAGCGGCCTACTCGGCGAGCAAAGCGGCGTTGGTCGGGTTGACCCGCGACCTGGCCGTGCAGTGGACCGGCCGCAAGGGCATCCGCGTCAACGCAGTTGCCCCGGGCTTCTTCCCCTCGGAGATGACCGACCAATTCCCCGACGGGTACATCGAAAGCCAAATGGGACGCTGCCCCGCCGGCCGTCCGGGCGACCCAGACGAACTCGCCGCGGCCGTCGTGTTCCTGGCCAGCCCGGCCGCGGGGTACATCACCGGTACCACGCTGGTCGTCGACGGCGGGCTCACCGCCGACTAATCAAGTTTTGAAAAGAAACTTCTCAGACCGTATTCTCAGTGACGTGAAGCACGCTGATCTGCTCGATGAGAACTGCGCGATCGCCCGCTCCGCAGGCATCCTTGGGGAGCGCTGGGTATGGGTGATTCTGCGTCAGGCGTTCAACGGGGCCCGACGCTTCGAGGACTTCCAGCGCGGTATCGGACTGGCCCGCAACGTACTCACCGATCGTTTGAATTGGCTTGTCGAGCACGACATCCTGGAGCGTCGGCCCTACGCCGAACGCGCAGTACGCGACCTCAGCGAGTACCGGCTCACCGCAAAGGGGCGGGCGTTGTTTCCCGTCTATGTCGCCCTGATGCAGTGGGGGAACGAATGGACCGGACTACCCGCGGCGCCGGTCGATCTGCTCCACAAGCCCTGTGGCCATCGCGTGGGGGTGCGTGTGGTCTGTTCGGAATGCGGCCAGGACATCGACGCCCGCGACACCGAGCCGGTCGTGGGCCGTGGCTTGATGATGGCCGCACCGGCAATGCGACCGCGTGCACAGTCAAAGCGATCCTCGTCGGTGCGTGGCCCTCGGCACGGCCACGGGGGATGAGACCCTACGGGCCGCTACGCGGCCGCGAGGAATTCTTGGCCGGCGCGCTGGCCGTGGTTCGGCGCACGCGGGTGCATCGCGCAAGCGGAGTGGTGCTGATCTCAGGCGATGCCGGCATCGGAAAGACCGCCGTGCTGTCTGAGATCTGCCGGCAGGCCGCACACGTGGGCATCCGGGTGGCCAGAAGCAAGTGCGACGAGATCGAGCAAGCCTGGCCCGGCGCCCCAATCGTCGGGTTGCTGCGGACCGGGCGTGACCCGCTTGTGACGGCCGCGGAATTCGAGCGGATCACTGCGCTGACCGGTGATCCACTGCTGCTCGTCGATCACATCGCCGATCACCTCGACCAACTTGCCGCCGAGAACCGGCTGCTGGTCGCAGTCGATGACGTCCAGTGGGCCGATCGGGTGAGCCGATATGCGCTGCGGGCGTTGATCACTCGATTGGTCGGCCGGCCCGTGGTGTGGGTACTGGCGAGTCGGTCCGACCGGGTGGGGCTTGACGTCAGCGGCGCCGACCTCGTGGAGGTCGAGCACATCCGGCTAGAACCGCTGGCCCGCCGCGACATCGCCGAGATCGCGCGGGATCGTCTCGGTTCCAAACTCAACGGGCATGTTGCGGCATTGTTGGAGGCGGCCGGGGGCAACGCATTCCTGGCCACACAGATCATCGACGGCGTGGCGCGGGCCGCCGAGATGGGACGTGACGACGAAGTTCCCACGGAATTCCGGGCCGCCGTCAGCCAGCGGCTGGAGGGGTTGCCGTCGACCGCTCGGCAAATCATCAGCACCCTTGCCGTCGCCGGGCGCCCCGTGTCGATCGTTGAATTGCCCACGTTGTGCGGCACCAGCCTGGATCCGATGCACGACGACGCGTCCGCGTCCGTCGTCAGGACGGGCCTGGTCACCTCCAATGGCGCCGAATTGGCCTTCAGTCACGATCTGATCAGGGAGACCATCTATGCACTGACCGCGCCGGAAGTCCGGCGGCAACTGCACGCGCGATTGGCGTTGCACTTCCTCGATGCGGCCAGCGATCCGGTGCTTGCCGCCATGCATGCGCGCGCCGCCGTCAGCGTCGGCGACGAAACCAACGCGCGCATCATGCTTGCCGGAGCCGAGGCTTTGGTCGGCACCAATGCCGTCGACGCGGCAAATCTTGCGCTGCAGGCATTCCAGGCGCTGCGTCCCGGTCAGTCGAATTGGCTGCAGCTCGGCGAACAGGCTCTGTCGGTGCTCTCGCGCACCCAGCGCGCCTCCGGCACCATCGCGGTGGCCGACCGACTACTGGCGACCGTGGGCGATGTCGAAGTCATGAGCCGCATCGAAACCCACGTCATGAAAGCGATGTGGCTCAGCGGTCGGTTCACCGACATCGTCGATCGCGCTGAGCGTGGCATCGCGCTGACCGTCGGCCACCCTGAGCTTTCGGCGCGGTTTCAGGCGGCGCGCGCATTGGCGAATACTCAGTTATCCCAAGGCGATCGCATCTCCGAAACGACGGATGCAGCGTTGACGCAAGCCAGAGCCGCCGGCGATTACGACGCTCTGGCTTTCGCATTGCAAGCCGCAGGGGAAGTAGCGCACAACGAACACCGGCACTTGTTGGCGCTGAAGAATTTTCGTGAACTGCGGTCAGTGACACGGCGGCCCTACCTGGCCGAGGAGATCTTGGAATTGCAGCTTCTCGATCGCTATCAGGACGCGCAGATCCTCCTCGACGCCGCGCAGGAGGACAGCCATGCCAAGTCAGAGTCGCTCGTTCCCGACCTGTTGTTTGCCCAAGCAAAGCAGCACTACAACCTCGGTCACCTGGGCGAGGCCGATCAAACCGCTGCGGTCGTTATCGACCTCGGACAGGTCATCGGAAACAGCGTGCAGGTGGTCGAGAGCGCCCTGATACGAGCCTATGTCGCGTTGCTTCGCGGTGAGCCGGCGGTGGCCGAGCAACGGCTGGCTCTGGCCCGCACCGTAGACAGCGAAACAGCGGTGAGCGAACATCCCGGTGTGACATTCACCTCGGGTTGGGTGACTGCACAGCGAGGCGAGATCGACACGGGCCGGCAAATACTGTCGCGGCTGCTGGCCGCGTCGCCCGAGTTGCCGCGGTACTGGGCTTGGTGGCCTTGCTGGGCGGCGGTCCTTTTTGAAGTCGGAACAGCAAGCTGTGCTGATGATTTCACTGAACGGGTGGTCGAGGTGGCGGAGGAAAGCGCGCGGCGCAACCCGGACGTTGCCACGCTGACGGGACTGGCGTTGAACATGCGCGGACTGTTCAGCCAGGACCTGGCCATGGTCGCCGAATCGGTGAAGATCCTGCAGCATAGTCCCCGAATCGTGGTGCGGGCCGCCGGAATCGAGGGCTACGGCACGATGCTGCTCGAGGATGGTGAACGCGACGCCGGGTTGGTCCAGCTCGATGCCGCGTGGGATGGCTACAACCAAATGGGCGCGGTCGCGCGTCGAGCCAGGGTTCAGCGTGTTATGCGGCAGGCCGGTGCCCGACGGGCGAAGTGGGTCAGCGAGCATCACAGCCGGGGAAACGGGTCACTGACCGAAGCCGAACGGCGGGTGGCCCACTTGATCGCCACGGGCCACACCAACAAATCGGCCGCCAAATCTCTGGGTGTGTCCGTGAATACCGTAGGCACACACGTGCGTTCGGCATACGTCAAACTCGGAGTGCAATCACGGGTGCAACTGGCCAACGTGTTGCGTGAGCGCGGCGAGCTGGATTGAGCGATGGAAATCTAGAAAAGCGATGGAGGTCTAGAGGAGCGATGGAGTGGACCGGAGCACGCTATGCGGACAAACCCACCGTTGAGGTCCACACGTGGATCGACGCACCGCCCTCGCAGGTGTGGCGGGTGGTGTCCGACGTCGAACTGATGCCGACGATGAGCGAGGAACTGCAGAGCGTCGAGTGGCTCGACGGGACCACCGAACCGTCGGTGGGGGCCCGATTTGTTGGGCGCAGCAAGCACGATGCCCTCGGAGAGTGGGGGACCACCTCCGAGATCATCGAATGCGTGACCGACCGCGTATTCGCGTGGGCGGTCGAGGATCGCGACAACCCCACGGCGATATGGCGGTTCAGCCTGGCGCCGAAGGACGGCGGGACAGAATTGACCGAATGGATGCAGATGGGCCCGGCCCGGTCGGGGCTGTCGGTGGCGATCGACCGCATGCCCGACAAGGAGCAGCAGATCGTGTTCGTGCGCATGCGTGAATTCGAACGCAACATGATGCACACCCTCACGCAGATCAAGCAGTTGGCAGAGCGCTGATGCGCGCGGCCACCACAATCGAGGCCTCGGGCTTCCAAGACTGGTCTCAGCAACGAGATTTCGTGATCGAGGCCGAGAAGTTGGGACTGGACATCTGCTGGGTGGCCGAGGCGTGGGGATCCGATGCGCCATCGGCGTTGGGCTATTACGCGGCGTGCACCAGCCGCATGCTGTTGGGCTCTGGGGTCATCCAGCTTGGGACACGGACCCCGGTCGCGATCGCGCAGGCCGCGATCACCCTGTCGAACCTCTCCGGCGGGCGGTTCCTGCTCGGCCTTGGTGCCTCGGGTCCACAAGTCATCGAGGGGCTGCACGGGGTGTCCTTTGAGCGCCCGCTGTCCCGGCTGCGCGAAACCGTGCAGATCGTAAAGCGCGTGGTCGAGGGCGGCAAGATCGCATATGCCGGAGCCGAATTCACCATTCCCCGCCCGGGCGCAGACGCGGTGCCCATGAGGCTGTCGATGCGCGCCGAGCATCCGATCCCGATCTATCTGGCGACGTTGTCGCCGGCCATGCTTCGGCTGACCGGTGAGATCGCCGACGGCTGGCTCGGGACGAGCTTTGTGCCCGAACGGGCCGACGCTTACTTCGCCGATCTCGATGAAGGTCTTGCCCGCAGCGGGCGTTCCCGCCGCGACTTGGACATCTGTCAGGGCGCCGAGGTCGCTTTCGCCGACGACCAAGAGATGCTGGGCGCCATGGTCGCCGCACGCAAGCAAGAACTCGCGTTCAGCCTGGGCGGCATGGGATCAAAGTCCACCAACTTCTACAACAGGGCCTATAGCCGCCAGGGCTGGGCCGCGGTAGCCGCCGAAATCCGCGACAAGTGGCAGGCAGGCGACCGGGAGGGAGCCACTGGCCTGGTCAGCGACGAGATGGTGCTCGCGACCACGCTCATCGGCACCGAGTCCATGGTGCGGCAACGGTTACAGGTCTGGCGCGACGCCGGGGTCGACACCGTGCGGCTCTACCCCGCCGGTGAGACCCTCGACGCGCGACTCGCCACGTTAGGCAGGGCGATCGAGATCGTTCACGAAATCGGCCGCGCCCCTTAAATATACGGACTGGGTGGTCAGGCGCCAGACCCCACGACACTGGCACCTTTGCGGGTAGCTGCGCGCGAGTTTCGTGGTTCCTCGGCGCTTGGCCCATTTCCGGGGGACCGTACTGCTGCAGTCCTGGGCACTCCTCTCGTGCTTATCACGCGTGCCCGCCGAGGCAATCCGCGCGGTCGCGCGGTTCTAGAGCTGTTCAGTCGGGATTGGCAGGCAGCGGCGTTACTCACCTGAATAGGTGACCCACCGCCGGCAAGTGGCGTGGCATGGTGATCGGCGGGTGTGTTCGGGTGGTGAAAAGCGGCACCCACCCCGGGGCCTGACCGCACAAACGAAGGGCAAGATGAGTTTGTCAGCAGAACGCGACCGCGATCAGGCGAGCATCGCAGAAGAGACGCAACCGCTGTTGCGCTCCTATGAGACGGGCATATACCGGCTCGCCAACCGGGTTGTCATGGCACCGCTGACACGCTGTCGCGCAACCAATCCCGAGTTGGTGCCGACGGAACTGCATGTCGAGTATTACGCCCAGCGCGCCTCGGCCGGATTGATCATCACGGAGGGCACGTGGGTCAGTCGCGATGCCGTCGGCTGGCACGACGTTCCGGGTCTGTTCACCGACGCTCAGGTGCGCGCCTGGTCGGCGGTCACTGAGGCGGTGCACCGCAAAGGGGGTGTCATCTTCGCCCAGCTGTGGCACACTGGCTCAACGTCACATCCCGACTTCTTCGCCGGCACACCGCCTTTGGCGCCGTCAGCGGTCAACCCCGGGCTGCGGTCGCCAACGCCGTCCGGCAACCAGCCGACCGTCACTCCAAGAGCTATGACTCTCGACGACATCCGCACCACCATCGACGATTTCGCGGCCGCTGCCGCAAATGCCCGGCGCGCGGGCTTTGACGGCGTCCAACTCCAGGCCGGGTTTTCGTACCTGATCAGCCAGTTCCTCAACCCTCGCACCAATGTGCGTACCGACGCTTACGGCGGTTCGATCGAGAACCGGGCGCGGCTGTTGTTCGACGTGCTAGACGCGGTCGGCGAGCGCATCGACATCGAGACCGTCGGAGTCAAAGCCGGCCCGGCGTGGGCCGAGCACGGCGAGTTCGTCTCCACCAGCGATACCCTGGATACCACCGAATATGTTGTCGACCGGCTTAACGAATACCCTTTGGCGCACTGGTTGTTGATGGGTGCTATGGCCGATCTCAGCGATCGACCTCTCTCGGATCTGCAGGGCGACGGCATGTTCAAGTACTTCCGGCCCCGCTACCGCGGCACCCTCATCGCTAATGTCGGTATGACCCGAGAACGGGGAAACCGGCTTGTCGCCGAGCAGCTGGCCGATCTGGTTGCATTCGGTGAAACGTTCATCGCCAACCCCGACCTTCCGGCACGCTTCGCCGACCATGCGCCGGTCGCCAAGCCCGATCGCGCCCTGCACTACACACCCGGGCCGCACGGATACACCGACTACCCGCCCTATCGGCAAGCACCCGATATCACAGACCGCGAACATATCGGGTGAACGAGGCGCCTTCACCCAGACCGGGGGACCATCGTGGACGACTTCATCAGTGCCGAAGAGGCGTTGGCTGCGTTTCACCGTGTCGCCGAGACGATCGGCGCTGGTGACCTTCACCGCTGTACGCCGTGTCCCGCCTGGGATATCGAGACACTTGCCGAGCATCTCATCGACACCATCTCTCGCGTCGCAGCGGCCGCAGGCATACCCGCGGCCGCAGCCGCGGCGGGGTCCATCGACCAGCGCATCCAGCAACTTACGCAACCGATCCTGAACGAATGGAGCTGCCGCGGACTGGCCGGCGACATTTTCTTCAGTGGTCGGACGTTGCCCGCACAGCTAGCGCTGGGCATCCTGTCTCTCGAACTCGTGGTCCACGGTTGGGATTTGGGTGTCGCCATGCATCGGCCCATCCGCATCTCAGATGCGCACGCCGCTTACGTTCTCGGCCTGGCCCGCCGGACACTGACAGAAGAAAGTCGCGCCGTCGCCGGATTCGATCCGCCTGTACCGATGCCCGCAAGTGCCGCCGCCCTGGACCGCCTTGTTGCCTTCACGGGCCGCGACCCACAACAGCAGATCCAGGAAAGAGCTGTGCCACAACACTCGTGCACCACAGCCACGAGAGATTGAGCTATGCGGACGCATCAAGCGGTTCACGTCGAATCAGCTAATGGCCCGCTACAGTTGGTCGAGGTCGAGCCGACCCCGCCACCTACCGGTCATGTCCGTATCGAGGTGCATGCGTGCGTCATCTGCGGTACCGACCGTGAATTCGTCCATGGTGGATTTCCGAACATCACGTGGCCGCTGACGCCCGGACACGAAATTGCCCGTCCCATAGCGGAACTCGGCGACAGCGTTGAAGCATTCACCACCCGCAGATATCGAATTCGAGCCCAGGTCCAAGAACACCCCCTTCGACAAGCGGCCCTTGCCTATTCCGCCATGGAAGAAGGCCACGCCCAATACAGGATGGTCCTCACCATGTGAGGATGTTGTCCGGAAAGGTAGCCACCGATGACCCTGTCCGTGCGTGTCTTCAACACCGGGTACACATTCGTCGACGGCGGCCCCGGCTGGGATAACCACACCAGTGCCACCTGGCCATCCTCGACCGCCAGCCTCATCGCCGGCGACCGCGACGCCGTGCTGGTCGATGCATTGATGACCATCGAGCAAGGGCGCCAGTTAGTCTCGTGGATCGGCAGCGTCAACAGAAATCTGACGAACATCGCGATCACACACGGGCACGGCGACCACTTCTTTGGTGCCGGACCCGTGTTGCGGGCATTCCCCGCCGCCCGGTTGCTTGCGCTCAACGACGATGTTATTCGCGAAGCACGCCTGCATCTACAACCCGAGATCATGTCCAATTGGATCGGCTGGTTTGGTGACCGGTTCGATCACGCCGCCGCCGTTCCCGTCAAAGCCGGTCCCGAAGTGCTTGAACTCGAGGGGACGCCGCTGAGCTGGCTGGCCGTCGGTGGAGCCGACGGCACACTCGCGACCGTCATCCACGTAGCGGAGCTGGACACGGTCCTCGCGGGAGACGCGGTTTACAACGACATTCACATGTGGTTGTGGAATTCAACACCGGAAAGCCGCGCGACGTGGCTGGCCACCATCGACGCGGTCGCCGAGTTGAAGCCGCGCACCATCATCGCCGGGCACAGAGATCAGGGCGCCGCCGACGACGAAGCAAACCGTCAGCTCGCGCAATCCCGTAGATACATAGAGGATTTCGATCGCGCGGTGGGATCGTACAAGTCGGCGTCGCAACTCATCGACACGATGATGACCACCTATGGCAATTACGGCAATCCCTACAGTCTGTTCCTATCGGCGTATTCTCAATTCCCCTCGTGAGTGTCAGCACGCAGCACGCAGATCCTTCACTAGACAGGTAGCTGCGATCGGTCTGGCTCGACAGCTGTCCAGCCAGCGACCTGGCGGCACTAAGCTCATCGGCGCAGGGGTTCCGACCTAGGAGGGCTTGTGACGGCGATTGCTTCAACCCCGAAGGGTCATAACGTACAACCACCACCTGGTCCGGCGGCACCGCCGGCGAGAACCACACCTACCGAACTCACCGACGTGCAGCGGGGGTGGCTCTCGGAGGCCTCGCGCAGCGACATCAACGGCTGGTTGCACGTCACGATCAAGGGGTCGCCGGCCGCTCGCGGTTTCCAGTACGGCTTTCTCGTCGCCGACGAGTACGCGGAGTCGATCCACGTGTACCGGGAGATGACCTACCAGGACATTGGGATGAGCTACGACTTCTTTGTCGAGCGGTCCACCGAACTTCACGCCGACAAGATCCCTGACGAGTTGCGCGAGGAGATGGAAGGAGTGGCCGCGGGCCTGACGGCTGCAGGCGTCCCGGCGACGTTCAACGATGTGCTCGGCGTCAACGATTGGATGGAACTCACCGGCTATTGGTGGCCGAAGAACTCGGGCCGCTACACCGCGTTGGCGCCGACCGGCGGCGAGGGCAACCACTGCAGCGCCTTCATCGCGACCGGGGGCGCGACCGCCGACGGGTCTATCATCGTGGGCCACACCAGTTTTGCCGACTTCTGGCAGGGTCAGTTCGAGAACGTCATCCTGGACATAACCCCCGACGACGGCAGCCGGATGGTCATGCAGACCGCGCCGGGTTGGATCGCCAGCATGAGCGATTTCTGGTTGACGGGTGCCGGGCTGGCGATCACCGAGACGACGATCGGTGGCTACGACGGGTTCAAGGGCTACGACGAGACCCGGGTCCCGGAGTTCGTTCGCGCCCGCAAGGCCTCGCAGTATGCCCGCGACATCGACCATTGGGTCGAGACCCTCAATACCGACAACAACGGCGGATACGCCAACTCGTGGTTGATCGGTGACGTCAAGACCGGCGAGATCGCACGCTACGAGGAGGGCCTGCTGTATCAAAGCCTCAGCCGCACGACCGATGGCTACTTCTGGGGTGACAACGCAGTAATGGATCCGCGGATCCGTAACCTGGAGTGCTTCGGGACCGGGTTCAGCGACGTGCGCACCCCCAATGGTGCGCGGGAGGTTCGCTGGCGCCAACTGCTCGGCGAGAACAGCGGGCGCATCGACGTCGAGACCGGCAAGCGCATGGTGGCCGACACGTTCGACACCTACCTCGGCTACATCCATCCCTCGGCCCGGACCATCTGCGCACACTCCGACGTCGACCCCTGCCACTTCAGTGGGCTGACACCGTTCACACCGTTCGGTTCCGTGGACGGCAAGGTCGTCACCTCAGCCGACATCAAGGAGCTCAATCTGTGGGCGCGTTACGGGAGGGCGGACGGCACCGAGTTCGACGCCGAACAGTTTCTGCGGCGCAATCCACAATGGGATTGGCAGCGTGGCTATCTCAAAGACCGTCCGCAGCAGCCGTGGACATACATCGAGTCGGGCAACAGCGGCGGGCTCTGACCTTGCGTGCCTTCAGGTGCCCCAACTGCGGGCAGGCGGTCGCGTTCGAGGCGCAGCAGTGTCCGACGTGTGCTGTGACGGTCGGCTACCATCACCCGTCCCAGCGGATGGTCTGCGCACCGTCGCAGACACTTTCGGTGGACGGCCACGGCTGGGCCCGCTGTGCGCATTGGGAGCGGGGCTGCAACTGGTTGACCGCCGACGACTCGGCTTCAGGGCGCTGCTACGCCGACAGTTTCGTGCGCGAGGGGCCGGCGCCCGACGATACCGAGGCGATGTCCGAACTCGATTCGACGCTAAAGGCGCTGCGACGGTTGATCTTCGAGCTGATGGATTTGCGGCTGCCCATCCATCCGTACTATGCGGACCGCGAGGGCCTGGCGTTCGATCTGCTGTCGAGCCAGACGCTGGGGCGGCCGGTGGTGATGGGGCATCGCAACGGCGTGATCACCCTCGACCTGTCCGAGTCGCTGGAGTTGTACCGGGAGCGTCTGCGCATCAAGTTCGGCGAGCCGTATCGCACGATGCTGGGCCACTTCCGCCACGAGGTTGGCCATTACTACGAGATGCTGCTTGTGCAGAACACCGCGCTCATCGATGAGGCCCGGGCGATGTTCGGCGACGACCGGCAGGATTACCAGGCCGCACTGCAGAGACACTACGAGGGCGAGGCACCGGTGAACTGGCAGCACGACTTCATTTCGGAGTACGCGACCGCGCACCCGTGGGAGGACTTCGCCGAAACCTTTGCCCACTATCTCCATATCACCGGAACCCTTGCCACGATTGCGGATTCGGGGCTTGTCGTCGAGGCTGACCGGGTGAAGTGGGACCTGCCCCGCGATATCGAAGCTCGGGTCTCCTACGCCGACGGCACCATCGAGGACATCGTCGGTGACTGGACTGTGCTGTCGGGGGTGCTCAATCGGGTCAACCATTCGATGGGTCGCGACGATCTGTACCCATTCTCGATCTCTCCGCACGTCGCGGCGAAGCTCGGTTTCATCCATCGCGTCGTCACCACGGCGTCAGCCGAACATCCAGCGGCGAAACGGAATTGACTGCCATGGCCGGCACACCGATCCCCCGTGAAAAAATCGCCGAGGCGGTCGCCGCCGCACACGTGAAGCACCGGAAGAACCGCCGTGGCAAGAACGCCGGCTACATACCGGCGTTGGCGGAGGTGGACCCAGGGTTGTTCGGGATCTGCGTGGCGACCGTTGACGGTGAGACGTTTTCGGCCGGCGACGCCAGCTGTCAGTTTGCGTTGGAGTCGATCTCAAAAGTCTTCACGGCGGCGCTCGCGATGGAACAAGTAGGTCAGCGAGAGTTTCATCGCAAGGTGGGCGCCGACCCGACTGGCGAGGCGTTCAATTCGGTGATGGCGCTGGAACTGCACAATGACAAGCCGAACTCGCCGATGGTCAACGCGGGGGCGATGACGGCGACCAGCCTGGTGTCGGCCACCGACGCTGAAGACCGCTGGCGCCAGATCCTGCAGGTCCAAAGCGATTTCGCCGGGCATCCGATCACGGTCAGCGAACCGATCGCCGCCTCTGAGCGGGCCACCAACTTTCACAACCGCGCGATCGCGTGGCTGCTGCTTTGCGGCGGATATATGTACTGCGACCCGATGGAGGCCTGCGACGTCTACACCTTGCAGTGCTCGACGCTGGTCACCGCTGTCGACTTGGCGATCATGGGCGCGACCCTGGCCAATGGCGGCATCAACCCCGTCACCGGCAAGCGCGTCATCAATCAAGCCAACGTTTCACACATGCTGGCCTTGATGGTGATGGAGGGTCTCTATACCGCCTCCGGCGACTGGGCCTACAGCGTCGGGCTGCCCGCCAAGAGCGGCGTCGGAGGCGGCCTGGTCGCGGTGTCACCAGGCAAACTGGCGATCGCCGCCTACTCACCGCCGCTGGACAAAGCCGGCAACAGCGTGCGCGCCCAGGCCGCGATCACTCAGATCGCGCGGAGCCTCGAGCTGGGGCTCTTGAGGACGCAGGGCTGGGACTGACTCCGTTTGCCCGGCGGCGGCAACATCGCCGAGAGTTAAGGTTGCCTGATCGCGCACCGAATATGGGTAGGGGGGCGGCCCGGTGGTATCTGCCTTGGTGGTTGGGTCGGGTCCGAATGGTTTGGCGGCGGGCATCACGCTGGCGCGCGCCGGCGTCGACGTTGTGGTCGCCGAGGCGGCGAGCGAGATCGGCGGTGGACTTCGATCGGCGGAACTTACTGTTCCCGGGCTGATCCACGATCACTGCGCGGCGATTGTGCCTACCGCGGTGTCGTCGCCGTTCATCAAGTCACTGGACCTGGAGTCGCACGGCGTGCGGTGGGCCTGGCCGGCGGTCGATTTGGTTCATCCGCTCGACGACGGCAGAGCAGGTGCTTTGTTTCAGTCGCTCGACGACACCGCCAAGGGGTTTGGCGCGGATGGTCGACGGTGGCGGGCAGCTTTCGCGTGGCTGGTCGAGAACTACGATCTGCTCGCCGACGATCTGCTCAGCCCTATGGTGGGCATTCCGCACCGGCCGTTTCGAATGGCGGGCTTCGGACCGCCGGCCATGCTCCCGGCGACCGTCACGGCACAGATCTTTCGGACGCCCGAGGCCCGGGCACTATTTGCGGGTAACGCCGCGCATGGCTGGACCCCGCTGACCCGCCCCCCGACCACCGGGATTGCCTTGATGTTCGGCACCGTGGCCCACCGCTATGGTTGGCCGTGCGTCGTCGGCGGGACGAGCCAGTTAGCCTCCGGGCTCGCATCGGTCCTCGAGTCTTTTGGCGGGCGGATCGAAATGGGGATGAACGTGCAGTCCGCGGCGCAACTGGCGGGATTTGACCTCGTGCTCTTCGACACCAGCCCACGTTTGGTGGTCAAGCTGATCGGCGACCGGATGCCATCGCGTGTGCGCCGCGCGTTTGAGCGCTACCGCTACGGATCGGCCGCGTTCAAGCTCGATCTCGCCGTGCACGAGGGCATCCCGTGGGCCAACGAGCTGGCAAGGTCGGCGGGGACCTTGCACGTCTGTGGCAGCTACGACGAGGTCGTCGCGGCCGAACGCGACACCTATCGGGGCAAGATGCCGGACAGGCCGTTCATGATCGTGGGCCAGCAGGCGGTGGCGGACCCGACGAGATCAACGGGCGGCCTGCAACCCGTCTACATGTATGCCCACGTCCCGCACGGCTACACCGGCGACGCCACCGAATCGATGCTCGCCCAGGTCGAGCGCTTCGCGCCCGGATTCCGCGCCCGCATCGAAGCCGTCGTGCGACGCACCCCGGACGACCTCGAGCGAGACAACCCCAACAACATCGGCGGCGACATCAACGGCGGCGCCATGGACATCGCACAATTCATCGCCCGGCCCCGCCTGGCCGTAAACCCCTACTGGACTGGGGTCCAGGGACACTACCTCTGCTCGTCCTCGACGCCACCCGGCGGAGGCGTGCATGGAATGTGCGGCCACCTGGCCGCCCAGGCGGCCCTCCGCAGCACCAAACACTAGGGATGGACCGATGGGCCGCGGATGCTCCTAGCGGTTCGGCATAGAAAGACCCGTCGATCTCTCGATCAGGCTGAAGTTCCGCTCGGCGGGTGTGTGGGGTTCACGACCGGCGTGGTCAGCGTTTTGAAGTACTCGTCGAGATTGCCGAGAACCAGCGCGTCTGCCGTCGGCCAGTCGTCCCGAGTCGCATCCGCGACATGCGGAAACAGCGCCCCGTTGTCGAATGCGCGCCACTGCCGTAGAGCATCTGATTCATCGGCGTCCGGATCGATCATGCCGCCCGATGCGGTATTGATGACCAGGTAGCCGTCCGGTCCGAGAGCTTCCAGGACCGCGCGATCGATGAGCTTGTCTGTTTCTTTGCCGCCCGCCATGGCGGTCATCAGCGCGTCGACCGAGACGGCCAACTCCACCGCCAGCCGGGAAGCAATTGCGGAGCCGATCCGGCTCAGGTCCAGGAGGCCTACCCGAAGTCCGCTCACCTGATGCGCTAGCGGTGGGACAAGCTGGCCCAGCCCGCGTCGGACTCGCCCGAAGCCGTCCGCGCAAAAGCCGCGAACCATATCCAGCATCAAGCCGACCGCAGTCTCGGCGACCCCGTAATTGAATGCGTTGGGGCTATGGCTGACCGCGATCCCCAACTGTGGCGCCTCATCCACGTCGCCACTGACATGGCTGTCTTGGAAATGCACGATGGCGCCCAGGTTGGGCAGCGCGTCGATCACCGCGGCGTCCATGCCTGGCGGTCCGACGACGACGACTGTGACCGAAGCGCCGTGCTCTGCGAGAAACGCGGGGCGCGAAGCGTCATTAGGCAATTGCAACGTCTGGTATTTCACAGCCAACTCTTGCCTCAGCGGCTTCGGTAGCGCTCCTACTTCAAGGATGGTCATCACCATCACCCTTTCTGCCCACCCATTCGTAGGGTCGCGACGCCGCCTGCACAGCGCTATGGCCCGAGGATTGGTGTTTAGGGCCGGATGGGTCTAGTACTAGGCGGGCGCGATATTTGACGGGCGGGTCAATCAGAGCCGCGCATGAGCTGCGTCAGTTGGGTGCGGGAGTTGATGCCCAGCTTGGTGAACGCATTGTGGACGTGGGTTTTCACCGTGGACAGGGAAAGGTGCAGCTGCTCGGCGACGTCACGGTTGGTGGCACCCTGCGCAATGAGGTTGACCACCGTGAGCTCGGCGTCGGTGAGACTGTCCCAGCCGGTTTTTGCCCGCTGCTGGCTGACGATGCGACGTTGCACACCTAACCGGCGCAACTCGCGACCCACCCGACGTGCGTCGACGAGCGCTTCGTGGTGCATATAGGTGTCGAATGCGGCATTGAGCTGATCGAGCGCCTCGCCAAGGCGGTCGGTGCGGGCGAGTTCGGCGCCGGCGTCCTCGGCAGCCACGGCGTAAAGAAGCGGCCGCGACGACAAGTGGAGCACACCGGCGGCAGCCAACAGTGCCTGGGCATCACGTTCGAGGACCCCGCGGGCATACTTTGCCACCCCGGTGAACAACGGGATCGCCGGCCGCTCACGCTCGAGCACATCGATGGCCTGCAGCACACGCGCGCGCAAGCCGGCATCGCCGGCCGCCGACGCAACCCGCGCACCCAAGATCACCTGATCTAGGACCTGGGGCCAGAGTGGTGAGCCGAACAGGGTGATGTCGCCCAGCCAGCGCGTCGCGTCCTGGACGTCGTCGCGCTGCCACGCCGCCAGCGCCAGCACGTGCGCCGTGCCCCGTCGCACCGCATGTGAGCCAGCGGAGTAGGCGTCGCGCGCGTCATTGACCATCTGCTGCAACAACGTTCGGTCGTCGGTGCGCGCCGCCACCTCGGCCAGAATCACCATCCGGATCATGTCCAGCTCGGTCACGGCTGTCCGCTGCGGGCGCGGCAGGGATTCGATCGCGGCGCGCGCAGCAGACAACCGGCCCGCTGTGAGATGGACAACCCCCTCAATCGTCGCCCAGATTGCGAGGGCCATGGCGTTGCCCTCCCGGCGCGCTTGCTCTGCTCCATCGGCGATCTGGGCCGCAGCGTCGTCCAACCGGCCGACCACGGCCAGCAGGAACGCGTAGGGGTATGCGGCCAAGTCATGAACGGCGGTCGCGTCGCTCGTGCGGGCGAGCGCGCAGAGCTCCTCGAGGCGGTGTAGTGAGCGGCCCGCGTACCCCTCCCCATCGTCGAGCAAGGCGAGGGTGAGGTTGGCCACTATTTTCGACTCGAGATCACCGGTCGCGGCGGCGGCCGCGGCCGCCTCGTTGGCCGCCGCGCGCCGTTGCCCACGTTGGTCGTTCAACATCAGGTTGTAGGCCAGCCACGCCAGATGCCGTGCCCGGGTGACCTCGCTGATGTCGCGCAGCTGCAGCGCACGACGATTCTCCTCCACGCGCTGCTGGGTACTGTGCTTATTGAGCGTCGGGAGGCGCAGACGAATCTCGGCCTCCTCTTGCGGCGACGCCACCTCCGAGAGCGCCACAACGGCCAACTCTTCGGCCTCCTCGTAGCGGCTGGCCCGGTTGAGCAACTCCACGGTTTCAGCGACCAGGAGCCCATGTTCAGTGTCATCAGCGGGCAACAGCTCCAATGCGCGCTTGCTCAAATCCGCGGCCGCACTGGCATCGCTGTGCCCCACCGATTGCGCCGCCTGCCGCAGCGCACTGATCGCCTCCCGGTCTCCGGGCTCGGCGCTGCGCGCCAGCTGAGTGGCCACCTCGGCTGGGGCCACGCCCATCCCCAGCATGATCGACGCCGACTGGCGCTCCATCGCACGCCGCAGCGACTGCGGCAACGACTGCCGAGTGGCCTCCCGCAGCAGGTCATGCCCAAACCGCAACTGCTCACCATCTTCGACAAGCAGGTCCGCACGCACCGCCTCCTCGAGCGCCGACATCAACGACGACGGCTGGCGTTCCAGCATCGCGGCCAGCAGACCCGCCGAAAACCGGTCCGGCAACACCGCGGCCACCCGCACCACCTCGCCGGCGCCCTCGGAGAGCAGGTCCAATCGCTGATCCATACCGGCGCCCAGCCGGCGCGGCAGCGCCTCCCCGGTGGCCACCGCCCGGCCGCCGCTCACATTGAGCCGGCCCTCCTCGCCCAGACCCCCCACCAGCTCGCTGACCAAAAACGGGTTCCCGTGCGCCTTGGCGGCCAGATTCAGCAGCGACTCATCCGCGCTGGCCCGCACGACGTCCTGCACCATGTCGGCGACCGCGCCCGGCGATATCGCGGCCAGTCGCACAACTGCGGCGTTCTCGCGTTGCAACACCGACAACGTCTCCTGCACCGCGGGGCCGCCGGCCCCGGTGCGCGCGGTCAGCACCCACAGCACCGGCACCTCCGGCCGCGCGGTGGCCAGCGACCGCAGCGCCAACAATGTGCCGTTGTCGGCCCAGTGAATGTCCTCCAACAGGATCGCCAGCGGGGTCTGGGCAGCCGCGGCACGGATCGCTTCGGCCAGATCGTGCACCACCCAGTACTGCAGGTCCGCCGAATTACCCAGCCGCCGCAACGCCTCGGCGTCACCGACCGGGGGATCGGCGCGCAGTGTGGCCATGAACAACGAGAAAAACGGCACCGACTGCTGATACTCGAACGCCTCCCCGAACAAGGTGCGCGCCCCGGCCTGATCGGCCTGCGCCATCACCTCGGTCAGCAACCGGCTCTTCCCAATGCCCGGCGGACCCTCGATGATCAACACGCCCCCGCGCCCCTGCACCAACCCCGCCACCAACGCGCCAATCAGCTTCAGCTCGGCCACCCGCCCGCGAATCGGCGGGGTGACCAGTCGCTGGCCGCCGGCATCAAAAATGCCGGGCGAATGCCCCACGGGATGTCCTGTCTACCGTTTGCTGGCTGGCTGCCACTGCAGTGCACGTCATTGTAGGCATCCGCAGATCCACGTGGGTGTGAACGTCGATTCTGCGCGGGTAGCCGATGAGCCGTCCGTTGCTACCGTGCGGGCGCAGCGGCGTAGTCAGCGTCGAAGGTTGATTCCACAGCGCCGATAAGGCCCGGCGCGCTTGTGGTGTCGAGCCCAAGGGACAGTTCGCGGTTTTCGAGAAGACTCGTGGTGGAAAGATTTTGGCTGCCGATGATCAGCGCGGTGCTATCGGTCAGCAGGATCTTTTCGTGCATATAGAGCCCCGTGTCGGTGTCTGGAAACAGGTGCACCGAGCAGCCGGCGGCTGACACTTCGGCCACGGCATTGGCCCACGCTGCGTTTTCGGTGAGGACGATGCGGCATTGCACACCGCGGCGCGCGGCTTTCTCCAGCGCGCTCAGCACCGCGCGGTCCTTGAGTTCCGCGCTGGTGACATCGATTCTGTGGGTGGCCTGATCGAGGTGCTGCAGGAAGTTGGCACGGGCTCCGGGCGACCAGATGAGGTTAGGGGCAACGGTGGCCTCGGGTGCGCGTCCCGATGGGGCGCTGGTGTAGTCGGTGTCGAATGTCGCGGCGATGGCGACCACGTCATCGGGGTTGGTGTCCAGCACCCACGCATCCCGGCTCGTCGGGTAGTACTGCGGGGTGAGGTTGCCGGTGCCGACTGCCGCAGTGGTGTCGTCGACGATGATCGTTTTCTGGTGATAGATCACGCCGTCGGGCGCCCACTTCACCTGCAGGCCTGCGTCGCTAAGTTCCTGAAAGGCCTCGCTGTTGGTGCGGCGGCCGTGGAATGCGGCATCGAGAATGACCTTGGTATCTACGCCGCGGTGATGCGCGTCGATGAGTGCGTTGACCGCGGCGGGATCTTCGAGTTCGTACATGGTCATGCGGACCGAGCGGGCCGCGCCGCCGATCAGACCGATGATGGGGGAGTAGGCCGCGTCGGGCTCCTGAATCAGCTGATAGTTCGCGTCGGCGGCGTGTGCGCGTGGCAGTGCGGAATTCGTGAAGAAGGTGCCGCCACTCCACGTCACGGCAAGTGCGACGGTTGCGATAGCAACCAACGTGAGCGCTTTGCGCATGGCAACAGTGGCTAGCCGCATGCGCCCAATCGTATTGCGGCCCACCGACACCGAGTGGGGGCCGCGCGACCGTTGAGCCGGCTCACGCCAGAGGCGCATGATGGGTCCGCACATGGTTTCACTGCACAAGATTTCGGGAGCTTGATCAGTCGTCAGTACATAGCCGCAAGGTGGCCAACATGTATCGCCAGATCCTTGATCCGGTGGCCCACTCCCTCGGGTGGAGCTCTCTCATAGCCGTCTTGCCGTTGGCGACACTCTTCGTAATGCTCGGCGTGCTGCGCGTCCGCGCGTGGGTGGCGTCATTGGTGTCCCTGGCGGTCGCAATCGCCGTCGCGGTCGCCGTTTACCGCATGCCGATCGGCCAGGCGGCACTGGCCGGCAGCGAAGGGGCGGCCTTCGGGTTCTTTCCGATCCTCTGGATCGTCATCAACGCGATCTGGGTTTATCAGATGACGGTTCAGACAGGGCATTTCGATGTGCTGCGACGCAGTTTTGCGACGGTCAGCGACGATCGTCGCATCCAGGCCGTCCTCATCGCGTTTTCTTTCGGCGCGTTGCTCGAAGCGTTGGCCGGGTTCGGCACGCCCGTCGCGGTCACTTCGGTAATGCTGCTCGCCCTGGGCTTCGAACCACTCAAGGCCGCTGTCCTGGCGCTGGTCGCCAATACCGCGCCCGTCGCGTTCGGGGCAATGGCGACGCCCATCATCACCCTCGCTAAGGTTTCCGGGTTGACGACCGACACGCTCGGCGCCATGGTCGGACGCCAAACCCCGATTCTGTCCGTGTTCGTCCCCCTGGCGTTGGTCGCAATCGCTGACGGTAGGCGCGGTCTCCGAGAGACATGGTTCGCCGCCCTCACCGGCGGTGTGGTCTTCGGCCTTGGTCAATTCGCCGCGTCGAACTTCGTGTCGGTGCCGCTGGCCGACGTGATCGCCTCCCTGCTATCGGCCTGCGCCGTCGTCCTATTCGTGCGCGTCCGGCGTCCGCGCACCGAATCCACGCCCGCCGGGGCAACCGCCGACAGCGCCGCCGACCCGCGAACCCCCGAGTTCGCCGACGTCGAGGCATCCCCCGACTCACGCGGTCAGGTGCTGCGCGCCTATGCGCCCTATGCGATCATCATCGCGGTCTTCGTCATTTGCCAGGTTTCGGCGGTGAAGAGGCTCCTGGACAAAACGACCTTCACCGTGCACTGGCCGGGACTGCACCTCTACACCGCCAAGGGCACCCCGTTGACCCTGCCGAACTTCACCGTGAACCCGCTGACGACGCCGGGCACCCAGATGCTCGTCGCGGGCATCCTCACCATGGTGGTGCTGCGCTTGTCGGTCCCTCGGGCGCTGAAGGCATATGGGGCGACGCTGTATCAGCTGCGCTGGGCCATCGTCACCGTAATGGCAGTGCTGGCGTTGGCCTTCGTGATGAACGCGTCCGGCCAGACCATCACCCTCGGGACGTGGATGGCCGGGGCGGGTGACGCGTTCGCACTCATCTCGCCCATCCTGGGCTGGCTCGGCACGGCGGTGACCGGGTCCGATACCTCGTCGAATTCGTTGTTCGGCGCGCTGCAGGTGACCGCGGCCGCCAAGGCGGGACTGTCTCCGGTGCTGATGGCGGCGAGCAACAGTTCCGGCGGTGTGCTCGGCAAGATGATTTCGCCCCAGAACCTTGCCATCGTGGCTGCCGCGGTCGGGGTGAACGGGAGGGAAGGCGATATCTTTCGCCGGGTTGTCATATGGAGCGTCGTGTTCGTGGCGTTCATTTGCGTCCTGTCGGGATTGCAGGACACAGTGCTGTCCTGGATGGTGCCCTGATTGCGCCAGCAAACGCGGCGCCGCGGGCGCATTGAATTCGCTCAAAGCCGACATTCGACCGTCGTATTCCTGTGATCTGAATGTGGCCGAATCGCATTCGTTCTCCGGCTACGGTAACGACCGGGCGGATTCAGTGCTTTCGGGGGCACTCGGACTTTGATACGACGCAAGAGGGAGCATATGGATTTCGAGGGCGATTACGCGCGGGAGCTGATTTGGCTGGCTCAGCGGGCGCTGCGGGGAGCTGACGTCGACAAGGGGATGCTTTGCCGGGCCGCTATCAAGGTTGTTGACAACCCTCCGCGGGACGGGATCTTGCGTAGTCTCGCCGACCACGTCTGCCAGGCCGTTTTTGATTGGGCTTGCTTCGATGGCTCGTGCGCGCGACTCGAGGGCGTGATTGAAAGCTACCGAATGGCCGCCAGCGCGCTACAGGTGGATGAGCAGCTGAACAAGCTGCGGTATTAGCCCAAATCCCCGCAGACCCGCAGCCACATCGCGCCGGCGCCGGACGAGCGAGTGTTGCTGTTCGACCCTCGACGTCGTTGAAGTCCACCTCAGCGGCGGAAGACCACCCACCTCATCGCGCAGTACATGTACACCGCTTCACAAATACCCGCCACCACCCGCGACAGCTGGTATTGCACGCCCACGGCTGCCAACACGGTCGACACCCCGAGGATAAAAACCAGGTAGTTGACGACGACCACCACCACGTAGACGGCGACTTGCGGTCCGACCGATGCGTGGGACTGAAAATTGAAGATGCGATTGAGCACGTAGCTGAGCGCGAAGGCGTACGCGTAGGCGACCGTGACGGCGATCGGCACCGGAATATCGAGACCGCTGTGCAGTCCGGTGAGGATCGTCAGATCGATGCCGAAGGTCAGGCCGTTGATTAGACAGAAGCCAAGAAATGTCGGGGCGATGACTGATCTGAGCCCGAACGGAAGCCGAATGACGACCGTCTCACACCAGTTGTGGAATCGGTCGACCGGTCGTGATTGGCGGGCCCGCAATTCGGAGTGCACACGGGTACGGTGCCATGACCAGGTATCCGTGATGTGATCAGTGAGACAACTCCCGGCGCAGCGGGCGAGGGCGTGCGGGCACGCTCAACTCGATACCTGCCTACCTACTTGATACGTTGAGACAGCGTGAAACGGCTGCTCCTGGGTCCTGGCCGAGACGTGTGGTCGCCAGCAACGTCGAAGGAAGACGGAGGCATCCAGGCCAACGGCATCAACATTCTCAGTAGCAGGGCTCGACGCCGCCGCTAACCGACACGCAGTCGGCTGTGCCGTTCGACCTGGTCCGATTCGTAGTCGACTCACTCCCCGGCGCATCGCCCCGTACGAACCGCCTTTGACGTGCGAAAGGAACATCCCATGGTCGAACCGCTGGTCGACCTATCTGGTCGAGCGACTCTGGCGGGCGGGGGGCCAGGTTGAAAACGGCGGCCGGAGTTTCTGATGCGGTCAGCTAGCGATGGGCGTCGGAAGTCCAATGGGAAAGGGGATCTGGACGGGGCAGTGCTCGCAGGTTCAAAGTCGGCGGCAGATGGTCCAGACTCCCGGATTGCACGCCTGGCGCGCGACCTGGCCGAGCGTCCCGACGAACTCGCGGACGTGATGACCACCGTCATCGGGCTCGTCAAGGATCACTCGGGTCCGGCGAGCCTGGAATGGCGCAACGGAAGAGCCGAGGCGTGTGTCCGATCCGTGCGTTCCACCCTGATCGCGTTGACGGGCCCGACGGAAATGGACCCGACTGCGGCGACCGAGATTGGCGTCTACCGCGCACACGACCATCGGCCTCTGGCGTCTCTGATTGAGACCGATCGCCTGATATTCCGGCGGCTACGCGAATTCATCATCGCCGAAGGCAACTTGACCGCGGAGCACGATCGACTTGCTATGCGTCAGCTGACGGTGAAGTTGCATGTCGCAGAAGAGCTATTCACCAATGCCATGGTTGCCGGCTATCGCGACGAGCAGAACCGCCAACTGCTGGGCGATACGTCACATCGCGCCGCGCTGATCGAGTCGCTCCTACACGGCCAGATACATAACCGATGGGCGGTGTGGTCTGCGGCCAACAACCTACGGCTTCCCGTGCGCGGACCGTTCGTGGTCATCGCCGCCGCGCTCCCGGCCATCGGCGCTACAGGCTTGGAGAAGATCGAATCAAAGCTGCGCAGCCTGGACGTGTACTCGGCATGGCAAACACTGCCGGATCTGCAGGTCGGGATCGTGCACGTGAAATCCGACCGGCATCTGCAGCGGACGCTTGATCTCATCTCACGGATGGCGACGGACGAGGTCCGCGTGGGAGTGAGCTCGCGATTCGATGACCTGCGAGACAGTGCCGAGGCGCTGCACTTTGCGAAGGTCATGCTGCCGCGCCCAGATGACGAGGTGTCGCGGGTTGCGGTGTTCGACGGATCGATGCTCGCCACTGCGGCTGTCAGCTCTCCCGAACTGATGCTGAAGTCGGCACGCGGTGTCTTAAAGCACTTCAGCAATCTCCCCGACGACGAGCGCGCAATCCTCAACGAGACGTTCCGGGTGTGGATGGATGCCAACGGCTCGGTTCGTGAGACCGCCGAATTGCTGGTCTGCCATCCGAATACGGTTCGCTATCGACTACGCCAGATTGAAAAGCGCACGGGTAAATTGTTGTCCCGTCCGCGTGACTTGTCCGAACTCTGTTTGGCGTTCGAGGTATATCGCCGCTTGATGTAAAGGGTACCTACGCTGATCAGCTAGTCACGACCGCGAGGTTCTGGCTTGTGGCCCAAGCCGTTTCGAAGACGGCCAGGGAGACCCGCTCATCGCGGCCGGTCTCGATGCCGCTGTCGTTGAGGTGTACCACACCGGCGTTGGTGTCGACGCCGGAGACCACCACGACGTGATTGTCGACGTTGCGATTCCCAGACGTGTTCCAGATGGTTTGGGCGTTGACGGCCGCGATCACCTTGCGCTGTTGGGCCAGATCTTGCTCGAGCCCGCCGATGGTTAGCTGACGCTGCGAAGACTGGATGCCGTAATGCCCCAGTAGCACCGGCAGGTTCGTGATATCGGTGCCGCCGCGGCGATGGTAGATCGGTCCGGAGCCGGTGATGCTGGGCGTGTTTTCGGCCAGCGAAGTGATCTGCCGCTCGGTGGGCTCGCGGCCGGTCATCTGTCCGACGACATCGGCCACCGCCATCTCCCCGCAGTCGCCGCTATGCTGCAGACGCCAGAAGGGCGCCGCGGCGGCCGGAGCACCATACATCCCGGTCTGCTGATTGGCACCGAGTGCCGCGACCCGGTGATGAGCGTTGAAAGCGGTAGCGCGCCAGGCGGCATGGGGTGCGCGCACCGATCCGACCGCGGCGGCCACTGCGGCCACCGATGCGGTCGCAGCCGCGCAGATCAGGGCCACCGTCCCGACGGTGTGGGCCGCTGAAGCGATTTTGGTTCTCAAGCCGCGATTCATGGATGGTCCCTTTTGGCCGCGCGCCATCAGGCGCTTCGTGTGTCGCAAAAATAGGATCTGGCATGACTCTTGCGGGAATCTTGCGGCGCAGCTCAAACAGGTTTTGGAGTTCAACGGTCTGCCGTGAGCAGTCGATGGCGTCGGTATGAATCCGTCTTTTGTACCCTCCCAAACATCGGGCATTGCAACGACGGTGACAACTCGCCTTACGAATTCTGGTCAATCTCCGACTCGTCCAGGTTGTCGATTAGGTCGA